>Ga0180007_10007401_pt1 | contig 10386 bp, 8 predicted proteins | sample MM_PC_MetaG_FD_121122 | JGI IMG/M metagenome (GOLD analysis project Ga0180007, IMG submission 121122) | Groundwater microbial communities from the Aspo Hard Rock Laboratory (HRL) deep subsurface site, Sweden - MM_PC_MetaG | ecosystem: Environmental > Aquatic > Deep subsurface > Groundwater...
ACTCGTGCCGTGCGGAGCGCGAAGGCGTAGGCACCGCAGCCTTGGCCAGGGGCTCGAACACGAAGCGCGACCCGCGCCGAACTACTGTCAGGCAGCAAAACAGGTCGTCGGTGACGTCCGGGGCGATGGGTTCGAACAGTTCACGGCGCATGGCGTAGAGTTTGCCGTCGTTGGAAGTGATGCTGCCCACCAGGGATTCCAGGCGCTTGACCGTGCTGTCTGCCGCCACATAGGTGCTTTGGCCCGCGTCCAGGGCTGTGCCTTCCTGCCTGGGGACCCGGAGGCCGCATACGCCGCCCACGGCGGGGTCCGCGAAATGCCGGACCAGGGCGTTCAGGGTTCCGGGCGTCAGGCGCGCATCGGCATCGCTGAACACCAGCACCTCTCCCTGGCAGGCCAAAACGGCCTGATTGAGAGCCTGGGCCTTGCCGTCGAAGGATTCGGAACCGATCACCAGTACCTGATCCTGATGCTCCCCGTGTGCATGCGCCGCTTCCCGGGCCACACTCAGGGTCTCGTCGTCCGAGCCGTCGGAGAAGACCACGACGTTCAGGCGATCACTGGGGTAATCCTGGGCCAGCGTATCCGCAATTTTTTCACCAATCAGTGACGCACCGTTGTGTACGGCCGTGATGACGCAGAGCCGAGGGCGCAGGGCGTCGTCCACGGCATGGAGCCGGGGGCGCAGGGTGGCCAGCAGGCGCAAGGCCAGGGGATAGGCTCCGAACAAGGCCGCAATTCCAGCGCTGGCCATAATGAATGCCCATAGGGCCAGTCCGGGTTCAGGCATCGGCGGTCTCCGCCGCCCCTGTGGTGCGGGTATCGATATCCGTCAAGGATTCGCTGGGTTGCGCCTCGAATTGCGCTTTGACTTGGGCCTGTAGGGCGAGGTTCAGGGCCACCTGCGAGGCAGCGAGGATGACAAAGAAGAATTTGTGCTCGAATGCGCTTTTAATGAGAAAATACAGGAGCATGGCGATGAAGCACAGGCGGTAGGAACGCGTCAGTGAGGCCATGCGCGTTTGGCCCAGGGCTGCGTAGATGCTGCCCGCCTTGCTGAAATTGGACAAAACGCAGATCAGAAGCCCCAGGAATACCGCCAGCCCGGTGAAGCCCGTGCCCACGGCCAGTTCCAGGTACGTGTTGTGAGCGTAACGCTCTTCGGGCAGTCCGCGCAGGTTGAAGGTGCGCGAGACAGGGGACTTGCCGTAGATTTTGCGGAAGGTTCCCATGCCCGAGCCCAGAACGGGATTCTCCTTGATGGTTTCCCAGGCGACCATTATGTAGGAGGTGCGGCGGTTGATGGCTCTGTCGTTGTGTTCGATGAGCGAGAGTTGCCGGTCCCAATAGTCTTGGGGCACCACGGCCAGGGCCATGACGCACAGCGTTCCCGCGCCTGCAATGAACAGGCCCATGCGGCGCGGGGTGAACAGTGCGCGGTGGCGCACAAGCAGCGTCAGGACGATGGCCGTGAAGATGAGCGCTCCGCCGCGCGAGTAGGTGGTCATGAGCCCTGCGCTGTTGAGCAGGATAAGGGCTATGGCCAGCAGACGGCCCAAGGCCGTTTTCGCGTAGAGCATGCGATCCACAAGTAGCGGAAAGACGAAGATGATCATCAACGCCACGTTGTTGGAGCCGATGCTGGCACCTGTCCCACGGGTGAACTGCCCGGGATCAACGTCGCTGGCGAACAGGGCCACATGGAAGAAATAGCCGATGACGGCCAGCAGCGAACCGATGCTGACCCCCCCTACGAGGCTCAGGGGCAGCCAGGTGCGTAGTCCCTTTTCATTTATCAGCGCCATTCCAAGAATGAAGAAGACCAGCCCCAAGGCGAAGCGAAGCAGATCGCCAAAGGCTGTTTCCGGATAGGGGGAGTAGAGGTTCGAGATGAATGAAATAATCCCGATGAGCAGCAAAAACGGCCAGAGCCTGGAGGATATCCCGCGGATAGAGTCTTTGTGGTGCATATGGCGCAGCAGTAAAATGGCCGTGACCATGGCTGCGATAATCCAGTGCAGCTTGAGATCCGCGCCCTCGCCACCGATGTTGCGGTAGGCCCCGAACGGCACAAGCAAGACAATGGCGTAATATCCTGCCTCGGGCAGACGGGAAAGCAGGAGTAAGCTCCCCATGAGGAATGCCGGCAGGAAGGCCGCCCAGTAGTACGGCGTAAATAGGCAGGCCATACCGCTGAGGGCCAGCGCAGTCAGCAGGAAAACTTTTATGGTGCCCGGGCGGGTCGGGGGCCTGTCTATTTGGTCCGTGCGTTTCACGGCCTAGCCCCGGATGATGCTGCGCCTTAAGATGTATTGGTCAAGGATGTATTTGTTGAGCGGCGTGGTTGGTTCGAACTGCATGATGTAGCAGTGGCGACCTTCGCCCACGGGGATAGGTATGCTTTTGTACACGGTGGCCAGGCCTTTGAAACGCTTGGGCTTTATTGAGTCCTGCTTGCGGACCTGGGCTTCGATTGTGAACGGGTAGGTCTCGCCGTTCAGTTCTCCTGTGGCGTGCATGCGGAAATAGAACTCGTTGATGTCGTAGAGTTCGGGGTTTGCCTGCGCCGCCTGCGGGCTGTCCAGGTGGATGGTCATGCCGGGGGTGCGGATGCGCTCCATGATGCGCAATTCAATGTACATGCGCAGCAGGCGGCGTTTGATCCCGTCGCGCCATATCAGCTTCGTCCCCTTGGTGACCACGTCGCGAGCCACCACGAGGATGGTGTAGGTGATGATGATCATGTCCCAGATGATGCTGCGTCGCCGTCGCACGAAACGGTTGTCGATCAGCGAACGCAGGCGTTTGGGGGCGCTGTGCGGGGTGAAGAGCTGGGAATAGCCGATAAGCCCGGGGCGCACGGAAAACCGGGCGTCGAAGCCAGTGATCTGCGCGGCTTGGGCCTCATAGATTTCAGGGCGGATGGGCCGCGGGCCGATGAAGTCCATCTCCCCGCGCAGAATATTGAAGAGTTGGGGCAGTTCATCCAGGCGCGTGTCGCGCAGGAAACGCGAAAACGTGGGGATGGCGACCGCGCCCGCGTGCTTGGCCGAGAGGGTTTCCTTGCCGATGACCTTTTGCGAGCCAACGGGCAGGGTGCGGAACTTGAACATGTTAAAGGGGTTTTTGGAAAGGCCCAGGCGCACGCCCTTATAGAAGATGGGGCCGCGGTCCGTGACCTTGATGATGAGGGCAATGGCTATGATCAGGGGCAAGCCCACGAGCAGGAAAAAGAAGGACAGCCCGGCATTCATGATTGTGATCAAGACAAAAGACCAACTGGAGTAGTTGAAGTAGCCGCCCTTGATGAATCCGTAGGGCAGGGAGTCCGTCGTGTCTTCGACAAAGCGCATAAGGGTCTATTCCTCCCAGCGAGGGATGGAGAAAATTGTTTTTAGTCCGGCATACTTGGCTGAGTCTTCAGGGCCTTTGAACGTATGGTCGAAATATTCCCTGAGGAAGGCTAGGCTCACGCCGGTGAAGAGCCCGGCCAGAATGCCTATGGGAATGAAGGTGGACTTGCGCGGGAAGACGGGCTGTCCCGAGAAGGACGGCTTGCTGAGGATACTGATGGCGAAGAGGCTGTTGGCGTCGGAGCGGTTGTTGATGCGCGCTTCGCCCAGACGCATGGAAAAAATTTCGTAGGAGTGCTTGAGCAAGTCCAGGTCGCGTTGCACGCGCTGGTGCTCGATGGACAGCACGTACAGGTCGATGTTGCGGCGTGAAAGCGCATCCAGGCGCTGGCGCAACGAGGCCATTTTGGCGGTTACGGCGTCCAGGCGGACCTGCATGTCGCTGCGATAGTCCTGGACCTCGGCCTTCAGCGCGATAAAGGATTCGGTCAGTTGCTGGTCCACGTGCAGGAGTTTGTTGCTCTTTGGGCTGTAGACTCGGGCCAGAGTGCCGCGTTCTATGAACAAATCCTGAAGTTTGCCGCCGAGGTCCTTGATGGAAAGGTTGTCGACGAAACCGTAGAACCTGATGTCGTCTGATTGCATGGCCTGGTCCAGCGCTTCCACTTGGCCGCGCAGCTCTATGCTCTGGTTCTCCAGGCTGTCGAGTGATTTGCCGATGTCCTGGCGCAGTTGGTCGTTGTTGCGGATTTCCTGGCTAGGGTCCGGGGTTCCGGCGTCTTTGGCGATGCGGATGAGCTCTTGCTCTTTTTCCATCATCCGGTCGCGGAAGTTGTCTGTTTCACGGCCATAGAAGCTTTCCACTGCGCCGGTTTTGGACAGCTCGGAGCGGTAGAGGATGTATTGCTCGAACAGGGTGTTCAGGATGAGCAGGAGGCTGTCTGGATTGTCGCCAGCCAGGGCCACCCCGAGAACGTTGGAGCTGGGCAGCAGCTCCGTCTCAAGATTGCGCTGCAAGCGCTTGACCTGTTGGGTAAAGGGCTGGCCCTCCAGGGGTAGGTCTCCGAACATCAGCCCTTTGGTCTTGAGGGCCACGATTGTATTTTGCAGGACTTCCTTGGACTCCACGATACGTATTTCGGTATTGAGGTCCTCGCGGGTCAGTTCGACGGCGCGAATCTGTGTGTCTTCCAGCGCTTCGGGGCTCTTTTCCACTTTCTTGCCACGGATCATGATCTGACCCTGCACGTTGTATACGGGCGGGAAGAAGAAGGCCACGCCAAGCGTGATCAGGGCAAAGGCCAGCGTCGTCTGCAGGATGATCCGCTTCTGAGAGAAGAGGATCGTCACGATCTGACGGATATAGTCTTCTGTCTGTATTTCGATGCTCATGTTCGTTTCGCCGTGGGTTCTTGTCTCTTTAGGGCTAGTCGAGCAACGTGTTGTTAGTCTTTGAAATATCTCCACCGAAGGAGATGCTCCAACCCCTGAACAGCGTGATGCTTGAGATGTTTTGCATCAACTCGGCCATGGTCGAAATGGTATTGCGGGGCACGAAGACAATATCGTCGGGCCGCAGGTAGAAGAACAGGCCGTTGTCCCGGGCGCTGAGGACGTCGTTGAGGTTGATGCGTTTGGCCCCCAGGGTCTTTTCGTGGCGTCGGAAGACGATGACATTGTCCAGCAGTGCGCCGCTGGTCAGGCCTCCGGCCAGGGTCACAGCCTGCACCACGGAGATGGGCCGATCGATCCCGTAGGCACCGGCACTGCCCACTTCACCCAGAACGTAGACAACGGAGCCGGTTGTTTTCTCAAGGAACAGGTCGCAGTGCAGGCCGGGCAGGACCTCTTCGTACTTCGTATCAAGCTCGTGGTTGGCCTGGGGTACTGTTCTGCCCGCCACGAACACGTCGCCCAGCAAGGGGAAGGTGGCGTAGCCGTCCGGGCGCACGGTGACCAGGCGCGACAAACCGCGCGAGGAGGTGTGCAGGTCGTTCTTGAGTTCCTTGATCTGCGAGCTGAACTCGGGGATGACCACATACAGTTCGGGCTCGCGGAAGACGTCGGAGTAGAGCTTTTTCAAATCTTCGGTCAGTTGGGGCACGGTTTTGCCCACCACGTAGACTTCGCCAACGTAGGGCAGGGAAATCTTTCCGTCGGGCTGGACGTTCTGTTCTTCGTTCAGTTCCGGGAGGTTGACGAACTTGATGGAGATCGTGTGGTCCACGGCGATGAGGAATTGTTTGTTGGCCCCGCCCCAGGAACGGATTTGGAACAGCACGTCCAATAAGTCGCCGGGCACGATATGGTACTCGGGGAATAAATCCTTGTCCGAGGGGTAGGCCCCCTTGTCGAAGGAGAAAGTGTCGCTGCTCAGCACGGCTTCCTCTCCGGTCCGCAACGAAGAGTGCGGGCCGCATGCGGCGAGGATGAGGGCCGTGAGCACAAGGGCGATTCGAATCAGGTTCATCGGCATGCCACCACTACAGGATGCGGTACAGAAGACGGGGGATATAGTACCGCCTCCGGTTGAGGATTGTTCCGAGCACATGCCCGCCGACCATGCGGATTTTTTCGGAGGTCATCTGAACGACTTCCCATTTCGTGCGCTCGCATTCCACTACGAGCAGGGTCCCCTCGAAGCAGCTGGCGACCATCACGGCATCCGAGGAGGCCATGGCGGAATGTCCGTCCATAAGGACGTAGTCATAGTGCTCGCGGAGCATTTCCATGGTTTCGCGCAGGCGCCCGTCTTTGAGGAGGTTGGGCCGTGCCCCGTTTTTTTCGCCGAAAGGCATGACGTAGACATGCGGGTATTTTGTCTCGCGCACGACTTCGCCTACGCCAGCCGTGCCCGCGATAAGCTGCAAGAGGCCTGGGGCATCTTCGGTTCCGTAGAGCTCGTGCAGGCGGTGCGTGCGGGGATTGCCGTCGATGAGCAGAACCTTTGATATGCCATTGATGGTCAGGGCGTGAGCCATGCTCACGGCGGCTGTGGTCTTGCCTTCGCCGTTGAAGCAACTTGTGACGAAAATGGTCCTGGCCTTAGCGCTCAGGGCGGCGAGGTTGCCCTCGGCCTGCGACAGTTCGCCGATGTTGCGGGCCAGGATGTCCTCCATCTCCGTCGTCAAGGCCGGGATCGATCCAGGAACCCTGGGGGCGGGCTTGGGGCCTGCCGGGGCCTTGGCAGGGGCTGGCGTCCCATCGTCGGCCGGGCAAGAGGCGTTGTGGACCATGGCGCGCCGTACGATGATGATCAAAAGAGCTGCCAGCAGCAGGGTGATCATGGCGGCGGGGAGCAGGTTGATGAAGCTGTCCTGCCAGTTTTTTAAACCGTAGGACGGAGAATCGGCCACAAGGGTGCCCTGTGCCGGGGCTGGGGCTGTAGGAGTATCCTGTGCCCTGGGCTCGACCTGCATGGCCGGGGCGGCAGGCGGCACAGATGCGGCCGGGGCATAGTCCTGGGGGGGTGTCGCTGGCGCGGGGGCCAGCAGCGTGTTGGTCGGTGACGGGCCTTTGAGGACGCGCTCGCTTTTCGGGCTGGCGGCCAGCAGTGTGGCCCTAGGGAGCGTGTCATGAATCGTGGCCAGCAGGGCTTGGGCCGAAGGTTGGTCCGTGAAGGCGCCAAGGCGCACCGCGAAATAGGGCGGGATATGCTCAACGCGCAGCAGTGCGGCAATGCCGGGAGGCAGCGTGTGGCTGAGGTTCGTGAAAGAGGCATCGGCTCGTTCCTGTGATGAAAAACTGCCGATCTGGATGGTCCAGCCCTCGTCCGGAGCCTGGGATGCGGTACAAACCGGTGCCGTGAACGCCAGCAGCAGGAGAGCTGCGGCGCATCCGACAAGCAGGGTTTGGCCCCAAGTCTTTCCCGGAGTAAAATGCACGGTATACCTCATGGTGATCATGCCGAATTCTTCAATTTATAAGAGTATACTAAAGCCATAACCAGCGCAACGGGTGTGGATATCTTTGGGCTCTGGCTTCTATGGAGCTGATATTATAATTCAATAAAGATATCAACATGCAAGCCTTGTAGTCTTTGGGCAGGAGTTGCGTGGACGAGCGGTGTACCGAATAAGCAAGAGAACAACCGTGCAGAGTGGTGTCAGGGTGGTGGGTGGCTCTTAAGGAAGCAGCGCTCAGGGGGGCGAAAGGCTGCTTCCGGGCGTGAAAAGTCACAGCCACGGGAACAGCTTGCCCAGAGAGGGAGAGTATGGGGCGTGTCAGGGTATGCTTTTCAGGGCCTGCATGAGTTTGCCCAGGTCGGGGCGAGTGTTGATGTTATGGACATCAATGTAGCGGATGATGCCTTGCTTGTCGGCAATGAGCAGCGCTCGTTCAGTGATGCCTTCGGGTCGCAGGATGCCTAGGGCCGAGGCAAAGACGCCGTGTGGCCAGAAGTCCGAGACAACGGGGAACCACAGTCCGCCCATTTGGGTGATCCAGGCGTGCTGCGAGGGCGTCGGATCGACGCTGACCCCGACAAGGGCCGCGTCCTGGGCTGCAAAGAGGTCTTCAAGAATGTTGTAGCCGGGCCACTGGCCGGAGCACACCGGGGTCCAGGCTGCGGGAATAAAGGACAGCACCAACTTTTTCCGGCCGAGGAAGTCGCTGCGCGAGATGCGTGTGCCATCGGTGGCGGGCAGCGAAAAATCGGGCAGAGGATCGCCCACCTTGACTTTGAGAACGCTGGCTACGGGTTCCAGCAGGGCGGTCTGATAAATGCTGTGTTGGAACTGCTGCGTATCGGCGGCGCGGGTTTGCGGGGCCAGCGCCAGGAGAGCCAAGGCCAGGGCCAGGGCGGCGACGGTTGCTTTAGGCATGGTAGGTCTCCTTAGTTGAGGCCCGTCTTCTTCAGCACGGTGTCCAAAAATGACTTGGCTCCCTCCATCTGTCCCTCCTGCACATGGCGAACGACGTAGGCCCCGCTTTTGGGGTCCTTGGCCAGGACGTAGAAGAAAGGCGTGCCGACCTCGCCACAGGCCTTGTGTACCGCGTATCCTTCGTCGGGAAACAGCGGGAAGGGTATGCCGTATTTGTCGTGGAAGACATCCACCTCAAATTGCGTGTTGCCTGCGCCGATGCCAATAATCTTGACTTTGCCGTCCAGCCCCTGCGTGTGGATGAGGGAAAAAAGCTCTTGGGTGACGGGTGCTTCTTCCTGACAATACGGGCAGTACATGCTGAATATTTCGACAATGACCACCTGGGCCGTAAGGTCGCTTAGGACGAACCCTTGGCCCGATGCGTCAAGACCGAGATAGGCTTTGGTTTCAGGACTCACCTGGCCGCGTATCGGCTCGTCTGGAAAAATCTGGCCTATGGCCAGGGGCGCAGACTTGGAAGACTCGGACATGTGCCCGGCGAAGGCGGGCGTTATGAGGGCAATACTCAAAGCCGACAACAGGAAAAGTGTCAATACGCTGAAGTGTTTCGTGTATTTCATGGAGTTGCTCCTTCCGGACTTGGCCTCAAAGCGCAGGGCGCTGGCAGGTGATGCGGAGCATCCGGCCCGGACCTTTTTGTGTATTATAATGTTGCGCACATTTTGAGGGCAAAGTCACGTCTGGGCGACTTGTTCATTGTTTGGCACAGGGGCTTTGCGAAGCGTTTAACGCTGAACAGGGGGTTGGTGATACGGGGGACAGGCGTTTAGCCTTGGGCGGGGCAAGAGACGAAGACCTCTGGCTTTGGGTTGTTGACTGCGTACATGCGCTGCCAACAACCCAAAGAAGTTGGTTGGTTAAGGGGCTTCGCCCCTCAGTCGCGGTAGGCCAACCATCTGTCAGCCCCCATCAGCCCCGCAGCGCACGTCTGCGGGGGAGTGGCCGCTATTGGCCCGCGGTCCGTAGCGCCTCGATCTCGGCGACGACCATGGCCGAGAGGGTTTCCAGGGCGCGGTTATGGGCTGCTACGAGATCGGCGTAGCTTGGTCCGGCGGTTTGCTCGCGGATTGTGGCCTTACGGACCACCGACGCCCGGTGTTTATCGCGCAGGGTGACGCCCCATGTGGCGTCAAGGGTCACTATTCCGCCCAGTTCTCCGTCCAATCGCAGGATGTCGATAGGGACGCGATAGTCAGGGTCGATGAAATTGGTCCAGGGATAGGCCACCACCCGCTCCGAGCCGAGCTTCTTCGCGACGCTTTGGGTTACGGAATTGAGCACGGCGCTCTCCAAAGTGCCGGCCCAGCGGTGGAACTCGTCGATATGCAATTCGCCCGCGGCCCCTCGTGTGACGATGTGCGGGCGGTCGATCATGCGCGGGATGGTCAGGGGGCCGACGCCGACGGACGGTGCGCTCGCCAGCGCTGTCTGGTCCGTAGCCGCAGGCAGGGACGACAGCGTGTAGAAGGCGATGGGCGGCACGGCCCCGCGGCAGGCCGTAAGCGCCGTCAGGGCCAGCAGCAGCAACAGGGTTTGCAGGTTCCTTGGGCGCATCACTTTTTCTCCTTGCCATAAAGCAGCGCGTCAGGCTGCCGTTCGAGATAGTCCGCCAGGACGCGCAGAGACCGGGCGGCGTCGCCGATTTCCCTGAGCAGCTTCCCGAGGTCGGTCTTGGCCGGAGAATCCGGGGCCAGGGTTGCCTCGACTTCCTTCAGTGCGCTTGTGACTTGCTGCAGGGCCTGACCGGCCTTGGGCAAGATGTCCAGGTCGTCCACGCGGCCCATGAGCCCGCGCATTTGTCCCAGGGTGCCCCGGATGTCGCCCATGGTCGAGCGCATTTCATCGGTCAGGTCACCCAGGGGCAGCCGTTCCAGCTTGTTCATGATGCGCTGGGAGCTGGCCATCAGGTTCTCCAGAGGAGAAGGGATCGAGGGCAGCTCTGGGAACTTGCCGCCCAGGACCAGCTTGGCACCCGGCAACTTGGGGTACAGGTTGAGGTCTACGAACGTCTTGCCTGTGATCAGGCTGCCAGTCTTGAGTTGGGCGCGCAAGCCCATGGCGACCAGGGCAGGGACCACCTTGTCCCGCTTGTCGTTATCGCCGAGGATCTCGAAGCGTTCGGGTTCGATTTCGATGATTACGGGGAT
>Ga0180007_10007402_pt1 | contig 10385 bp, 9 predicted proteins | sample MM_PC_MetaG_FD_121122 | JGI IMG/M metagenome (GOLD analysis project Ga0180007, IMG submission 121122) | Groundwater microbial communities from the Aspo Hard Rock Laboratory (HRL) deep subsurface site, Sweden - MM_PC_MetaG | ecosystem: Environmental > Aquatic > Deep subsurface > Groundwater...
AACCGAGCGAACCGGAACCTCGTCGATTTTCTGTTCATTAATCTGCTCAAGAAGCGCATCATCAATCTCTGAATTTCGTTTGGCGAGAACTGTTTTTCCTGCAGTAAGATCCTGTGCGAGTGTGCGACCGTAGATTCGACTTTCAAACTTCTCTCCGATCTCCTCTGACTCTTTGCGAGAAACAACGTGCATACCCTCTGAACCACAGTCTTCTTCTCGAATAAGAATATCCTGCACGGCATCAACAAGACGTCTTGTGAGGTATCCTGCTTCTGCTGTTTTAAGAGCTGTATCTGACTTTCCTTTTCGTCCTCCATGTGTCGCAATAAAGTACTCAAGTACAGAGAACCCATCTTTGAGATTAGACTGAATTGGTAGCTCAATCGTGCGTCCAGACGGGTTTGCAACCAATCCCTTCATTCCTGTTAACTGCGTAACCTGGCCCCAGTTTCCACGTGCACCAGAGTCAACAACGTATGCAATGTTGTTCTCTTCGAACTTGCGGAAGTTTGCGATCATAACATTCGATACTTCGTTCTTTGTTTTACTCCAGATTGAAATCGCGTGACTGTAACGCTCGTCGGCAGTTATAAGACCCTTCCAGTAGTAATTGTTTACCAGACGAATCTTTTCATTTGCATCTTCCAACAACTCTTCACGTTCTTTAGGAACAAGCATATCAACACTAGCGATTGAAATTCCGGACTTGGTTGCATATTTGAATCCAATGTCTTTTACGCGATCAGCAAAAGCAACTGTTTCCTCAATTCCAACAGTGTCTAGTACTTTTCGGATGAGATTGGAGAGCACTCCTTTTTTCATTGTTTCATTGATAAATCCAAGTTCATCAGGAACGATTTCATTGAAGAACATGCGACCAACAGATGTACGAAGAGTCTCGTATTTACCTTCCGCATCTGTGTAACGTACGTTCACATTTGCCTGTAGATCAAGGAATCCGTGTTCGTAGGCAAGCATTGCTTCCTCAGGTGAACTGAACGACATATCTTCACCTTTCTTTCCAGCGTGAATCTTTGTGAGGAAATAGCACCCTAGCACCATATCTTGTGACGGATTGATTACAGGATCACCAGCAGAAGGCTTTAGTACATTCGTGTTTGCCGCCATAAGTTCGCGTGCTTCTTTCTGTGCTTTGTCGGAAAGCGGAACGTGCACTGCCATTTGGTCTCCATCGAAGTCAGCGTTAAAGGCTGCACACACAAGTGGGTGCACCTGAATAGCAAGACCTTCGATTAGTTTTGGTTGAAAAGCTTGAATACCAAGACGGTGAAGTGTCGGTGCGCGGTTGAGAAGAACGTACTTATCTTTAATAACGCCTTCTAGAATGTCCCACACCTCACGACCACTCTCCTGAACAAGGCGCTCGGCACCCTTTACATTGTGCGCGAGTTCCTCGCGAATGATGCATCCAATTACGAACGGCTTGAAAAGTTTCATAGCCATCTCCTTTGGAATTCCACACTGATGCAATTCCAAATGTGGTCCTACTACAATCACACTACGTCCGGAATAGTCCACGCGCTTACCGAGAAGGTTCTGACGGAAACGTCCTTGTTTGCCCTTAAGCATGTCCGAAAGGCTTCGCAGCTTGCGACGATCCCCTGCTGTAAATAGTGTTTTTCCTGCTCGTGCTGAGTTGTTGAGCAGTGTATCAACTGCCTCTTGTAGCATGCGTTTTTCGTTACGACAGATAACTTCCGGTGCGCCGATGCTCATGAGTTTTTTAAGACGGTTATTGCGGTTGATAACACGACGATAAAGATCGTTTAGATCAGATGCTGCAAACCTTCCTCCATCAAGCTGCACCATAGGACGCAGATCCGGTGGAATGACCTGAAGACGACGCAAGACCATCCACTGTGGCTTAATTTCTGCTTTCTGCAATGCACTCGTTAGCTTGATTCGCTTCATGATCTTCTTGAGTTTCTGACCACTACTCTGCCCACGATCCTTCTGCAAAGTATCGAGTAGAACCTGAAGATCGATATTAGTAATGATCTCTTCTAAAGACTCTGCACCTGTTCCGGCACGAAAAACGTGACCGAACTTCATATTCATTTCACGGAATTTTAGCTCAGATAGAACGGCTCCTATTCTTAATCCACGTATATCATCGATGGCCTCTTTGTGATTTGACTTGAGAGCATCGAGCTTATCCGCATACTCTTTATCGAGTGCGTCTAACTGATCGCGTGTCGCCTTACTATCGGAAAGTTGCCTCTTTGCATCTTCGTACTCTTTTTTAAGATGCGCCTTTCGTGTATCCATTGAACCGTTTATTTCCTTCTCTGCTGCCTCTTGCTGCTCATGATCAACCGTAATAACAATGTACGCAGCAAAGTAAACAATCTGTTCGAGCGTCTTTATTGGAAGATCCAAAAGAAGACCAATACGTGATGGAGAACTACGCAGGTACCAGATATGCGTCACTGGGACTGCAAGGTTTATATGCCCCATACGCTCGCGTCGTACAATACTTCTTGTTACTTCCACACCACACTTCTCACATACAACACCGGAATATCTCACTCCTTTATACTTCCCGCAGAAACACTGGAAGTTCTTTGTTGGTCCGAAGATGCGTTCACAGAAAAGTCCGTCTGGCTCCGCACGTTGCGTGCGATAGTTAACGGTTTCCGGTTTTGTTACTTCTCCACGTGACCACGCGAGGACATCCTCGGGGCTGGCGATGGAAAGTGCAACTGCATCGAATGCATCTGTGGCAGATGCGGTGGAGCGTCGTGGAGGCATTACTTAGGGGGTAGGAGGTAGGGTGTAGGGTGTAGGAACGATTCGCATACGAAAGACCGCAGCCCTCCCTGCTAATCGTCTATATTAGTGGGATTGCTCCGGAGATTTCTTGCGAATTCTACCCCTCGAAGAACTTAGTGCAAGCAATTAATGGAATTTTTAAGATAGGAGTTAGGAAATAGAATGTTAGGAAGATATGCACTAGAAAATAGTAATACTTTGAGAAACATTGCATTTTTCTAATTTCCTAACTCCTAACTTCCTACTTACCTAATCCCCCAATCCCTCTTCGATCAGTGCTTTGCCTTCCTGAATTTTTTCGACTCCCTGTTGCACTGCATCCACACGATTTTTTATGTCTTCTACTCCATCTTTAAGAGTGCCAACAAGATTCAATCCGGCCTTAGCTGCGTCCCCCACCTGTGTTGTTGTGTCTTTAATAACTCCTGTTGCAGTCCCTACTGTTTCCTCCATAAGTTTCAAAGCACGTTCTTGACGCTCCTCTAAGGAGGAGCAACCTACAAGCAACAGACCGCCCACAATACACACCAACAGAAAAGAATTAAAACCTCGGAACCGATAACTAGGAGTGAGGTAATTCATAGTTAAAAAATAAATTACGACGCAGATACGTTCTTCGTATCAGTTGGCTCGGTACCGGATGCTTTAAAAAGTTTTTCGAATGAGCCGTCACAATCAGCCAAAGATTGCTCAAGCTGTGCGACTTCTTCCTCTGCAAGATTTAGTTTGGAAGAGATATTTACTGTTGGGCTTTCTTCGCTCTCTATACCCTCTAAACCATTAAGAGATGCATGCAGAACAATGAATGCACCACATCCATCGCACTTGAGCTGTAAGAGCATTGCGTCGTTTGCAACCACTCGTACTGCAGAAAAATCAACAGGAACACGGCTCCCACATTGTGGGCACCGCATCTGCTGATAGATGCGTTGGAGAATTTGTTGTAGCGTGTGTGGGTCGATCTCCATTGACACTAGTATACCACGGGCACGCATGCGCAACAAAAAAAACTCCTTTTAAAGAGCGGTGCACGATACCATTACATCTATGCAGCGAGTTACCCTTTCAACGCAGTTGCGCCGACACGCATTTCCGTTTCTTGTAATACTCGTTGTACTTGTCACCGTAACGGCGCGCTCGCTTATTACAGCGAACGTTACATCTACATCAGAACCTATCATCGCTGAGATTGGTGTAGAACATACGCTGCCACTAGAACTATCGCTGGAGATGAGCGAACTATACGGAGTTGGTATTTTGGATCTCACACAAAATAGTACAGAAGAGGTGGTCTTTGTAAGCGTACCAAGCGATTGGGAACGCCGAGAGGTTCGAAATGCATCTCTTAAAGAGATTACTTCAGATTCATCCTCTTTCGGATTTACTCGTTGGAGATTCCCACCAGGCGCATCGATTTCTTTTGGCGTACCTGCTGCACCAACGATGCTTCTTCTGCATAATCCATCATCTATATCGCTAAAAGTGAACACATTGCGTGTGGATTTGGAAACAGAGCAAGTAGAACGCAACGTTCTGCTCATAAAAGATTCACCTATTCCTCTGTGGGAGTAATGCACATTAAACTGAAAAATTCGTAGCGCGGATTCGGTTATCCGCGCGATTAGCGCAGGTAGCTTGTTGCTGGTCACTAGTCGCTAGTCGCTAGTCCCATGTGTACTAGGCCAGTGACATGTGACAAAGCGACCAGTGACTCACTAGGCCAAAATGTTGCAACGAAAGTGCTTCATTCGTTTTGTATGACAATAATCAAGATGTAGGATGCCATCCCATGGAACTGATTCCCATTACAACACCACTTTTAAAAACGGGCGATGATCTTGCCAGTATTCTTTTGGAGAATGTAGAACTGCAAGATAAAGATATTCTCGTTATTTCTTCAAAAGCTATAGCAACTACGGAAGGCTCCGCTGTTGACCTTACAAAAACAATTCCGACGCCAGAAGCTGATGAGATTTCTCAGTCGTGTGGTCAGGACCCAAGAATGAGACAAGCAATGCTTGATGAAATGAATAAGAGGAATGGAAAAGTAGTCGGACAGTGTGAGCATGCTGTTTTGACTGAGCTTAGACCTGAAGGTCTTGAGCATGGAACAATAATGGCAGCCAGTGCTGGAATGGATCATTCCAATACACCGCAAGATACAATGGTTGGATGGCCTGCTGACCCTGTTGCCTCCGTGAGCCGAATTCGAAAAGAGATATGTAATAAATCAGGAAAGAAAATTGCTGTAATGATCACGGACTCGTGCTGCCGACCGCGCCGAATTGGCGTGGCGGCGATCGCTCTCACTGTGAGTGGTTTTGACCCGCTGGAAGACTTGCGCGGAACGGAAGATCTTTACGGGAAGAAATTACGCATGACTCAGGAGGCGCGCGCGGATCAACTGGCTACCGCAGCTAACTTTTTGATGGGTAATGCAAATGCATCAATTCCTGCAGTAATCATTCGTAATCATGATGTCCCCTTCTCTGATTTTGAAGGATGGGTCCCATGCATGGAGCCAGAGGAAGATATTTTTCATGGATTTGTGTAGAGATTAGTGGTCAGTGGTCAGTGGTCAGTTTTGTGGGTACACTTTATATGTGACATTTCCTTTGCGTTCTGACCACTTACCTCTAACCACTGACCACTGCGTATGAACTTCGTCGTCCTCTCCTCCTCCCGCGGCACCACCTTCCAAGCAGTTATTGACCAAATACAAGATGGCTCACTCACAGCCAATTGTTTAGGTCTTGTTGCGGATCGTGAGGATCGAGGATGTGTGGAAAAAGCACGCAAAGCGAATATCCCTGTAAAGATTGTCCCAAAGCAAAAAGATATCCAGCGCGAGGAATACGATTTTCAGTTGAACGAGGTTATCAGTACTTTTGGAGAAGTTGATGTAATTGCAGCTCTGGGATGGATGTTCATCCTAACACCATGGTTTGTGCAAAAGTGGCAGGGACGCATAGTTAATGTTCATCCTGCATTATTGCCAAAGTATCCCGGTGCACACGGGATAAAAGATGCACTAAAAGACGGTGCGAAAGAATCCGGAATGACAATTCATATAATTGATGAAGGAGTAGATACCGGACCTATTCTTCTGCAGAAGAAATGCGAAGTATTACCGGATGACACAACAGATACGCTCAAAGACCGTATTCAGTTACTTGAGAAAGAATGGTATCCCAAAGCTCTGCAAATGATTGAGGATGGCGAGATTGTTCTCCCCATGCATGCATGACACAGAGCTTCACTGTTACATGCACAGGTAAGAAGGAAATCACACGTGATGTTTTTGAACTAAGGTTCACCAAGCCTGATGACTTTGAATTTGATCCGGGTCAGTTTGTATTGATTGATGTGCCACTCGCATCCAATCCTGATGATATACAAACTCGTGCATATTCCATTGCTTCCACTCCAGATGAAGATGAGCTCCTTTTGTGTATCCGAAAAAGGCCCGATGGTCGTATGGGGCAATGGCTGAACAAAGGACTGGAAGAAGGAACTGAAGTTCGCATTCAGGGCCCACTGGGAAATTTCCGCTTTGATTGTGAGAACAACAAGGACTGTCTATTTGTAGCAACTGGAGTTGGAATGGCTCCATTCCGATCACAAATTTCTTCAGCTTTAAAATCAGGAAACAAACAAAAGATGGACCTTGTAGTTGGTATGTATAGTGAGAAGGATATCTTCTGGTCAGATGAATTTTCTGCTCTCGCAGCGCAGTATCCAAACTTTTCATTCAACATCACACTTAGTGATCCTTCACCTGAATGGAATGGAGAAAAAGGCTGGGTGCAGGAAATTATTACGAAGATTTCGGATTATAAAGAACGAAGTTTTTACATCTGTGGTAATCCAAGCATGACAAAGAATATGAAACAGCTCTGTCTAGAAGATTGGAATATTCCAAAAGAGGATGTGCATGTTGAGGGGTATATTTAGCCCCCTCCCCTTTATCCCCTCCCCCGTAACGGGGGAGGGGTTTGGGGTGGGGGCTAAATCACTTTCAAAAATTCATCAAACAGATAATCCGCATCTTCCGGACCCGGAGTTGCTTCTGGGTGGAATTGCACTGCGAAGAATTTTCCGGACTCGTGCCGGATACCCTCAACGGTTCCGTCGTTTGCATTTGTAAACCACACACGCCATCCGCTTGGCAATTCGTCTTTAACGGCAAATCCATGGTTCTGTGAGGTAATTATGCAATGCTCGCTCATTTTCCATTTTCCATTTTCCTCTTTCCACTCAATACAAGGCTGATTTACACCACGATGACCGTACTTGAGCTTGTACGTGTCACCGCCAATCGCAAGAGCGAGGATTTGTGTGCCAAGACATATTCCAAATGTTGGAATATCTTTTTTGATACTCTTGCGAACCTGTTCGATTGTCTCTTTGCACATCTTCGGATCACCCGGACCGTTGCTCACAAACACCGCGTCGTACTCTAGATCTGAGGCATCTAGATCGAAGTTCCACGGAAGCCGATGTACTCGTACTCCGCGCTTGAGGAAAGACCGAATGATATTGTTCTTTATTCCACAATCAAAAACTGCAACTGTCTTTTCGGGTTCGGATTCGGGTTTGTAGGTTTCTACTTTCTGACAACTTACCTCGGCGACAAGATTTAGCAGATTTGGATCATCAATTTTGCATTTTTCATTATTCATTTTTAATTCCGAATCGTCCGCGACGATTCGGCCAAGCATAACTCCATGCTCCCGTAGCTTCTTTGTAAGTGCTCGCGTATCCACTCCGGTGATCCCCGGAATCCCGTGATGCTCCATCCAATTATTAAGAGAGCTAACTGCTTTAAAGTGACTGTGCTCTTCGCTTACCTGCGCAACAATTACTCCACGAACATGAATACTTTCGCTTTCCAAATTCCTCGAAAATCCCCATTCAGTCTTCTCTAGACTCGGCACTCCGTAGTTACCAATAAGCGGATATGTGAATACAAGGATCTGCCCACGGTAACTGGGATCAGATAGGCTTTCCGGATATCCAGCCATTCCTGTGTTAAAAACAACTTCGCCGTCAATATCTTTAGCTGCACCGAACGATTCTCCTTCGAACATGGTTCCATCACTGAGAATCAACTTAGACATATTTTTGGGGGAAGAATTTGTGCCGCCTGCCCAGCGAAGTCCTGTGTGTTAACAAAGGACGAAGTTGGGTCTGAAAGGATTAATTCTGCCATGTTCCGCGAAAGTGTAGATGATATGTGAGAAAATTTCTAATCCTTTCGTGAGGAAGGTATTAATAGCAAATAAAGCACGTAAGGCGTGTATAGCAGGTAACCTGCATTACTTACCTGACCTACCTTACATGTTTTACTTACAATGGACTCAAAGGCCGAAATCTGCTAAGATAATGGGATGCCTGAAACTAAAAATACAGATACAGATGCTTTACTGCAACAACTCTCAGAACAAGCTGAGAAACCTAATAGTGACATTATTAGTGGGGAACTTCGTACAATTAAGAATAGAATTCTACAGTTGCTTAATGAGCACAAAGAAGACCCAGACAAAACCGCATTATATCAAGCGCTGGATGAACCAACATCAACCGATGCAAGAAAACACATTACAAAAACAAATGACGGCACAGGCTACACGATTGAAATAGAAGAATATGGTTCAACCATACCGCGACTCGAAGCGACTGCAGAAGTAATTACATACATCAATAGTCAAACAGATGCATTTCACAACGAGATAAATCAATGTTTGCAACAGGCTCTGGATAAATTGGCCCCAAATAAAGCCTCTGAAGAAAGACCAGATACCACCGAAGCAAAACACGACACAGAGAAAAAGTCTGAAAAGGAACCAGAAACCCTCCCTGAGTTGATTGAAGCACTAAAGAATCAACCGAATGATAAAACAGATGAGCTCATGAATGGATTAAAACCTGTTCTCAATAAACTTTTAGCGTTGATACCTTTAAGTAAAAAACCTAATACAGATAAAATCAAATTCGAATCAATTCGTGATGGAAAACGTGATGGAAAAAACAAATTACAACTTAGCGAAGAGAACATTAAAACACCTGCAGACTTCGTGTCTGTGATTGAATTCGTTATAAGCCAACCGGAAATAAATGAAAAGAGCAAAGGTAAGATTGCCGAAGTACTACGAGAAACAATAAAGCCTGAAGTGTCAGACTCCACTCCACAAGTGACATCAACAGATAGTGGAGATGAAAAAGTACAAATAGAGAAGCAATCCTTTGGGCAGTGGATTAAAGGGCAAAGCAAATGGTTTGTAGACACATTCATCAACATTGGAAGTGAGAGTTACTGGCTGAAACCGTAATAAAATCACATGCACAAATACAATTCATTCCAGGCAAACGAATCCAGCTTCCAAGAAAAGCGGATGCTCTGGGATGAGGCTCCACCTGATTTTTATCTGCCATCGTTCCTAGAAAATGGACCGGATGATATTGGAAAATTGGACAAATTGAAAAGTACACCGTTCTTTGGCAAGTCAATTGGAGCAGTTGGTTCTGCAGGTACTGATATATTCAATGGAACCAAAAACACGATTGAAGACGTAGGAGAGTTTGTTGGCTGGAATGACACAGACCAAGATGAATATGAAAAATTTCGTAAAGAAACTCCTGGTGCAAAAGAGCTCATTGATCACTTTGCGGGAATGCAACCCTCAGAAATAACGAGGGAAGAGTTCGAACGATTTTTAGTGGAAAAGTCTGGCAATTCACCTTTCCTAAACCAGTATAAAAAATTAGTTGATGACCTCAGCCCAAAGAATACTGATCTAAGTAAAATGGAAATTGCAGAATTTAAATTAAATCAACTCTTTACATATTTGCTTGCCAGAAGGGCGATTGTCGCACAAGCACGTGCTTCACTGAAAGAAATTGGAACACCAAAATTAGATAACTGGGAACGCGCGGCTAGCGAACCACTTGAGCTAACAAGTGAATATGTGCTTGGAGGACTGAGTACATTTGGTAGATCTTTTATGCGGGCTTCAGGCGGAAATAAATTGGTTATGTTGGCAGGCACAGTCGCTGGCTTCATGCTTATAAAGGCAATGCTCAAAAAAGCCGGTGGATGGGATATGGGAAAGAATGTTGTTTTGTACGGCGGTGGCGCTTGGCTTTCCTGGATGGCATTTGGCGCCATTAACAAAACAGTGGAACAATCATCCGGTCAGCCACTTATAGGTAAACACGGAACATTCTGGACAAATCCGGATGTATACAAATCCAGAAAGTATCGCGCGGAGTTGTTGCGTGTGCGTTCTGATTTGATTAGCGAGAAAGTTACCATTCCAGAATCCCTACTAAACAACTTGGATCACAACAACATTCGCTACACCCTTGCTATAGCAAATATTATTTCTCTTGATATTAAAGATTTTTATACTCTCTACGAGGAAGGCGCAAGCTCTGGGAAAATCAGCATTGATAATGCAAACTATCACAACCTCTTTGATGATGAACGAGGTGCACCATTACATGACGGATTAAGTGATCAGGAACGATTCGATCTTGCCCGCGATATCGCGCACACATTAGGTATTGTCAAAGAAGATGGAAGTTACACT
>Ga0180007_10007403_pt1 | contig 10384 bp, 6 predicted proteins | sample MM_PC_MetaG_FD_121122 | JGI IMG/M metagenome (GOLD analysis project Ga0180007, IMG submission 121122) | Groundwater microbial communities from the Aspo Hard Rock Laboratory (HRL) deep subsurface site, Sweden - MM_PC_MetaG | ecosystem: Environmental > Aquatic > Deep subsurface > Groundwater...
CGGTCCGAGAAGTCGGCGGGTCAATATAAAAATTCTGGCCGATGCCTGACCCTAAGGAGCCACCGATCTTACAAATCTTGTTGTAACAGGGTCTTCATTTCCAAGGGAATAATATCCGAAGTAGGGGTAACCCCAACCTTCGCACTAAAAAGCGCAATCTGTCAACTTACTGGCCATTCAACTATCTTGAATCATAGGAATATATTCGCTTGATAGCTGACAGTTTTTTATCATCAGCCTGTCAGCTATCATTTTGTGCAACTACATGCAAGCAAATATCAAATTTTAAATCCAAACGCTACAGGAATATTAAGTGGTTAATTCCAGCCGGGACTCCATATCCAGCTCAAAACGTCCATAGGGATTGATATGTAGGGTGAACAGTGGGCTCAGCGCGGCCAGGTCCCTTGTCGTCATTTTATCTGCCCATCCTTTTTCTTTGAGTACTTCCTGGATCATCAGAGTATTGATGTAGACCATACTCGACTGAAGCAGGTGCAGACACAGCAGTCCTATCTCTTGGCTTTCCTTACGATTCGAGGATATCTCTCCCTGTTTGCCATAAAAGATAAAACCGTTTGCGCTGTTCCAGCTCTCAACCACGTTGAGGCCATCGTGGATCTCCCGCCGCAATTCTTCTGCATCCAGATATTTGCAGAGAAAAATGGTCTTGATCGCTTTGCCCAACTCAGCCAATGCCTTATAGGCAGGATGCTGAATATTATTTCTGCAAAATCGGCGTAGCAAGCTCTCAGCATCCGCCATCCCCAACTTCAAAGCAACGGCATGCTTGACTATGGTATCCAGCTGTTCTTCAATCAGTTCCCAGTTGATCGCCTTGGCGGTGATGATCTGGTTGATGTTCGGAAAATCCTGGCCCGCCACCGCCTTATAAAGTTTTTGTCTGCTGATTCCTTTCAGCCGTGGCATTAATTCAAACCCTAACAGACGACAAAAAGCAAACGCAATAACGTTTTGACCATGGCTGTCCACATACTGACGCTCAACCTCCATCTCGGTGCAATGTTTCAATACCCCCTGGATCATGGCAGCAGCTTCAGATGATGAAACACGCTTAAACTGGGAGTAGATACATGCAGAATTCTTTTCGACATGCCAGTAAACCATAACTCCCCGGCCACCATACCGTAAATGCCATTCAGTCAGAAGGTTTTGATCCCATGCTCCGAATTGTTTTGAATCCGCCGCACAGGCAGTTGTTGTCTCTCCCCAAATATGTGGCAGCCGTATGGCCAGGGTGGTATTCACAAGCTGTGCGATAGATTGGCGGAGCCCCTCTTTGGAAACGAATCGTCTGCGAATGTAGAGCAGATCTTTGTAATCATCTTCCGGCAGCGACTCCATGCTCTTGATTCCGGTATTGGTACCCATGCCGAACAAACAAAGCAAAAGCCTTCTCTGAAGGGTACCCCTGTTCATAATGCTACGTTCGGTCCCACTCTGGAGGAAGCGCGTAAAGTCAGTCCGTAAATCAGCTTCTTTTAGAATATCAAGCAAACTTGTACCAGGCCAACGCTGGGTGATATCCCGCTTGAGTTTAGCAAGGTTTTCTGGTTCTTTCTGTGGTTCAAACGGAGTTAACGATATCTTGTGACCCTTTTTGGTCGGCACTATTTTTACCATGGGATTAGCAGCAATGCGTCCATCAAGGTTTTTCAGATGCTGCGTCAACTCTTCCCTCAACGATACTGTAAAAGCCTTAGCATCAAGGGGAATACCAAGGCTTTTGTAGTATGCGGCTTTTTGCTCTTCAAAGTCTTGAGGGAGATCATCTTCCGGATTACGGTATCGTCTGCTACCCAACACCCAAATCTCACGACAGCGGAGTTGATCTCTCAAGGCCTTGAGGACACAAATTTCATAGGCTACCCGGTTAATTTTACAATCCTCGACAACCAACCTCATCCAGCTTGGAGGCACAATCCCCTTCAGTGGGACTTCGATCCCTTCCGGGAATACCGGTTTCTTGTATTCCAGCAATGAAATCACCAGATCAAGTGCCTGCATCAACGGCTTGTGCTGGGTATTGGTACAGCGGAATTCAAGGTTGTTCAACAGTTCCGGCAACATCCTGCGGTAGTGGAATCGATAAGATCGCTGCAAAGCAATTTTAATCTTTCCGGTGTGCCCTGCTTCAGCCTCAACTTCTTGTATAAGAGTCTGGAGCCATTTCTCAGGAACTTCTGGGAAAATCACTTCGGCAACAACACCTTGTGGTGTCTCTACTGATGCTTTGGCAATTCGGTAAAGTTTTGCCATTTTGCTGGGTGCCTTTTGAAGGGCATCAGCTAATCCATTATCAATACGTTTTTCTGCTTTCTTCCCCATCTTGTGGACAGTCTCAACCAGAAGGTCTACAAGATGATCGGTAAGTTCCTCACCGCGACGATGAAGGAACGCCGTCAATAAGGTTGCCCGGAGTTGAACCGAATGACGTCGCAGTTCAAACGGCTCCTCAACGGCAGCCCGTTTAGCATACCGCTCTATCAATTTTGGCGGAATCGTTTTAAAAAGATCAATAGGAAGCCCTATCTCACTGACAGTCAGCAGGCGGGCAACCGCCTCCTTGATGCTCTCTATCCCAGCTTTCCCTGGATCACTTTTGAGCGTCTGCCAGGTTGTCCACTCTCCATCATCTGATGTCTGAACCCGCAAAAGGCTATTCAGGTTCTCTATCATGACCGTGTCAAGACTACCGCTGATTTTTGTACAGAAACGATTTTCATGTTCAACCAGTGCTGACTGGATTAATCGGCGGATCTGCTCCATTGCCGGTGGCTCAATGCGAAGATCCCGATAACGTTCCAGCACCGATATCTGGAGACGGTCCGGCCGATGCTCCAGGTTGAGGATATCATATACCAAAAAACGTATCATCTCTTTTCCATCTTGCGTTGAACCCTTCCGATAGTCGAAGAACTCGCGAATATCATCACGGTGATATGTTGCGGTTCGTTTGCCCCATGGGTACTCTCGCCATGCCTTGTGCGATAATTCAAGCTGATCAGCTATAAATTTCACAACTTCTTTTGGGACCTCGCGAGGGGTTTCAGGAAATCGTCCTTCAATCTGAAAGAATTTCATCAGCACAGCAAAACCCAAACGTGTTGAGCCAGTCCTACCTTTAAGCAGTTCTTGCTCAAACGCAAATACGGTCCACTGTTGTCCAAGCTCTTCCTTTTTCCAGTTACGTTGCATATATACTCCTTTATTAGAGGGTGAATGTACAAATGTCACATATTTAATGTTGTGACATTTTATGTGACATAGTATAAAAGACTAATTAAGTGACATTCACAACGACAAATACTGATAACGAAGGGGTTGTCATACAAACGGCCGTTTAGGTGACACATGCTGATAGGATATATGAGGGTTTCAAAAACAGATGGTTCCCAGACAACCGACCTCCAAAGTGATGCACTCATCTCTGCTGGCGTCGACGGGGATCACATCTATGAAGATAAGGCATCTGGTAAACTTGATGCCCGACCTGGCTTGAATGCCGCTTTGAAAGCTTTGCGCGAAGAAGACACACTGGTTGTCTGGAAATTGGATAGGCTTGGACGAGATCTCAGGCACTTGGTGAATACGGTGCATGACTTGGAAAAGAGGCGGATAGGGTTTAAGGTTTTATCCGGACACGGAGCTTCAATTGATACAACAACACCTGCTGGAAAGTTGGTGTTCGGAATATTTGCAGCACTGGCAGAGTTTGAGCGGGAATTGATCTCTGAACGAACAAGGGCTGGATTGGCTGCGGCCCGTGCCCGTGGGAGGTCTGGTGGTGCGCCTTACAAAATGACAGCGGCAAAACTTAGGCTTGCCATGGCGGCTATGGGGCAGACAGAGACTAAGGTTGGAGAGCTTTGCAAGGAATTGGAAATAACCCGCCAGACGTTATACAGGTATGTCGCCCCAGATGGCAGCATCCGTCATGACGGTGAGAAATTGTTGGCAGGCAAGAGATAATAGGTATATTATTCAGATGTGATAACAGATTGTGGTTTTTAGTGCAAAGGTTGAGGTTCACCCAACATGGTTACATCACTGGAGATAAAAATTTATCCCGGATTTCACCGATGATGCGCAAACACGTTTTTGTTATTGGCACCTATGATTTTTCAAAAAGAAAATTTATTGTTATACAATAAATATAAGGAGATGCATTATGGGAAAAGAGTTAAATGGACTTTTAGAAGAGGTATTAAATATGCCTCAGCAGCAACGTGCCTTTCTTGCCAGCCAATTAATAGATAGCCTTGAACCTCAAGTTGATATAGACATTGAAGCAGCTTGGCAACAGGAGGTTAACAAACGAGTATTTCAGGCAAAAGAAGGATTGGTAACATTTATCCCTTGGGGCGAGGCCCAACGAAGATTGAAAGGGGTTTAGCTTGCTGCAAATAGAGATACATCCAGAGGTTTATAAGGAACTGGAAGCGTCCAAAGCCTGGTATGAGGAGCAGTCAAGGGGGTTAGGTGATCGGTTCTTAAATGAAATTGATCTGGCAATGGCCGTTATTAGTGAATATCCTGAAACCTGGCCCGCTTATGTTTCTGGAACCAGACGATTTTTGTTACACAGATTCCCATTTGCCATTGTATATCTTCATAATGACACAAAAATAACGGTGGTTGCCCTTATGCATTTTCGGCGTAAGCCAGGTTATTGGAAAGCCAGAGTTGTCTAAAATTATATATAATTGGAAGCTGTAACAAACCAGAGGATAGACCGGAACCATTCAATTTCAGGCTTTTTGGGGTACTGAGGGTTTCCATTAATTTGAATATTTGTTAAATCCAGAATTGATACAGATCTTAACGTGTTGCCCCCAGTTTGGCCACTCTCCCAGATGGCAGCATACTCGTGACGGTGAGAAACTGCTGGTAGGTAGGCAAGGGATAATTGGCTTTGAAAATGAGTGGAGATCATGCATGACCGGCTGATTTTCTAACCCCTGACTTTCTGAGATCTTACGATATGAGATGCAAACACTACGAAAAAAATATTTTAATTTTCCTGAAAATCACCGTTAGCCATAGAGAAAAATTGTGACCGAGAATTGCTGGAAGAAATTTCAGCAATTCTCGGTAATCCATTCTGCCAAAGGAATGTCAGGGTAAATTATTGCGGGTTTTGCGTGCAATGAGGCATTGGGAAATGCCTCATTAAGTCTTTAATGAAAAGAACTCTATCCTTTGATTCGGAGGGATAGAGCTCTTTTATTTAATTTTTTTTGAAATTTATTATTCGAAAATGGCATCGTTCGGGAATAGTTTTTTAATGTCTGCCGGTGTTACATCATACATTCCAGCACCTGCTATATAAACTTTCCCCCCGTGTTCTACACTTTTAACAAAGGATATTTTTGGAAAAGTTCCTTCAGCTTCCCGGCCTGGTTTTGGCCATACATAGGGGACCCATCCTTCACCTTTATCAGCACAAATTTCACTAAAATTTAAAAATAAAAGTGTACCATCTTTATCTGCGAAACCTGACATATTTTTTCCATCAAGAGACGGCTTTATGGGATGCATGAGAACAACAGCATTAAGGTCTTGTAACCAGATGTAACCCTCCCCGTCTGCAAATCTGAATTCGCCGTTAGGGTCCTTGATTTTTGCAAAGGCCGCTTCCCCTTCTGCTCCAATCAGTTTGCAGGCGGCTTCGACCTTTGCCTTGGCCAGCTGGGGGGTAAGCGGCTCAGCAAATCCGCTGCCGGTAAAGTAGAACGCAATCAAAAGACCAAAAAGGACGATTAAACTTTTTCTAACCATGGCTTCCTCCTAAATTAATGTTGTTATGGTATTAATTGTTTACTGCAACTAATTAAAGTTTGAATTGATCGACAAGCTCTTGAAGACTACTGGCAAGTGTTTTAAGCTCTCCACTGCATATACTGACAAGATCACTGTTTTTAAGTACATCGTTGCTGCTGTGGCTCACATCATTAATATCTTTGGCGATCTCTCTGGACACACTGGTACTTTGAGCCACGTTTTCATTCACCTCCGCGAGTCCGCTTGAAGCCTGCCCCATATTTTCTGATATTTCTTTTGTCGTAGCAGACTGCTCTTCTACTGCGGCTGCAATGGCACTGACAATATCATTGACACTGACAATGATTGTTGAGACGCTTTCAATTTCTTTGATCGTATCTGAGGTGGAGTTCTGTATGCTTTCAATGCGTTGTTTAATATCATTGGTTGCTCCTGCTGTTTGAAGGGCCAGTTGTTTGATTTCAGACGCAACAACGGCAAATCCTTTCCCTGCTTCCCCGGCTCTTGCCGCTTCAATGGTTGCATTCAGCGCCAAAAGATTTGTCTGGGCGGAAATATCGGAAATCGTCTCTGTCACTTTGCTGATCTCTTTTGCGGCAGCACCGAGTTCATTGACGCGTTTTGTTGCGCTGTTAACTCTTTGTACAGCCTCCTGAGTAATGGAGCTGCCGGACTCTGAATTTTTAGCAATTTCATTAATTGAAGAATTGATCTCATCGGTTGCAATGGATACAGTATTGATATTGGTGGCGGCTTGTTCAGATGTCGCGGCTACCGAGTTCATATTCGCACTCATCTCTTCTGCGGCTGCTGCAACAGATTGAGATTTTCCCGTCATGTTCTGGGCGCCTTTGGATAAGGAGCTGGCAAGGCCGGTTAAATCTGATGACGATTTTGTCAGTTGTGACGAATATTCTGTGATCTTACTGATAATTTTTCTTAAATTATCTGTCATTGCATTGGTGTCACTGGCAAGATTACCCAGTTCATCGTTGGAGGATACGCTTACTTTATTTTTAAGATCTCCCTGGGCAATGAGTTTTGTAACATCTGCAAGGGATCTAATACTTTTCGTCAGATACCGGCTGATATAAAACCCCAACCCCCCGGCAATCAGAACAGCCACAAAGGTAAGGACAATAAGAAAAATCGTACCGCTTTTTTGAGTGGATTCAGAGTTTTTCAAGGCGATTGCCATTTCATTTTTCGCGCTTTTGACAAGTTTTTCAAGCTCTGTACCAATTATATTTCCGGACGCGGCCAGGTCTGAATATTTTTCTGCCTTGGTTGTGCGAAGCGTTTGAAAAGGAAGAGAGATATAGTCGTTAATGTCATTAAGAAATTTATTGATGCGTGCAAAATTGCCGCGGTTTCTTTTTAATAATTGATCTTTTGCTTCGAAATCAGGTTGCTCATTAATTTTTACAGCAGTTTCCAATAATTTTATATGATATTTATCCAATTGGCCAAGAAGCTTGTTAAACCCATCATCATTCAGTTTATAGGTGTTTATCCAGGTTCTCATCGGCCCTTTGACAGGATCGACGTTTTTTTCAAACTTTGTCACGCTGACAACGACACTTTCAAGTGAATTAAACCATTCGGTTTGATATTGCCGTAAAATCAAAAGGTATGACGGAAGATCATAATTCTGGCCATCAGCATCATAAGAATAAGTCAAATAGTCATTTTGGGCTTTTACAAGATCTATACATCCCTGTCTGAAGATAGCGCCCTGTTTGGAAATGATGTTAATTTCTGTAAGCATGTCCCTGGAACTTTTGGGAACGCTGATATCCAAACCAAGATTTTTATATACTTTATATGCGCCACTCTTTTTGAATTGATCAGAAGATGTTCCATATTCCAACATGGAAATCCACATGTCAAATTCATCAAGATAAGCTAAAAGTTTTGTTTCTTTTTGTTCAAGATTTGAAGCGGAATGGATATAATCGCCAATGGTTTTTTGTATTCCTTCAACAGCCAGGTTTGCCTGCAGTACAGAATATTGAACAGGCACTTTTTCTTTTGCAACCATATCTGCAGAACGAGACACTTTGTTTAGAATAATGATGCCGCCGGTTCCTGATAAAAATACCAATACGGCAAGGATTAAAAAGCTGAAGGTGAGTTTTTTTCCGATGCTTAGCGTCATATAATATAAACCTCTCTGTAAGTAAAATCTATTTTACCAAGCCAAGTTTAAAACCAGTTATGCTATATATTTATATCCCCCCACATCTGTGGGCTTACAACACAGCGAATTCAGAAGAAAATATTTTAATAAGGTACGAAATAACTTTAGCAAATCAATAAGGACAAAGCAATGAATTCCCAACAGCAATTCTCGGACTATCTATTGTTTTTTGAAGATTTTGCTTATAATGCATTTTATTTTTGTTTTTCCATAAAGCTGTTCATCTCTGAAACCGAATCAAGAATCTCACGCGCTTTAATCACCAGTTGAACTGGTGAAAAGGGTTTTTGAATAAAATTTACACCCGGATCTAAGATCCCGTGATGAACGATTACATTATCCGTGTACCCAGACATGAAGAGCACATTTATTTCAGGAAGAATAGCCTTAATTTGTTCGGCCACTTCTCTACCGTCCTTCCCCGGCATCACCACATCAGTTATCAATAAATGGATGGGCTTTTTATAGGATTTAACAATTTTAATTGCCAAATCTCCGTCACTGGCCTCAAGGGTATTGTAACCATGACTCATAAAGATTTTTTTTGCAATAGCCAAAAGCGCTGCATCATCTTCTACCAAAAGAATGGTTTCACTTCCCATAAGTTCTCTTGAGGCAGCCGGTTTTTTGTATACTTGCGCTACTTCTTTTTTCTGACCAGGCAGATAAATTTTAAAGGTCGTGCCTTGGCCCGGATGACTGTAAACCCAGATATATCCCCCCGTCTGTTTGACAATACCATAAACTGTAGACAGGCCAAGGCCGGTTCCCTTGCCCGCCTCCTTGGTGGTAAAAAAAGGGTCGAAGATACAGGCCTGAATCTTTTCGTCCATCCCAATGCCTGTGTCACTAACTGCCAGCATCACATATGGTCCAGGTTTAAATTCCACATTTTGATTTTTTATATGGGATTCATCCAGATCAACATTCGCCGTCTCAATGATGAGTTTTCCGCCATGAAGCATGGCATCTTTAGCATTTATTGACAGGTTCATCAGTATTTGTTCCATCTGACCCGGATCAGCCGTTACCTGTAATAAATCTGGTTCCAGAACAGTTTCAATTTTTATGTCCTCACCAATCAGCCTTCCAAGCATTTTGACCAATTGAGTAATCAGGTCATTAAGGTCCAAAACTATTGGCTGAAGGATTTGTTTCCGACTGAAAGCCAAAAGCTGGCGTGTCAGCGAAGCAGCACGGTCTGCCGATTGTATTATTACACCCATATCATTTCGTATCGGGTCATCTGCTTCCAATTTTTCTAATATTAAATCAGAATATCCGATTATTGCTGTTAGCCGGTTGTTGAAATCATGGGCCACACCTCCGGCTAATCGGCCGATAGCTTCCATTTTTTGAGCCTGGATGAGTTGGGCTTCAAGTTTTTTTTCTTTGGAAATATCCTCATAAATAATCAAATAATTTCCCGAGGCCATCAGTGAAATCAGAAACCGGATTGTTTTTTTATTCCCTTCATTATCTGTTACTTGAAAAATTTGGGGCATGGCCGCACTATCTCCTGTTTTTTTAATATAAGAAAACCAGTTGGAGATAACCCGGCTTCTGTCTTCTTTATCAGGAAATGCCCGTCTAAACCATTCTCTGCCGGTCAAAATATCTTGAGGAGTATACCCGAACAGCTTAATGAACATCGGATTGACATATTTATAATCGCCACTCTGCCCAATAATTGTAACACCGATAGGGGCTTCCTCAATTAGCGTTTGAAACTGTTCTTTTTCTTTTCTGTGCTCAGTGATGTCTTCAATGGTTTTTATATGCAAAGATGCCCCTCCCACAGCCTTCCGAAAGATAGACGTGACCCTGCCCCAAAACACAGTGCCGTCCTTGCGTCTGAGCTGTGTTTCAAAATTTATCACCCGATTTTTTTGATGAAGTTCGATAAAACGATCTCTGTATTTTGGATCATCATAGAGGGCGGAAGCTGAAATTCCAATAAAGTCTTCTCTGGAGTTATAGGCAAACATTTTGAGAACGGCGGTGTTTAATTCAAAAATAGTCCCTTTGGTGTTGATCAATAAAATCCCTATGGGAATGTCTTCAATCAGAATTCTATTGCTTTCTTCTAAATCTCGCCCTTGTTGTTCATGCCTTTTCCAATTCTCTCGTTTCTGTAGTTTGATCGGGTGCGCTTCCATCCGGTTTTTAAATTTTCCGCGGTATTGTCTTAATTCTTTTTCCAATTGTGTTGAGGATATCGCATATTGGACCATTTTGGCCAACACATTAGAGGTCATCTGTTCTTTGATCAGATAATCCACAGCAGAACCGCTCCTCACAACTTTTACGGCCAGTTCTTCATCCGCTTCTCCTGTCAAAACAACAATCGGAGCGGGGTCTTGGTTTTTCGCTTTTGCC
>Ga0180007_10007404_pt1 | contig 10384 bp, 10 predicted proteins | sample MM_PC_MetaG_FD_121122 | JGI IMG/M metagenome (GOLD analysis project Ga0180007, IMG submission 121122) | Groundwater microbial communities from the Aspo Hard Rock Laboratory (HRL) deep subsurface site, Sweden - MM_PC_MetaG | ecosystem: Environmental > Aquatic > Deep subsurface > Groundwater...
GCTTTGGAGAAAAAGGCCTCCGACTCAGAGGACCTCAAGGCCCGGAGGGAAAAACCAAAAACCGAAAAGCCAAAGAAGGCCAAAAAACCTGAGACCACCAAAAAGATCATCCAGGACCCCGCTAGAACTGGCGAAAAATACCAAAAAGACCAAGAATAGAATCCAGTGGGGTCCCCACGGCGCTCTAGCGGAGCGAGTGGCGTGGGGAGAGGAGAAATTCTTGAGTCCCCCAGTAAGCCAAGCTATGCTTGGATTGCGATAAGACGAAAGGATTTAGACGACGTGGCTTCAAACCGACATTTTGCACGCATTCTCGTAATGCAGTCCCTCTATGAACACCAGCAGCGCGGAGGGGCGGGTTTGGATGTGATTATTGCCCGTCATCTCGAATATCACGAGTTTGAAGAGAACAATTTAAAGTTCATCCATAAGATAATCAAGGGCATTAAAGAACACTTTGAGGAGATTGACGGAATTATTACGGCTTCTGCCCCCGAGTGGCCCATCCCGCAGATCGCCCAAGTTGACCTGGGCATCCTACGCCTGGCCATTTTTGAACTTATCTTCGACGATGAAGTGCCGCCCAAAGCTGTGATAAATGAAGCCGTTGAGCTGGCCAAGGCGTTTGGCGGAGAGAACTCGTCCAAGTTTGTGAATGGCGTTCTTGGCACGGTCTTTCGCAATTCCAAAAAATACGACCCAGCTGAAGATAAGAGAAGAAATGATACTAAAAAATAATTAATATGTCATCAATGACGGAGAAGGCAAGATGGATTTCTCAAAACTAGAAAAACAAACCGGCCTGAAATTTAAGGACAAGGAATTGTTGGAGCAGGCATTCACTCACCGCTCTTTTTTAAATGAACATCCCGAGGTCACCGGCCATAACGAGCGGCTGGAGTTTTTGGGCGATGCAGTCGTAGAACTGATAGTTACTACCTATCTTTATCAAAAATTCCCAGACAAACCCGAGGGCGAACTAACTGCCCTGCGCTCAGCACTGGTGCGCCGAGGCACTTTAAGCGAGATCGGCGATGAACTTAATTTCAACCAATATCTACGCCTAAGCAAGGGGGAAAGCACCAACACAGACAAAGCCAAATCAATGATCCTGAGCAATACCACTGAAGCATTCATTGGCGCTGTCTTCTTGGATCAAGGCCTTGAGACAGTAAAGAAATTCTTGGATAAATTTTTACTTCCCAAACTAGACGAGATAGTCAGCACCGAACAGCATATTGATGCCAAAAGCCGTTTTCAGGAAATCACCCAAGAACGCGAGAGCACTACACCCCATTACAAAATCGAAAAAAGCTCCGGCCCCGACCACCGCCGGACATTCGAAGTCGGCCTCTATGTCGGCGACAAGCTGATTACCCGCGGCACTGGTTTGTCCAAACGCGAAGCTGAAGCCGACGCCGCCACCAAAGCCCTCGACCAAATTACAAATTAAAAAGTACAAATTACAAACCTTAACGGCTCACGTGAGCCGTTGCCTAATCGAGCCTTGAGCTCGGGCGTCTTTAGCTAAAGAAATTTTTTATTCTAGCGTGCCTGCTGTTTGAAGTCGCCTTGGGCGACCGAGTTCAGTGATAAGCAAGAAGAAAAATTTCTTTCTAAGCTAACAGCGAGAGTAAAGGCGGAAGACTTTTGGGGGACTTTTCTTGCGTATGTCCCAATCGGTGAAGCGTGATTCCACGCTTCAAAAATAAAACAAAAAACTAAACGACTGTCCAATTTGAGCCATCCTTCACTATCTTAGCCGGCAACTCAAAGCCGGCGGCTTTGATGTGTCCACCCCCGCCCAAGAACTCTGCCAATTTCCTAACATCAATATTATCCTCTTCTGTTCTTAAACTTCCCTTCAGTTCCCCTTCGGGAGTTTCGGTCAATAGCAAAACAAACTTGGTATCAGGCAAAGTGGCCATTATATTGACCAGTCCGGTTAAATCGGCCCGGTTTGCTTTGCACTCATTTAAATCCTCATTTGTGGCGATCGACACCGCCACTTTGCGGGCATGGTCGTATTTCATGCGTTGCAGTACTCGTCCCCAAAGCTTCAGCCGCGCTGCACTTTTGCCCAAGTAAATGCCGCTGACAATTTTATTCAAACTTGCACCGGCTATCATTAACTCCGCCGCTGCTTTAAAAGTCTCTTCGTGCGTGTTGGTGTGCTGAAATGAACCAGTGTCGGCAGAAATACCGGTCAGCAGACAAGTGGCTACTTCCGGCGTAACGGGAATCTGCCATTCTTGCACCAGCTTCCAAATAACTTCAGAAGTTGACGAAGCCTGCGTATCCATAAGTTGGATACCCGGAGTCGTACCCTGCGTTACATGGTGATCAATAATAATTAATCTTTCCGGCCAATCGATATTCAGCTCATCGGTCTCGAAAAAATTGGTCCGCGACCAGCCGCTGCAATCCAAGATTACTACCGTATCAAACTTCTCCGGCCGAAAGTTATCGGCAATGCGAAAAAAATACGGCAGATAGGCGAAGTTCTGCGGGATCTCGCCATCGAGCGCCATGCCCACTTGTTTGCCAAATTGGTGCGCCAGTACGCCATACAAACCCAACATGCTGCCGATAGCATCGGCATCCGGATTATGGTGGGCCACCAGCAAAATGTTATTCGCCGCTTTGAGAGTCTCCAGAATCTGTGTCGCCTTCGTGGTCATGACTCTCTAGGGTATCAAAAATCTTTTCTAATTTATACTGGCGTTCGGGGTCAGACAGCTGCAGAGAAATCCGAGGCACTCGTTTCATCGCCATCTGCTTAAAAAGATAGCTTTGCAAGCGGTTTATTCCCTTGCCTAAAAGTTCGAATTTGCGCTGGCTGTCATCAAGCGGATTGAAACTTACCCACACTTCGGCAGATTTTAGATCTGCTGGCACAAAGACCTGGTCAACAAACACCAAGCCGTCAATACCCAACCCATCTTTGTTTTCTTCAAGATAGAGCGCAATGGCGCTCTGGATAAGTGAGGCAATCTTTTCCCGCCTGATTTTCCCCATCTAACTTAAAATAACTTTTTTATATTCAATGTGGACAAACTCCGCAGTATCATCAGGTTTGATCTTTTCGGTAATCGCCACTTGAAAACCAAAGTCATCGCCGGCGGACGCTTCGCGCACTTCCTCTTGGAGCCGTTTAATCGACTTGATCCCGCCCTCGCCGATAAACTCCTCGCCGCGGGAGAACCGGACCCTATCGCCCTTTTGCGCCTTGCCCTTCACCACCTTCATACCGATAATCTTCTCGTTCCTAGTGTCGCGGAAGATCTTTAACACGGTCGCTTTGCCTATACTCATCTCTACCTTCTCTGGTTGAATGGATTCCAACAGAATTTTGGTGAGGTCGTCGGTTAGTTCATAAATAACATCATAAGTAAGAACCTTAATGTCGTCCTTTTTGGCCAATTTTCTGGCCGGCGCATTAACGTCTACTTTAAATCCAACAATAAATGCCTTCTCACCCTCTGCCGCTAAGACGTCTGACTCAGCTACATTGCCCAAACCTTCGCCAACTAAGTTAATCTTGCCCTTGTCAGTTTTGATCTGAGAGATTTGGTTCTTAATCGCCTCTAGACTACCTTCAACATCGGCCTTAAGCACGATGTTGAGGTTGCTGGCATGCGCTGCACGAATTTGGGATGAGAGATGTGATAGGTCTGAAGTTTTCACTGACACTCTCCGGGCAGTCGTTTTTTTCAGGCGCTGGGTCGATACCTGCCGCGCTTCTTTTTCGCTGCCCACAACTTGCAGCTGCTCGCCCACACTTGGAGAAGAAGGAAACCCCGTCAGCTGCACCGGCATTGACGGCCCCGCGCTTTTTATCCGCTTGCCGTTGGCATCCTCCATCGATTTAATCCGGCCGTGCTTATCGCCCACTACAAACGAATCCCCGACATTCAAAGTCCCCTGCTGTACCAAGAAAGTTACTAAACAACCCACCTTGTGGTCGTGTCTTGTTTCGATGACTATGCCAGTAGCCGGACCTGTATCTTCGGCTCGCAGCTCCGCCAGATCGGCCTGCAACAGGACAAGCTCAAGCAGTTCATCAACACCTTCGCCGGTTTTGGCCGAAACACCAACTATCACGTCCTTGCCTCCCCACTTTTCGGTGACGATCTCATGCGCGGCTAGCTCCTGCTCGACTCTGCCAATGTTGGCTTCGGGCTTGTCCATTTTAGTGACGGCCACTACGAAAGGCACCTTCGCCGCCCGGACTAGTTCAATTGCTTCAATCGTTTGTGGTTTAATGCCTTCATCGGCTGCCACCACTAAGATCGCTACATCCATCACCCGAGCTCCTTGCGCGCGAATGGTACTGAAGGCTTCGTGTCCCGGAGTATCCAAAAAAGTTATTTTGTGGTTCTTGTATTCCACTTGGTACGCCCCAATATGCTGGGTAATGCCACCGCTCTCGCCCTCAACCACTTTGGTTTTCCTGATGTAGTCGAGTAGAGAAGTTTTGCCATGGTCAACATGTCCCATCACTACTACTACCGGCGCCCTCAGTTCGCCCTCGCCCGACATTATCCTTTGTGTCGGGCCCAAACTCTCCCCTTCCTCTTCTTTAGCACTGATAACTTCAAAACCCAAGTCGTCGGCGATGATGGCAGCTGTCTCAAAATCGATATTGTCATTGATGCTGGCTAGAACGCCATTTTTCAACAACTCTCGGATAACCTGTGTCACCGGTAATTGGGAAGCCTCGGCCAGCGCTTTGACTGTCAAAATTTTTGGGATAGCAATTTGTTTCTTTTCTTCAACCATAATTTAGCGGGTCAGCAGGTCAGCTGGCTAGCTGGTTAGTAGTTATCATTGTCTTACTTACCCGCTTACCTGCTAACCTGCTTGTTAGCTCTTTGTAGCTGCAACAATTTTGGCTGCTGTAACTTTGCCGATACCCGGCAGAGCTTCCAAGTCTTTTTCACTTTTTTCTTTAAGCACTTCAATGCTATCAATACCGGCTTCTTTTAGTTTAGCAATAACTGCGGCAGATAGCCCAAGTTCAGCGAATCCATCTGCTGATTTTTCAGCTGGCTTGACTGCAGATTTAGCGACAGGGGATTTACTCACAGCTTTCAGGCTCAAGCCTAACCGGTGGCTGTCTGGCCCAAGATCAATAACTTTAAGTTTTAACTTGTCTCCCGTTTTCACTACCGACTCCGGATCGGTCACGTGTTCAATAGACAGTTCCGAAATGTGGATTAGCCCGTCAACTTTGTCTTTCCCAATGCTGACAAATACGCCGAACGGCATAATTTGCGTCACTTCTGCCTCCACTGTCTCGCCTACCTCGAAGTCCTTAATCGTATCCAGCCACGGATCTCTGGTTAAACGCTTCATCGACAGCGATATCTTGTCATCATCAATGCCAATAACCTGTACCTTTATCTTCTCCTCCGCCTTGGCAAAGTTACTGGGATGGTCCACCTTGCCCCAGGAAATTTCAGAGATGTGGACCAAACCTTCCAGCTGGCCGAGCGAAACAAAGATGCCGAAATCAACAATCCCGCTCACCTTCCCTTCCAGAGTGTCGCCGATCTTAATCCCGGAGACCAACTCCTCGAATTCATTCTTGCGGGCCATCCGCTCAGAGAAGATCAGTTTGTTCACATTTTTATCGAGATCCAAAACCTTTACCTGCATCTTCTTGCCTTCAAACTGCGACAAGCGGCTGAGAATCTCGTCTTTATCGTTACCCACCCGCGGATAGTTTTCGGGAGCAAGTTGGCTTACCGGGAGGAACCCTCTTAGCCCATCTGCTTCGACGATCAGTCCGCCCCGGTTGGCCTCGATCACTTTGATATCAAAAACTTCGTCCTTGGTCTTGCGCATCTCCAGTGCCTCCCAGCCGCGGTTCTCCAGAGCATCCCTTAAGCTCAGTATCACAAAACCATCCTCGCTCTCGGGCAACAGAACGGAGGCAGTCACAGTGTCGCCGGCCTTCACGTTCGGCGCGGCGATGCCTTCTTCAAACAGCTCTTTGTTGCTGATGATACCAATCAGATGGCCATCATCAATATCTATCCAAATCCGGTTCTTGGTTACGGCTGTAACCACGCCCTCCACCAAATCCCCTTCTGCATATATCTTCAAAACTCCCTGCTTGTCTTCAAGCAGCTTAGCAAAAGGACTTTGGGCTTTCACTTTTAGAGCCATAAAAAATTCACCCGGGCAACGCTCTATGCGTCCCCGGCAGAAAGGTTAATAATATGCCTTTATCAAATAGTGCTATATACGGGTAGAAGTATAGTATTTGTTGAATTTTAGGTCAAGAGCTAATCAAATAACTATTTAAGACAAAAAGAAAGCGGGGCGAGTAAAATACCCGCCCCGCGATTCATCAAAGAACATACCCCTACAGTGGCTTGACAGAGAACTGAAGTATGCCTGTGGGGAACTTCAGTTCTACCGCAGTGGTGCTCTTTCCACTGGCGAAACTGCTTTTGGCAGTATCGAGGCGACCCGGTCGAAGATCAATCTGGATAGTACTGCGGCTGCGCCGGTCCTTGAGCACTTTACTATTACCGTCCCATTGCCGTTCTTCCCGACCACCCACAAACTTAGCGCGTCCTCCAGTCCTACTGGGCGGCCATGGGAAATCTGAAGGATGTCTGGCAATCATGCCATTGTTAGTAATGACGAAACGAGCAATACGGGCTGCCTTCTCTCTATCAGATATGACAACTTCGTAGTTGCATATACCAGCATAACTGCGATGCCATCCCTCGTAAGGACCACCGGATATACTGGTAAGATCGGCACCAAATCTCGGGATCACAACCACTTTTAATTGCTCTGACAGAGCACAAGTGTATGGGGAGGGAGCGCCACGGAAAGTATCCATTTTGAAACCCATGATACTCTCTTTTGCGGGCACGTTTAGTTGGTGCTCAGCTACGCTGAACTCCACATTCTCCCTCTGCACATGAACATCCCCAAGATTGATGGATGTGTCGATGTCAGCCACTTTGGCAAACCGCAAGGATGCCAAACCGCCCGACCACCAGAAAAGGGTATGGGCCAAAAAACATACAATCGCTACTACAATCACTTTCCGAGGAGTGGCAAAATTCACTAGCTTGGCCCAGGGTGTTTTCTTCTTTTCTTCGAGTGTTTCCTTCTCTTTGAGTGCCTCTTTAGATTGGTCGAAGTACGCTACCAACAACACAGTAGCAACCACATAAGCAATAACAAAGAGAATGTACTTCCACCAGAAGACAAGAGCAACTCCGACTAGGATCACATAACCCCAAACGGCTTCCTTATCCAATTGGTCTACCTCCTTATCAAAGTGCTCTACCCTGATGGGTAGGCAACTCCCTTATATCAGAAAACCCGCTCCCAGTCAAGGAAATCACGGACAATGAAATCACTACATAAAAAAATGGCCGCCCCAATCCTGCTACACAGCAGGACTAAGGCGGCCGAATGTTCGTACAACTGTGCATTAGCTCATCCCCCACACCAGGTAACATCCTCCCCATGTAAACCCTGTGCCGAAGGTGAATAGCACCACCTTATGCCCCGGCTTCAGCTGGCCGGATTTGGCTAATTCATCCAGACAAATTGGGATGGTAGCCGAGGTGGTGTTGGCATACCGACTGATGTTGGTGTACATCTTGGCCTCAGGTATTCCCAGCTTTCCGGCAACCGCCTGCAGAATACGTCCATTGGCCTGATGGCCAATAAACCAGTCCACCGCCGACAGTTCCACCTGAACTTTGCGGAGTACCTCAACAATCGACTCCGACATCCTGCGAACGGCATGCTGGTAGACCTTCTTCCCGTCCATCTGGAGGAATCTACCTGGATCCAAGATGTTTTCGGGTGTCAACGGCTGACTGGTCCCGCCCAGCGGGCGGATAAGCAGGTTCGCCAACTGCCCGTCAGACTGAAGATAAAAATCGTGGATGCCGGGCCGATCTATGCCGCGGTTAGCGTTCCGCTTGGTTCCCCAAAGCAGTACTGCTGCTGCACCATCGCCAGCTAGTGGATAGCTTGTGCGATCGGTGGGGTCATACAACTCTGACATCTTCTCAGCGCCGACTAGCAATGCCAAGTTGCTTTGCCCTGACCGTATCAAAGATGTTACCACCGCCAGACTGTAGACAAACCCGCTGCAGCCGGCGTTGATGTCGAGCGACCACGCCCGGTCGTTCTCCAGCTTCCCCTGCAACCAATTCGCAGTTGCAGGAAAAGTCGTGTCCCCGCTGACTGTAGGGACTACGATCAAGTCAATCTCGTTGGGGTCGTCGACTCCCGAGCTCCTCAAACAGTCCAGGCTGGCTTCTAGCGCCATATCAGAAGTGTGCTCCCCAGGAGCGGCGATGTAGCGCTGACTCACCCCTGTCCGTTCGATGATCCACTCTTCATTGGTGGTCTGGTCAAGCTTCTTCAGCTCAGCCACTAGCTTCGCATTGGGGACTGGTTCCCCAGGCAAATACCTTCCTGTCCCAGCGATAACCACATCTCGCATGTTACATCCTCCTTAATACACAGAATTAGTTCTCAAAGAACCGCCCCCAGAATACATTAAACCCGCTCCCGGTCAATAAAAAAATCCCCCGCGAGCGCGGTCTCTTCTACTAGACCCTATAAGAAACAGCGAAGAGCCTCCCTGATTGGATGGCACCGAATCTTTCTCAACGCGTTAGCTTCAATCTGGCGAGCTCTCTGTCGGCTGACTCCTAAGAGTTTGCCTATCTCATTAAAGGTACTGTCATCCTTCCCATCCAAACCAAAGCGCTCCAGGAGCACCGTCATCTCCTTCTCTGTTAGCCCCACCCGCTCTAGGTTATCTAAAATCTCTTCAAAGCAAATATCAGTCTGGGCGGCCTCCGCCGGGTTGGGCCAGGATAGCTCTCGGAGTAACCCCACCGCAGTAGCACCTCCTTCAGTTATCGCCTTATCTAAAGAAGCAGTTTTGTAGGCATACCTAAGCGTTTCGTGGACCTTCTCCAGCTCTAAGCCAAGATGATCAGCGATCTCTCCCTTGCTCGGTTCACGCCCCAACTCGTTGGCTAGCTCCTTAGTCGCTATGTTAATCTTGCCGACTCCCTTATGGACGTGAGCGGGCCTTCTCACAGTGTCCACTTGCTTTTCGAGGCCGCGGCGAATGGCCTGCCTAATCCACCACGCAGCATAAGTGGAGAGCCTCCACCCCCTGTCAGGGTCGAACTTCTCTACTGCCTGTATCAGGCCCTCATTGCCTTCTTGGATTAAATCCTCAAAGAGCACACCTCTGCCTCTAAAACCCCTGGCAATATAAACTACCAAACGCAGATTGGAATTGATCATTTGCTCCCTGGCCGCTTCATTATGCTGATCGCGATAGAGGCGGGCATAGTAAACCTCTTCCTCCCGATTTAAAAGGGGGTGTTTCTTTACTTCAACCAAATAGCACCTAAAGAGATCATCCACCGCCCTCTTTTCTGCTGCATCAATCTCTACTTCGGTAGGACAATAAGGCAACTTCTCTCTGTGCTGAGAATGTGTTAACTCGCCATCAGGAACAACCGGAGACTCTTCCTTGTCTCCGTCATTTCCTATCACTACCTCACTATTTTCTGCCACCATCTCCGGCGACTGCCAACGCATTCTTTCCATCTTTTTCATTTAAAACATATTCACCCTAAACCAAAACCCGCCCCTGAGCAAGAAAAAGAGCGAGCCTACTCGTTCCAGTAAAACTGGAATTTTCAGCTCGCTTGCATGCTCAGACTAAAGAACAACGAAGCTAATTGGGCTAAACCGTAACCGAGGCATACCAACTTTTCTTAAGGAGCCTGCGAGCTTCCTCACTCCGCTCCATGAGAAGCCCTTCCGCCCGATCTCTGGCATCCTGAAACGCCTTGCCCCTGCCACTTGAGCTGCCAGCCGTGTAGTAGAAACAGGTATAGAATGCCGGTTCCCGATTGCCCCTTCCTTGAAGTATCAGGTTAGCTTCGTTTCTACCTGACACTTCATAAAGCAGCAGTTCTATCCCACTGCCACTTGCGAGACGAATCACTACACAGCAAGCGTTATCAATGTACGTCAACCCGTCTGTAGACACTGTCCATGGTATTGACACAATATCACCCCCAACCTTGGTACTAAATGATATACTCACCATATACAAAAACCCACTCCCAGTCAAGAAAAACCCGCTAGCTTACTACTTGCTCGGGCCGGTGCCCCACGGCACTTGATTACTCGGCAGCGTCCCGCCGGACGACGGCTGGTCTTGGTCACTAGGTCCTTGTCCCCACGGGACTTTGTTTACCGGCAACATCTGCACCGGCGATTGGTCGGCGCGCACATCTTGCTTGCCACCGAGCATCGGGTCTGGCTTCTCGTCTGCTAACACCTTCTCCTCAATATCAAC
>Ga0180007_10007405_pt1 | contig 10383 bp, 6 predicted proteins | sample MM_PC_MetaG_FD_121122 | JGI IMG/M metagenome (GOLD analysis project Ga0180007, IMG submission 121122) | Groundwater microbial communities from the Aspo Hard Rock Laboratory (HRL) deep subsurface site, Sweden - MM_PC_MetaG | ecosystem: Environmental > Aquatic > Deep subsurface > Groundwater...
AGTTCTCGGAATAATGTAAAGGTGCAAATTGATTGGCAGTTCAAGACAGATGATGCTCGTATAAAACTGAAGCGACTTTATCCTATCCTAAAACAACAATATTCAGGTTAGTGAAGCACTAGCGTGCTTTCGATCAGATTCTATCGGGGATTTCAATAATTTTTTCAAGAGCAAACATTCACTTTCTTCTGAGTTCACAATGCCGTCTATCCAAGCAGCTCTCAACTTCTCCAGAATATCCTGGTAGACGGGTCCGGGCTTCAATCCAAGCCGGATAAGTTCATGTCCGCTTGTTTTCGGTTTAATCTGACGCCATTTCACGAGATAGGCCACCAAGACTTTCCGGGCGGGTTCATCCACCGACAAGATGGCAGCATAGATGATCAGTGGGTGGATCCCCTCGAGCCGGGAGACGATCCTGCTTGGTTTCTCGGACGACAGTGCCACCACATCAGATATCACTTTGCTCAGACTCAATAATGCCTCACGCATCGTCGCTGATAATCGCAATCGGCTCGCTAGCACGCGGATATCCGCTAAGTTTAATTTTCCTAGCCATAACATGTAACCAAGAGCTAATCGCCTGGAGATGCTCCGAAATGCCGGAATATCACCGTACTCCGGGTCAGGTGTCTTGCTTAGGCCATCAGTCATTAATTCTTTTATGCGCACATCCCAGGGAAGGAGTGGGTGCATATATTTGAACAACTCGAGGGATTGCATTCGGTCAAAGATGGCTGCCGGGTTATTTTCAGAGAAAATCAGGTTCAATTCATGCCGAATGCGATCCCCGGAAAGTTTTTCGAGCAACGGTAGTGCAGCATTGATTAATTCAAGAGTTCGGGGTTCGATTGTGAATCCAAACCGTTGTTCAAATCGTACGGCCCGTAACATACGAGTTGGATCATCAACGAAGGAAAGCGAGTGCAGAACACGCACTAGCCCCGAACGTAGATCCTCAAGGCCGCCCCAGTAATCCAATAGCTCTCCGTAGCGGTGACCATCAAGACGCATGGCTAGGGTATTAATCGTAAAATCCCTCCTATGGAGATCCAGCTTTATAGAACCACGTTCAACTGTAGGTAAGGCAGTTGGGTGGGCATAGAACTCCATCCGGGCAGAGATGAAATCCAAGGAGACGGGTGTGGAGGCTGGAAACTTGGAACCACTCAGGAACCATTTCGCCGTTCCAAACCGGGAATGGGTTGTCACCCGGCCGCAATATTTTTTCTCCATTCCTTTCGCCAGGGAAATGGCGTCTCCTTCTACGACAATATCGAAGTCCAGGCTGGGACGGTCGATCAATAGATCCCTTACAAACCCACCAACGATATACAAAGCTACTTTTTGGGATTTTGCCTCTTCAATGACCGCTTGCAAGAGAGCCAGGCGTTCCGGGGGCAAGGCGGCTTCAAGCTTATGCTTCAAGTTGTCTCTGGCGGCCAGATTCGACCGCGGTGCAAGTGTTTTAAGCAGATCGGTTCGTGTGGCAATCCCGATCACCTTGCCAGAATCCGGAGCAACGACCGGGATCTGCCCCCAGCCGCTTTCTATCATGATTTTTTGCAGATGCTGGATAGCATCGTTCGGTAACACAGTCACCTCGCCGGCGTCCATCAGGTTGGCAGCGGTCAAATTGAGTTTATGGGAGATCGCCCGGTCGACAGCACGCCTGGTCAGCAAGCCGATCACCCGTCCATCCTGGGTGACTGGAAAACCTTCAAAGCCATATTTTTGCATCAACCCGGCAATCTCTTGGACCTGCATCTCAGGGGTCAAGAGCAATGGGCGACGGGACATCATCTGGGCAACGGTTATCGATGGGGTGATGGTCTTCGCCAAGAGATCGAGCAACTCTACAGTTGTGGACTCCAGGCTGCGCTCGGTGTCCGCCGTTTCGCCGGATTCTGATTTAATTAATGCCGCCGCGGCTCTTCCGTGGCCTCCACCGCCAAAATACAAGGCGACAGCAGCCACATCGATCCCATCAACGGTAGACCTGGCGACAAGCCGGACACCCTCACTGGTTTGCAACAAGACAAACAAAGCATCCGGATCAAGCGAATCGCGCAGCTTGTGTGTCAGGGTAGAGGCTTCATCTTCCATTTCAATTGCATCCGCGCAGGCGATCACAATCCGATAGCCTTGGATCTGGTGAGTCTTTGCCCCAGAAGCCAGGCGCTCAAATACAACCTTCTGCTCTGCTGAAAGCGGTGGGTTCAGGTAGTCCGAAGCAACATTCAAGTCAGCCCCCGCCTCTAACACATAGGCCGCAGCCCGGACATCCCGAGAGGATGTACTCGCATATGACAAAGACCCGGTGTCCTCATATATGCCGAGCAACAAAAGCGTCGCCTGGATGGAGGTCGATATGACATTGTTAGCCACAAGAGCTTCAACAAGAATAGTCGTAGTTGCCCCGACCTCATCACATGTCAAGTGCCAGTTCGACGGCAGGTTCTTTCGCCGCGGGTGATGATCTACGACATGGATACGCGTATGCTCTCCCATCCCTTTGATCGTTATCAAAGATTGGGTATCCACAAGGGTTACTGTCTCGACGGATTCGGATGGCAGATCGCGGGCTTCGACAAAAGGAAGCATGGGACCATAAAAGGCGAGATACGCACGGACATTCCGGTTCATCCTGCGCGGCATGACCGGGATTGCTGATCTGTCCAGCAAATATGCAGCCATCAACGAAGCAACCGCATCGAAATCAGACTGTTCGTGAGTTAGGATCAGGTGCATGGTATGTATTCAATCCCAACGGAAGGCATCAAAAGTATTGTACACGATTATCGTGTATAATTGCGGACATGATGGTGAACCCGGCCCCAGCCCCGTATAAATTCTTTCCTGCCTGGTCTGGATAGGTTCAGTACGTGTGTCAACATGCGGCTCCCAGACCTGGTGAGTCGCTTTTTTATTTTTAGATCATCGCTAAGGAATGACTTATGCAGATCGGTGTTTTTGGTGGATCTCAACCTAAACCTGGATCTCCGGCATACGAACAGGCGCACGAGCTTGGCAAGTTACTCGCAACTGCGGGGTTCACCGTCCTTACCGGTGGTTATATTGGCACGATGGAGGCCGTCAGCAAAGGCGCTGTCGAAACCGGTGGTCATGTAGTCGGTGTCACATGCGATGAGATCGAACGCTGGCGCCCAGTGAGCGCAAATGAATGGGTTTTGGAGGAATGGCGTCAAGAAACGCTCGTCGATCGTTTATCCGCACTGATCAAGGCATCTGATGGGTTTATTGCCCTCCCTGGAGGACCGGGAACGTTGACAGAAATTGCCCTCACTTGGAACCTGATGATCATCAATTCCTTACCCCGCAGGCCGCTTGTCCTGGTTGGAGATGGCTGGCAATCCATATTCAACCTTGTTTTCACCTCGCTGGATGAGTACACGCCCCAGGTCCAGAGAGAGTTTGTATTATTTGCTGCGGACATACACTCTGCCGCACAAATCCTGATAAACAATCTAAGCGCGAAGGAAGTCTCGTTCTAAGCAACTACAAAGAGGATGTGATGGCTGAAGAAAAATTACCCACCCGCAAAGAAGATTTCGCCGAATGGTATAACCAGATCGTGGTCCGCGCCGAGCTTGCCGACTATGCTCCGGTCCGCGGTTGTATGGTCGTTCGCCCTTATGGCTGGGCAATCTGGGAAAATATACAAGCTGCCCTGGATCGCCGTTTCAAGGAAACTGGTCATGTCAATGCCGCATTCCCGCTTCTCATCCCAAAATCATTCCTCGAGAAAGAAAAGGAACATGTAGAAGGATTTTCGCCGGAATTAGCCGTTGTAACCATCGGAGGTGGCGAGACTCTCGAAGAACCATTGGTCATACGCCCGACATCCGAGACCATCATTGGGTATATGTACTCGAAATGGATCCAATCATACCGGGACCTGCCCATCCTTATCAATCAATGGGGGAACGTCGTCCGCTGGGAGCTGAGGACCAAACTATTCTTGCGGACATTGGAGTTCTACTGGCAAGAAGGCCATACCGCCCATGCCACGGAGGAAGAAGCGCGCCAGGAGACAATGCGAATGCTGGATGTGTACGCTGATTTCGCAATTAACGAAGGCGCGGTCCCAGTGATTAGGGGGATCAAATCCCAGGCGGAAAAATTTGCCGGCGCGGTGATGTCCACAACAATAGAAGCAATGATGGGCGATACGCGCGCCCTCCAATCGGGAACTTCGCACTTCCTTGGACAGAATTTCGCCAAGGCCTTTGATATCAAGTTCCTCGGTCGGACAAACGAACTGGAGTACGCCTGGACGACTTCATGGGGACTAAGCACCCGCTTCGTGGGAGCGATCATTATGACCCACGGCGATGACCAGGGGCTCATCCTGCCCCCCCGGCTTGCGCCAATCCAGGTCGTCATCGTCCCGATTTTTAAGACAGACGCCGAAAATAGCACTGTGATGGAATGTGTGCACCGGATCCAGGCTGAGCTAAAGGCAGCCGGGGTCCGCATCAAGCTTGATGATCGCACCGAGGTCACTCCAGGCTTTAAATTCAATGACTGGGAGATGCGCGGCGTACCTTTGAGGCTGGAAATCGGTCCTAAGGATGTAGAGAAGGGAACGGTTGCCTTGGCCCGGCGCGATAAACCGGGTCGGGAGGGAAAATCCTTTGTCCCCCAAGCAGACATTGCCAAGACCGTCTTACAGCTCCTGGAGGTTATCCAGGCTGCACTACTCGAACGTGCAACCGCCTTCCGGGATAGTCACATTTACGAGCCTAAAGATTACCAGGAATTCAAAGAGGCCGTCCTGAATGGATGGGCTTACACTGGTTGGTGCGAGTCCCCCGAGTGCGAGACCAAAATTAAGGAAGATACAAAGGCAACTACACGCTGCATCCCGGTTGACCAGCCCGATTGGACCGGCAAGTGCATCGTATGCAGTGGTAAGGCAACGAAAAAAGTTTACTTCTCGAAAGCTTACTAGAAGGCAGAGGCGGGTTTTGTCAACCCCAGAATAGCAGGAGAACTATCAAGATGCGCATGTCTCACCTCTTTGGCCAGACGCTGCGAGAAGCCCCTGGGGGTGCAGAGGTCACCTCCCAGAAATTGCTCATCCGCGCCGGGTTCATCCGCCAGCTTGGCGCAGGGATCTATTCATATCTAAACCTGGCCCGGCGTTCCATGACCAAGATCGAAACCATTCTCCGTGATGAAATGAATGCCATTGGGGGTCAGGAAATCACCATGCCTGTCGTCCATCCTGCCGACCTATGGCAACAGACCGGGCGATGGTACCAGATCGGGTCCGAGATGGGACGTTTCAAAGACAAGAACGGGCATGATATGGTCCTGGCCATGACCCATGAAGAGGTGCTGTCCGACCTCACTCGTCGTGAGGTGCAATCCTATAAGCAGTTACCCCGTCTCATCTATCACATCCAGACGAAATGGCGGGATGACCCCCGCCCGAGGGCGGGCTTGATCCGGGTCCGTGAATTTACCATGAAAGACAGCTATAGCCTGGACATCGACCAGGAGGGCCTAGACAAACAATATCGTCACCACTACCAGGCATATTTCAACATCTTTAATCGCTGCGACCTGCCGGTGATCACCGTCAAATCGGACCCGGGCATGATGGGTGGAAACCTGGCCCACGAGTACATGTATTTGACACCCATCGGCGAGGATGTCCTATTAAGGTGTAATAATTGCGGTTATACTGCCAACCAACAGATTGCTAAGATCCGTAAAGATCCTCTCCCTAATCAAACCGAAAAGCCGTTGCAAAAAGTAGAAACTCCGGATGCGCGCACGATTGATGCACTCACCCAGTTTCTGAAGATACCGAAGACAAGTACTGCCAAAGCGGTATTGCTCGTCGCCCAAATTCCAGACGGTCAGCAGATGTCTGCCCGCCTTGTCATTGCAATCCTACGCGGCGACATGGATCTGAACGAGGCTAAGCTGGCCAGCGCGATTGGGTCGAGCGAGCTTCGTCCGGCAACGGAAGAAGAGATCCAAGCCGTCGGAGCTGTGCCAGGTTTTGCGTCACCCATCGGTTTGACCGAGGCGCTGGTCGTCGTTGACGACTTAATCCCCCGCTCGGCGAATCTGGTTGGAGGTGCCAATGAGCGCGATTTTCATTACATAAACATCAACTATGGACGCGATTTCAGCGCCCACGTAATCGGGGATATCATCTCAGCGAGAGAAGGTCATCCTTGTGTTGAGTGCGATTCAGCTCTGCAAGAAATGCGAGGGGTTGAAGTCGGGAATATTTTCAAGCTCGGTACGCGTTATTCCGAGGCATTCAATTGTACCTACCTCAACAGAAATGGAAAAACGCAACCCATCCAGATGGGCTCTTATGGGATTGGCATTGGTCGATTGCTGGCCTGTATCGTGGAAGAACATCATGACGAAAATGGGATAATCTGGCCGATCAGCGTTGCCCCCTATCATGTTCACCTTGTCTCCCTGGGTCAAAATCAAGTGGCTGATCAAATCTTCACGCAATTGAACCAAAAAGCCGTCGAGGTCTTATATGATGATCGCGAGCAATCGCCTGGTGTAAAGTTCAACGACGCGGATTTAATCGGCATACCGATCCGGATCACCGTCAGTGAGAAGGCGCTCTCCCAGGGCGGGGTGGAAGTAAAACTTCGCCATCAACAGGAGCGGAAAATCATCCAGATACCGGATCTAGAGACCGGGATATTTGCAGAGATGCGTATATTGGAAGATGAGATTAAAACCACCAACTGCTATCAGGAATACAGCGGTTAGTCTGATAGGATGCCTTGATGCCTGCGATTGACATTGCCGATCTGGCAGCAAGAACTGCCATTCTCGCCGGGCTATTCTCGCAGCCGGAAGCCTTCGTGCGCAGTCTGCATGAGTTGCTAGATTCTTACACCAATCGGACGGTAAGGTCCCCCCGGTTTACCTACAGGGCTTCGATCCCAAGTTACCGGACCCCTCGCCCGGTCCTCCGGAAGATAGAGTCTATTCTTGCCCCATTATTGGACCAACATCCCGCAGATGCGGTCGTACTCACAAACGCTCTCTGGGATGCGGGCTATCTCGAGACCCGCCTGATCGCAGCCCGGGCTCTTGGGATGATCCCATCAGTGAACGCCATCTCCATGTACGCGCGCCTTCCCGACTGGTTATCCCAAAACAAGGATAGTCTTATCCAGCGCTCACTATTAACCGACTCATTCTCCCGGATCCGCAGGGAGAACCCTGGTGCGTTCCTGCTTATCTTGGATGGATGGATCAACACGCACGACTCCAAACAACAGGGATGGGCATTAAGTGCTATCATTCCCCTGCTGGAAGACCCGCATTTTGAAGACCTGCCATCCTTATTCAAGATAATCCGGCCGGCTGTACTCGATGTGTCACCGATGACCCAACTCGAGCTACAACGCTGTCTTGCAGTTAGTGAAAAACGATTTATCGTAGAAACCGCTCACTTCCTGCGTGAGGTTGTCAGGGAAAACCCCAACCCCGAGTTATTACGGACCATAAGGCGGATCTTACTGAACCTATCCTTGGTATTACGCGAGGGATTGCGCGAGACTTTGCGTCAATATGATGAATATTAACTACCTCTTTCAACATTATTTCGCTTCCTTTTTTCTGGTATAATCCACCCGCTGTGACTGGTCCTACCTGTGGCTGACCCTGCTGGTATGGAGACCTGCTCAACAATATCATTTGTAAGGAGAAGCATACGTCATGCCGCTCGATAAAGAAGTAAAAAACAAGCTGATCTCGGAGTACCATCGCCACGAAACGGACACTGGTTCACCAGAAGTCCAGGTGGCTATCCTGACCACCAGGATTCTCCACCTCACTGACCATCTTCGGTCACATAAACACGATGAATCCTGCCGACGGGGCTTGCTTAAACTTGTCGGACAGCGGCGGAGGTTGCTGGCTTACATGCGCCAGACCAGCTACTCCCGCTACCTGGCCTTGACAGACCAATTGAAACTTCGTCGGAAATAACAACAACTGGTACGCCCGAGTAGATGGGCAAATGCCCTTCTACTCTTTTTATTCGAAAGGGTAACCATTACCCTACACTAGCATCCACCCGTCAGGAATTGAAATATGCTGGCAATCCCGGTTGCCGCCATCTCTCAGTCCCTGACCTGGTGGGAAATATAAGGAGAATAATATGAAACCCGACGTTAAACGTTACACCACAACAGTGGGTAACCGGTCTCTCACCTTTGAGACCGGCAAGCTCGCCAGCCAGGCCGGCGGAGCTGTCACACTGCAACTGGGCAATGCGGTCATCTTTGCCACCGCAACGATGTCTTCAAAGGCTAGGGAAGGTATTGATTTCTTCCCTTTGAGTGTTGACTACGAAGAACGCCTATATGCCCGAGGGCGTATCCCGGGATCATTCTTCCGCCGCGAAGGACGTCCTTCCTCTGACGCCATCCTGACCGCCCGGTTGACAGACCGCCCCTTGCGACCCCTCTTCCCCAATGGCATGCGCAACGATGTCCAAATCATTATGTATTCGTTCTCTGCAGATGATGAGACCCCAATTGATATTCTAGCAATCAACGCTGCCTCCGCGGCATTAGTTATTTCGGACATCCCCTGGGATGGCCCCGTCGGAGCGGTTCGTATCGGTCGAGTGGATGGACAATTAGTTGTCAATCCAACCTTTGATGGGATAGCCCATTCAGATCTCGATTTGCGCCTCGCAGGGACACGGGACGCTATCCTGATGGTCGAATGTGGAGCGAACGAGGTACCAGAAGATGTCATGGTCTCAGCATTAGAATTAGGGCATCGCGAAATCCAGCCCATGATCGATCTCCAGCTCCAGATGGCTGCTGAGATAGGCAAGCCGAAGCGTGAAGCAATCTTCAGATTACCTGATGAGGAACTTCAACAGAAGGTGTTCGCGCATGTCGGCGACAAGATGAATCAATTACTTGACCGGCCGCTTGACAAGAGTGCTTTCTATGATGGCATGGACGCCCTCCTGGCCGATCTGACTTCCGAACTCATCCCGGTCGACCAAGCCGATGTAGAAGGACAACCGAGCAGCGACGCTGTGCGGAGCGCCTTTTCAGAGGCGGAAAAAAGCATCGTTAGAGAGCGGATCTTGAACCTGGGTAAACGCCCGGACGGCCGTGGGCTGGCTGACATCCGTCCGATCTGGTGCGAAGTCGACATCTCCCCACGCGCCCATGGTTCGGGCCTGTTCACCCGCGGCGAGACACAGGTCCTCACGCTTGCCACTCTCGGAACCCTCTCGGAGTCCCAGACTCTCGACACCCTTACTCCCGTGGATACCAAACGGTATATGCACCATTACAACTTCCCGCCCTTCTCCGTTGGCGAGGTCCGCCCAATGCGTGGATCGAGCCGTCGCGAGATCGGGCACGGCACGTTAGCGGAACGGGCCCTTGAGCCTGTGATCCCGCCGGAGAGCGAATTCCCATACGCACTGCGCCTGGTTTCCGAGGTGCTCTCGTCAAATGGGTCGACCTCCATGGCATCCGTTTGCGGATCCACCCTGGCACTGATGGATACTGGTGTGCCGATCAAAGCAGCTGTAGCCGGTATTGCTATGGGTTTGATCATGGAAGGCGATAAATACGCTGTCCTTACGGATATCCAGGGGACTGAAGATCATCTAGGCGATATGGATTTCAAAGTGGCTGGGACCGACAGAGGCATTACTGCCCTGCAAATGGATATAAAAATATCCGGCATCAGCACTGATATCATGCGCCAGGCTTTAGAACAGGCGCACCGAGCCCGATTGGCAATCCTCAAGGAAATGTTGGCTGTCATTTCTGAACCCCGTCCGGAACTCAAGCCACACGTTCCACGCATCACTACGATAAAGATCCCCGTGGACAAGATCGGCGCCCTGATCGGCCCGGGTGGAAAGAATATCCGCGCCCTGCAGGAAGAGACCAGAACAAAGATCGATGTCGAAGAAGATGGTACTGTCTACGTTGCGTCTGTCGATGGTGTTGGGGCCGAGATCGCCTGCGAACGCATCCAGGCGTTGACCGAATCCGCACAACTGGGCCGCATCTATACGGGCAAGGTTGTGCGCGTGACCGATTTCGGCGCCTTCGTCGAGATCATTCCCGGAACGGATGGGATGGTGCATATCTCCCAGCTGGATAGCGAACGGGTCAACAAAGTCGAAGATGTCGCCAAACTCGGTGATGAACTGACCGTCATGGTCACCGGGATAGATGACATGGGCAAGATCCGCCTCTCGCGCCAGGCCGTACTCGAGGGTTGGACCCTGGAACAGGCGCAGGAGAGTGACAGGCCCCGTAACTCCGGTCGGAACTCGCGTGATCGCAGCCCCGGTGGGGGCAGATCAGGGGGGAG
>Ga0180007_10007406_pt1 | contig 10381 bp, 8 predicted proteins | sample MM_PC_MetaG_FD_121122 | JGI IMG/M metagenome (GOLD analysis project Ga0180007, IMG submission 121122) | Groundwater microbial communities from the Aspo Hard Rock Laboratory (HRL) deep subsurface site, Sweden - MM_PC_MetaG | ecosystem: Environmental > Aquatic > Deep subsurface > Groundwater...
AATTTGAACGCAACTTTGTATTAATCCGTTGTTTGAATCAACCTTAAATAAAAAAATCCCCCGCGTTTTGCGGGGGATTGAATTATTAGAGCAAATGTGTTCTTGATTTACTGCACTTCACATCTGTGGAGTCCGGTGTCGGTGATGACATAGAGCTCATTGTCAGCAACATCAAAGTCCATTCTGAGCGGATTACCTTCATCGATCCAGATTGAGCTGTAAATAAATGTTCCTGTTGAATCGAATTTCTGGAAACGGTATGTACCTGAAGTGGGCACATCGAGAACAACGATGTTGCCGGCACTGTCGGTTGTGATATCACGTCCACCTTTGAACTGGCCGTCCCCTGTTCCGAGGGAACCAAATGTGAAAAGTTGGGACTGAGTGAAGAAGCCACCGTTCATCCAGCTACCTGAAACTGACACTCTGGCAACCGTGGCTGATTCAAGGAAGAACATTGAATTCTGTGTGCCGTTCACGGCATCGCAAGCTACAATTTCAGAGTGGGTGTAGAAAGGTGGATTAGAAAGACCGCCAAAGGCGCCGGCGCCTGCGGCGTCAGCTCTCCAGATGGTTCCAGCGTAATTAGGATAGCCGCAGTCTGTGGTTTGTGTCCAGCCAAGCGCGCCATTAACGTATGATCCACTACCTGTTGTGCCCCAGACATCGGTGAACCCAATATTTCCGGTCCATCCTCCACCGCAGCTGATTGCGTTACCAGCATAGGCTTGCGAAGCGCTGCTTCCAGTAACTATCCATGTAGTAATTGTAGTATAAACCGGGTTATTTACAATACGTCCACCTGGCGTAACATCAAGTCTGTTCGTGTATGTTCCACCGCCATAACCCATAGGGTTACCAATTCCTGATCCTCCGGGGTTGATAGTCTGCCTGGTTGCCAGGTCATTGGTCCACTGGATAGCTGTTCTGTAATGGTTAATGTTGTTTGGCGGGATATTCGCCAATACATAAACAAATCCACCTGGTTGAACACCAACATCGACGTACGTGTCACCGGTATCCTTTGGTTCATAGTCCACTGAATGGATCGGCGGAGCAGCACAGGTATCAACTGTGACATCGCATGTCGCGAAAACTGTTACATTGGGTATGGTACAGTCGTCTGTCGCACGGAAAGCTACAGTATATGTAACCGGATCTTCAGGTGGAGTTCCGCAGTTGGGATTGTCAAATGGTCCAGCAGACGGGAAGTTTCCAGTTGCATCGCTGGCATCAACATCAAATGTGACTCCGTCGTAATCCCAATCCGCATCATAACCTGTGATAGAACCACCATTATCGCTTGCCGCGGTTACTACGAAAGCAACTGTTGCACCATCGTTAATCCCTATGACATTTGGACACTCAACTGGAGTTGTTATTGATCCTGTGATAGGTCCACAAGCAATAATAACATTAGCCGAGAATGTCTGGTATGTTTTAAATGCCGGGATATTATAGAAATTAAGAAGAACTCCATCAGGACTGTCGATCAGATAATCATTGGTTGCAGCTGGAGGTGCTCCAACTGGAACACGTGAGTCACTTACCGTAACCAATCCGGGGTAGGTTCCCTCACCAAGATTGTCATTGGGTACTGGAATTGTGAAAACCCAGGGGGCATCTGGTCCACCTGTTGCCAATGGATCATCTGGAGTGGTTGCTGATGGAAGAGTTGTGCTCATTCCCAAAACCTCAACTGTAACTTCAGATGGTTCACTGGCGGAGTAAACATTACTTATGGGTGAGTTAGCAAAATCTGTCGGTGTTCCATAAACTGTTGCACCAATCTGCCAGTCGTATACGCTGACAACTACGTTCTGTGGGAATGTATCGGAGGTATCCCATGTTGTTCCGGGCGTTGTGCCTGTAGGCGCATCCACATCTACTTTCCATGCAGCTTTGCGGTTGAACTCCGGATTCCAGTACTTCGGCGTTAACCTGTCAGCCTTCACTGCTGAATGGCCATATCCCATCGTTAGATATGCATCAAATGAGAGAGGGCCTGTAAGGTCAAATCCTACTTCGAATGTAGTGGAACCACCCATAGGGAATTCATTAAATGTGGCCACAGGAGGAGTTGCGTCCGTGCTGTCATCCACACAAAGGAAGTACGGCAGCACTGCAGTATCTGAAATGAAGTTTGCCAGCTCATTTGTGTATCCAGATGCTCCAACGCAGATAGCATTATACGCGCTCGCACTTGACTGAGTGAAAGTTTGTGCAGTTCCACCGGATGGGTGAATAACCATCGCGAGATCGAAAACATCAAGATCGTTTCGATTTGCCGCTGATGGTGGCTTACCGGGATCACCGGGTTTAAATGGATGACTTACTTCAAACTTAAGCCATGCATTTCCATCAAGGTCGAGACTTACCCCGACAATCTGAAGACAATTCGGGCAAGGCGCAATTGTAAAAAATGCAATACCACTTACAATATAACTGTCACCAATTGCTCCCATTCGTTTGGATACCAGTTCCGCAGTCATATTGTCGGGATTGATTGTCAATTCATATGCACCAAATAATCCGAGTGCCTGGGATACATCTCCGTTCCCTTCCAGACCAATAATTGGTAAACTGCCGAGTGAATCTGGTGTTTTTTGGGGCATTACAGGACTATTTCCGCCGCCTGAACAACCAACGGCAAAGATAAATAGTACAGCTAATGCAAGATAAAAATGTTTCATACTGTGACCTCCGAAAACTAAGTTTGTTAAGTTTGGCATATAATACATTAAATGCTAATTTACGCTACTTTTAGAAAACTCTATCGTTAATACCCCCTTTGTTACAAAATTCTATCATTCAGTTATTTCATTGTCAACTGAAATTGATATATTTCAATAATTCATAATCCCAGTCGTCGAAGCTATTTTTGGTCATTCATTACTGAAGAAATGCGAACATCAAAGTATACCGGTAAACAAAATTTTCAATTGTGATGTAAATTTCCCTGTCTTTGAGTCTTGCTTACTCCTTACTCTCTGGTTTTTCAACATCCTCACCTACACTTTCCGGCTGGGCAAGAATATCAAGTTCCGGCTGGAATAAAACTGGATGTTGTGAATAATCCACCTCATCTCCAAAGTACTGTTTCAACATGAAAGCATTTTTTACTGCCTGAGCCCTTGGGTGATTGTTAAAAAAGACGTAAAGTTCGTTCACGGTTCCCTTGAATTCACGCAGCCGACGGGCCCAATCCCCGAGTTCGCGTTTATGATAAAGATAATCATATCTCTCTGATTGATCGCTGTAATTCCACCAGGTCTCCTTGTTACGACCGTGAAACCGGATATAGCCAATGTCATTAGTACTTGTCAGTACTTTTGGTACCAGTCCTGGCAGCTTGGGCTCATCCACACAACAAAACCCAATGTTGTTATCTGAAAGAAATTCCAGTACATCCTTATTTACCCAGGATGCATGCCGAAATTCAACTACTAGAGGATACCGGTTCATCCGCTTCTTAAAGCGTTTCAAAAAGTCCATATTTTGTGGATTTCTTTTAAAACTGAAAGGGAATTGTGCCAAAATGCATGAAAGCACCTTTTCGTTTTCCAATGGAGCCATTGCATTCTGAAACGCGACATAAGTGGATTCATCCTCAATCCTTTCATGAGTCAGGGATTGATGCGCCTTTACTACAAATCTCAGATTTCCCTCAGATTTGCGAATCAATGCCTCAATTGTCCTCGCGAACGGCATCTGGTAGTAAGTGAAATTAATTTCTATGGTTGAAAAGAACTTCGAATAATATGATAGAAATTCTTTTCTATTCATCTTTTCCGGATAAAAAATCTCTTTCCAGTCATCATACGAATAACCACTGGTACCTATGTATATGTTGTCTTCCATTCTACAAACTTTCCACCCTAATATTCTATTCCTTTTCTCGCCAGAGTCCCTTTGTCAAAATAATGCTTAATCTTCTTCATTTCAGTGACCAGGTCCGCATTTTCCATCAGCCAGTCATCACAATTTCTTCCAGACAGGATTAACTCACATTTTCTTCCACTTTCCAACCACTCAGAAACAACGTCTTTCAGATCCTCCTTTTTTATAAGACCTGTCGATGCTGATGTAATCAGCTCATCGCCCACGATTAAATCAAAATTCCCTGATCTGATTCCCTTCCTGATTTCAGATAACCCACGGTTAGCCTCGTCAATGTCGTTTTGATCCACGCCGAATCGGAAAGTTCCATCCGGCTCGCGCCTGTTACATCCTGTTGGTATTAAAGTAATTTTATCAATCCCTTTTAACACCTTACGTTCCGAATAAAGTGTATCGCTGTCTGGTCCTTTGTCAAATTGAATAATCAGGACATTATGTCCCGCACCTGCCGACCTGATTGCGAGACCAATACATGATGTAGTCTTGCCCTTTCCGTCGCCCGTGTATACATGAAGCATCCCTTCATCTACTTTCGCGCATGCATATTTCATATTTTCACATTATACTATTTCATCCGGAACTGTATTTTCAACCGGATAATTGGGGTTTGATGACCATTTTGTGACATCATCCGTGAGGAGTAAAAATCATCAAGAACATCGCCTCTCGTAACTATTTCCCAAATTATCTGCGTTTAATATAATACATACACCATAAAATAATCAATGTTTTTTTTCCTTAATTTCTTCCCGTACGCAAGTTTAGTCTAATCCGAATTCCGACCGTAGTCATTCCGGCATCCAACCGCGTCATATTATAATTAATCATAATTGATATTTAGCTTCAACCATTTTCAAAAGGTTGTTATAATGCCTGCAAAACAAAAGGAAATACGAAAAATGAAAAAAAATATATCCATCGCCATATCTCTAATGATCCTCATGACTTTTTTATCGTGCGAGATCAACAACACAAATCAAAAGCCTGAAACAAAATCAAAAATTAAAAGCGACTCTGATCCTGTCACATATATCTCCATGGGATTCGAACATGCTATGGGATTCAGTATCGAAAAAAAAGATGCCGGTGTGTTTGTCAGCTCGATACAGGAATTGGGAATTGCCGCTACTCAGGGCTTGTTCGATGGAGCTAAAATAATTTCCATCGATGGTTTCGATCCCATGAAATTGGATGAACAGTCGAAGAATGAAATAGTTAATCAACTCGAGAACGGAAAATGCTCATTAATATACTCATACGACACTGATTTGGAAAAAAGCATCACATTGGAAGTAAATCGATCTAACTGTCCACAAAAAAGAACTATGAAATACTTTTTTGTCTCAGACACAGCAGAAAATCAACCACCTTCGATATTAATCATTGATCTTGCTGCGACTATAAACAAACTGGATTTTAAAAGAGAAACTGTCAATTTTATACAGTTTTACAACTCTGAACTTGATGAATGGTGGAATTATGATGAAGAAGTGCATGGTTTTAGTGTTGATGCGGACATAGAGAACATCTCATCAATATTATCTCCGGGATTCAAAATTGATTCATCTCAAACAGATAAATCAGGTTCTTTCAACTATGATGGTAAAAATGAGATTGAATTGAAATATGACATTCTCACAGAATTCGACTATCGCGGCTTCACTCAAATCGGTAGAGGAAATCTCAAATCAAAGGATCACCTTTTTAATGGGTACGTTTCCGCGACCTTCGAGGAACAATTTTTTATTTTGCCTCTATATAAAAAAATAGAATCCCTTTCGTACAAAAAACTAGCAGATGACCAGATGCCCATCACTGAAAAAGTAAATGACTGGATAGTCCTCTTTGATAAAACAGGTGGATTGCTGGAACTTTCTGTTGATGGAGCATCTCAACAATGGTTTGGAGCATATCTACCGGCTAAATATGACTCGACAGATTCAGATAGTCTCCTTACTAATGTCAAATCTTCAGGGAATCTGGTGAATGGGGAATACGTTGAGCTAAACAGTATTGAGATATCATGGCTTTACGATACCACAGAGGGTTGGGAGGGAGATCCGTATCCTGTCGATATGTCCATTGCTTTCCCGGATGACTTTGCGGGAAAAATAGAGCTGAAATCATTTACACCATTTTATTTCCAGGAAAAAGCGATCCTGTTTACTTATGTTCCATTAAGCGGGAAGTTATCAGTTGAAAATGGAGCGGATGTCCAATTGTCTGGTTTTGTAATGCGGATGAGATAATATCACCAACTGATGAGAACTAAATCCACTTGTAGATTACATGCTGAACTTAATGGAATTCCCGGGTAGGTGGATAAAATTGAACCAGAGGGCAACCACTACTCGGTTTTTGAGTTCACTAACATGAATCGATCCGGTGCAGATAATCGATGACACTACTGAGCCGTATCATAATAATATAGATTGATCATGGGATGCTGATGGCAATCTGCTGGCGCTTTACCAGGATTACGCGACAACCGGCTCAAGTCTGTATTTCAATGTGTATTCTTAATTGAGGTTAATCGCCATTTTCACCCACAACCTCGAAGACTCGGTTGTGGGCGGCACCCGGCTTCGCTCCGGATGACATTATACTTGCTGAATGCAAATCTGATAAAGGGTTTCACTGGTTACAGGTTTAGTGATTATCCCGGTTAGTGAGAAAACGGACTACGTAACTGTTGGATATTCACTTTTTTGCACTGGATTTTAAATGTTAGTGTACGCCAGTGATTCGGTCGGGGGGCCAGAAGACGAACATTGCTTTGCCTCTGATATTTTCCTGCATTATGGGTCCAAAGACGCGGCTGTCCTTTGAGTTATTTCGATTGTCCCCCATCATGAAGTATCGTCCTTCGGGGATAATCTCAGGACCGAAATCATCGTACCGCATGTTGTCGATATCGATGTACGGTTCATTCAAGGGTTCACCGTTGATGTATACTTTGCCGCTGAGAATGCGGATTTCATCACCTGGTACAGCGACACACCTTTTCACAAAATCACGGGTTTCCCAAAGATCGGTGAGAGGCAGTCCGTTAATCGTGAAGCCATCAACCGTTTTTCGAACATAACCGAGCTGCTGCTCGTTGATAAAAGCGACATCATCCCTGATAACAGGCTTGCCAAAAGACCTGATTATTTTCTCGCCATCTTTCAAAACAATCGAACCGTTTTCGACGTAGAGTTTTCCAAGTTCAATTTTGTCAGTTCCCGAGGGTTGAAACGGAAGCGTGAATCTCAAAGATCGTCCGTTCATGTTAAGTTCAAGAGGATGACCGAATATCGTCCAGCCATCCTCGGTGTAGATTAAATCAGCGATTACCTGATTTTCACCTACCAAAAGCTGAGGCCGTCGCCCAATCAGTTTAAAAAATCCTGATTTTACAGCGTTGACAAGTTTATTCGGCTTTTGTCGTTTGAAAAATTGAACATATCCTGGATTCCCAAGCGGGTAATAAACCTCCAGCTGGCCCAGATCAACATTATTGTCTCCGAGCATGAGGCGATTTCCGGTTATATATAATGAACCCATGAATTGATCGTGCAGGTTAATTTCGTTGCCATTTATAGTCCCATTGGCGAAAAACTTGTCATCGACAAATAATTTCCCCGATTCATCATTCGTGTAAGGAAATCCCATACAGAGATTTTCAACAAACATGCTACCGTCTTTTATTTCGATGCTACCTTTGAACGATGGTTCAACAATCGCTCTTATCAGGGCTTCAGCATCTTTATAACTGGACGATTCACGCAGGTTTGTGAGAGGGTCGAAATGAGGAGAGTCCTCAAGATGAAATCTCGCCATTCGTTCTTTTGGTGAATATGTTTTGAAGATGACAACTTCCTGACGCTTGGGTTGGCGAAAAGTGTAGACAATTTTGTTGGCGACAATTTTGTCCCCAATCTCAAGCGTGTTCTCCATCGATTGTGACGGTATAAAAAATGCGGAAAAGAAAAGAAATCTGAAAACAATCGCAATTATGAACGCATAAATCATGCACTCAAGGGTTTCGCTGATAGAGTGTTTTAATCCAGTGGAATAGCTTAGCCTTTCTTCCACATCGCCCCATGGTGTTGTAATGAAAAGCTCTGAGCCTTCGACATTTTTTTCAGGAATAAAATTGATGCACAGTTCATTCTCTTTAGTCAGAAAAGGGATAATTTTATTAGCCGATCTGCTATCAAACTTTGCATTAGGATTGTTGGATTTGGAAATAACGGTTGCGTTCCGCATTTTAATTCCCAATGGGTAACAACCGTCGTAGGATCGCTTTTGCGGATCATACGCAGTGATAACGATGTGCCCAACTGTCTTGCCGTCTGACACAAGATTGGCTGGATACATTTTTAATTTCAGCCTGTCGTCCAAAAAGGAGCGTTCTATCGATTTTGTTTCCGTCTTAGGCATACTATGAAATATCGCATCAACTCTACCCATTAGGTTTACCTGTTAAATAATTAATCTACCGGCAAAAATAACTAACAGGCAGTATGATGAATTCTACATACAGCCGGTTCAGATTACAAGTTCGAGTTAGTCGAGTACATTAATTAATCAGTTGCGCATTGCCCGGATTGAGTACAGGAATTAAAATCAATACAGCGCACTTGGAATCAGTTCCATCATGTGGTAACATCAATTTGCTTATGCTATTATTTTATTTGGTATAAATGCATTGCAGAAGACTAAGCAGAGTAAGATGCCGAATGAACGCGGAAAACTTGGCAAAGAAGGAGAGGAGACAGCATCAGAACACCTGGCAAATATTGGTTACAACATTGTCGAAAGAAACTACCGCTCACGTGCAGGTGAAATCGATATAATAGCTGAAAAAGACAATACGATCTTTTTCGTTGAAGTAAAAACCAGGAGAAGTGTTGAATTCAAGGAAAGTTACTCAGACCGTCAGCGAATCAGACTCAGGAAACTCGCACAAACCTACGTAGCTGAAAAAGAAATTGATAAGCAGGTTTCCTTCCTCGTGCTGGGTATAAGCGGGGATCCGCGCTCTTCAGATTTTCGCATCGAGCTAATCGAAGATAATTTTTTATGAATATTATTGCAAATTACGTTATGAAATGTTAAATAGTTATGCCCTGAATTACAGGCGGATATTTTTGATTATTTTGTAATAGTAGTAAATATTATCTTTTTTATGACTTTTATCAACTCATTATTCTGTCGGAGGTTTATACAAAGTGTCGTCAGAAGCGTTAGTACAAGAAGGGCTTGAGTTGTGTCGCGCCAGGAAACTGGATGAGGGCAAAGCCAAGTTAGAGGAAGCATTAAAAGTTGATCCGTCCAACATGGACGCAGTGAAGGCTCTAATAAAAGTTGCCTTCGCCATAAGAAATCTGGATGAGGCAAAATCATATTTTGAGTCAGGATTGAGTATCAATCCACGGGATATGGACTTGATACTTACGTATGCGGGTTTGCTCTATAAGAGTGGTAAATATGACGAAGCTAAAAACCACTTCAAAAAGGGAGTTGAACTTGACGCTAAATGCGCGGAAGCTCAATTCCAACTGGCAAATTGCTATCGTAAGGAGGAGAATTACAGACATGCGAGAACTCATTACAACACAGCACTTGATCTGGATACGACTCACGCAGGAGCGTATATTAACCTCGGTCTGACTCATTTCGCCGAGGACAATTATCACGATGCCATCTACAATTTCCAGATGGGTTTGGAGCATGATAAGGTGAATTTGACCGCGTTGATGAACCTTGCGCTTTCATTTGAGAAATCAAACAGGTTCAAGGAAGCGGCGGCTATCTGGCAGAGGTATATTGATAATGATCCTCCGGAGAAGGATTTGGATATGGCGTTGAGTCATCTGGGCGCCTGCCAGATTAGATAGACTGATTTTTATTCTGATATATAAATTCAGAAGAATTGCACGACATCTTTATTTGGATGTCGTTTTTTTTTACATTTTGACTTAAGAAATCTCAAAAAAAAGTAATCGTGAATATGGTTATCAATTGTTAGTAAATCCTGAGTTTAAATGAAATCCATTTTATTTCGAAGATTTCTTCAGGCAAATCACACTATTGGATAAAATCCCGCATTGTGCTATCATTATGATAGCACAGTCATTTGAGGTGATTTGATGGCAGAAATACTCGTTAGAGATCTTAGGGAAAAAACTGTTGAGAATCTAAAGAAGAGAGCGAAAAAGAAAGGTCGCTCTTTGCAGGCTGAAGTAAAATTGATTCTTGAGCAAGCTGCCGCAATTGACATAGCTGAGGCAAGAAAACTAACAGAAAAAATTCGTATAAGCCTGAAAGGCGGGAAATTCTCCGACAGCGCTGATCTGATCCGTAAGGACCGCGACAGGTGAGCACGCTGATTGTAGATGCCAGTGTAGCTGCGAAATGGTTTTTCGAGGAAGTCCATACTGAAAAAGCTCTGAATATTCTTGATGAAAAATACACTCTTTATGCGCCTGATTAT
>Ga0180007_10007407_pt1 | contig 10380 bp, 10 predicted proteins | sample MM_PC_MetaG_FD_121122 | JGI IMG/M metagenome (GOLD analysis project Ga0180007, IMG submission 121122) | Groundwater microbial communities from the Aspo Hard Rock Laboratory (HRL) deep subsurface site, Sweden - MM_PC_MetaG | ecosystem: Environmental > Aquatic > Deep subsurface > Groundwater...
CTTTTCAAGCTGGCTTTTCGCTATGTCGTAACACGGGTAAGAGCTCGTGGTGCCGGCAAAATTCTCTGGGTATTCCATGCAAACAACCTTTCCTTCCCTTCCGCCCCTTGGAACGCCATTACCCGGTACTATCCAGGATCTGATGTTGTGGATATCCTGGCTCTGAGCGTCTATGGCAAACTCTTTTCTTACACCCCGTGGGTTTCGCTTGAAGAAGCCATGGACAGCAGCTACAGGGAACTTTGCCGACTTGATGCCGACAAGCCCCTTATCGTCGCCGAGTGGGGGGTTGGGGAATTCCCGAAATCAGGCGATAAGGCCGCCTGGATTGAGCAGGCTTTTGCCGCTTACGAGAAAAAGTATCCGCGGGTCAAGGCCGCGGTTTACTGGCATGAACGTTGGCAGAGCAAAGATGAAACGTACAGCAACCTGAGGGTCAATTCTTCTCCAGAGGCCCTGACGGCCTACCGGCAAGCAGTAGCGGATCCTTACTGGCTGGGCAGCCCGCAGTCAGAATGATCAGAATGAAAGGAGTACGGCGAAAAAAATCAGTTATTCTATTTTCTGAATTCTGACTCCTGGCTTCCGCAGAAATGAAAAACGGCAGTTAACAACAGTAAAGATTCGTAAATTCAACAAGAAACAGTAAATCAGGAAGTTGATGTGATATCTGTTCCAATCAGCATGATGCGAGAATTTCTTGCAGTATCTCATCCATCTTTTCCCGGTGCGAACCGGACCAGTAAATTTTCTTGCAGTCAATGCAGCGATGAAAGACGTTATAGTATTTCTTCGTAAGTGGTTCGAGAAATGGCAGGATATCTTCCTTTGCAACCGGGTCCAGTAACCCGTTGCATTGGAAACAACGGCTGTAAGGCTTTATCTTGTCTTTCAGCCCAAAAAGTTTGATGATTTCCACAAGCTGATCATTGGGAGATTCTACCCGGACCAGATGACCGAATTCGACGATTTTCCTCTTTAACAGATTGCAGTCCCTGGTTAACAAGATCCTCCTCTGGCAGCCTGCGATTGCCGCAATTCCGGTATCATCAAAGTTGCGGGGCAAAAGAGCATCAAATCCCAGTTGGCGCAATTTAGAGGCAAGTTTTGCAACATTGATATCCACAACAAAGCGATGAGAAACGAGCGGATTTGGTCTGATGAGAGAAGGTATGAAAAAATTGCTTTGAGCTGAAATCGGAAAAACATCTATCTGGATACTGTTTTCCACAATATATGCAAAATCAACCTCTTTTCCATTCACGGCGATTTTTTCAATCTCAGGGTGAGGAATACCGAACGATTCTATCAAATCCTTAATAGAAGTTCTGCGCTCCAGATTACAGGATACCACAGGGCCATTCTCTGACTTCCTGGATAACAAATCACCCAAATCGCCGTGAAAATTGATAGTTATCATGATGAAGTCTGAACATAGCCTTAGCCGCCAGTCCCGACAGCATCACTATTGCGCAACAAATGCACAATATTTTTCATATCAGTCCAAAGAGGCGCAGTAAATGACAACCTTTCTCCGGAACGGGGATGGTCAAAGGCAAGAGAGTAAGAATGAAGGCATTGGCGGACAAACAAGAGATCAGAAGTTTTACTCTTTTTCCCATAAACCGGGTCACCGGCGATCGGGCATCCGATTGAAGCCATATGAACACGTATCTGGTGTGTTCTTCCTGTTTCAAGACGAAGTTTGACAAAACTGAAATGAGTGAAATATTCCAGGATCTCCCAGTTGGTTACGGACTCGCGCCCACCTTGCTGCAGAACAGCCATCTTTTTTCTGTGAACCGGATGACGGCCGATGGCTGCAGCAATGCGTCCGGTCCTGCTACGGGGAATTCCTGCAAGGAGAGCAAGATAAAATTTTTCAACAGTTCTCCCCTTAAACTGTTTAACCAGGCTCTGATGCGCCATATCGTTTTTGGCAACAATCATGGCTCCGGAAGTATCCTTGTCCAGCCTATGAACAATTCCAGGACGTAGTTCACCTCCTATGCCAGACAAATTACGACAATGGTGGAGTAGACCATGAACCAGTGTTCCCTCAATATGCCCATGGGAAGGATGCACCACAACTCCGGGAGGTTTCGACAGAACAATAACGTCTTGATCCTCGTAGAGAACCTCAAATTCAAGTTCCTGAGGGATAAGAGAGGAAGGTTGTGGAGGAGGCAGAATGATCCGTATTGTCTCGCCTGCTCTGACCCGATACCCGTTTTTTTTTATCTCATCATTAACAAGAATATTACCTGTATGGATAAGGTTCTGAATGCGGGAACGGGTCAGTTGAGCACAACTATCGAGATCGGCTACGAGCAAATCAAGCCGTTTCCCGGATAAGTCAGGTAAAACAACAAAATGAAATTCTTTTTGTTGTGCGTGAAGCAAATTTTGATTGCTCAGTTGAAAAAGAAAAAGTCTAAAAAACTTTTCCTATACAGAATGAAATCCACAAGGAATGTCTCTTTAATTTTGAAAGATCCGTTCAATATCCTTTGCAACCTGATCTTCCTGAACCTTGTTGGCAAGCGCGATTTCTTTCATTAAAAGATTTTTCGCCGTATCAAGCATCTTTCTCTCGCCAAAGGAGAGATCTTTATCTTCCTTCAGCAGATAGAGATCACGCAAAACACCGGCGATTTTGAAAACCGAACCGGTTTTGATTTTCTCCATATATTGGCGATAGCGTTGATTCCAGGGTTGAGCCGCAATTTTCACATCCCTATCTTTAAGAATATCAAAAACCAGGTCAGCCTCAGATGGAGATATAATGCCTCGCAGACCAACGTTTTCACTGTTCTTTGTAGGAATCATAACAACCATGCTTGTGTCGATTATTTTCATAATGTAGAAAGACTGCTCAAAATCACCGATAGTTCTCTTTTCAATTGATTGTATCTCTCCTACCCCATGAGCCGATAAACTGCCATATCACCTTTGTTAAACACACCAACCACCTTTGTTAGCTTTTCATGATCTTCGATTTGGCATCAACCAGGAATTTGGTACAAAAAAGAAGATTTCAAAACTATATTTTGCTACTATAACATTATTTAACAAATTACGCAATTAATGGTTCAATTAACAGCTAAGCAGCAAAACCTTAAAGGGTTAACAGTCTGATTTATCATCGATTTTACAGGAGTTTATTCTGTTCATTGCTATACCGGCCCCTTCACATACGATGATTCGCACTGATTCGAAAACAATATCCATCATACCCTTCACACATTCGATTTCAGAGTTGGTCATCTTTGTCAACACATACCGTTCAATGGGAATTTCTTCGACTGGTCTGCCGATTCCGGCTTTTATTCTGATAAAATCCTTACTGCCGAGAAGCGAGACGATGGAACGTATCCCATTATGTCCACCTGTGCCCCGATTGACAACCACTTTAACCCGGCCTAAAGGCATATCAAGATCATCATGAATGACAATAATCTTTTCTGGAGGAATTTTATAAAATGCTGCTGCCCCCACCACAGCATTACCACATAAATTCATAAAGGTCTGGGGTTTGAGCAGCAGCGCCTGTTCGTTGCCGAATATTGCCTTTGCCGCATCGGCCTGCCATTTTGTTGCTGAAAAATTTACGTGCAGCTTATCAGCCAGATAATCAAGAAAGAGGAAACCCATGTTGTGGCGGGTTAAGTGATATTTTTCACCTGGATTGCCAAGCCCTGCAACAAGAAACATAATTCACCAGAGTTAGAAAGACAAAAAGCCGGAGAAGGATTATCCTTCCCGGCTTAAAAGAATATCTATTACAAAAAGAAGATTATTCTTCTATTGCTACCCGTGCGGTTACGATCGCAACACAGACCTTATTTTTGTCATCAAGCAGGGTTACATTAGCAGGAAGGCTTAAATCCTGACAGGTAAAATGCTCATGCGTGCCAAGCGGAGTCACATCAACCTCTATCATATCCGGGATATCAAGGGGATTACCCTTCACTTTAATTTTGTTAACCGAAATACTCATATCACCTCCCATCTCAACACCACGGGCTTTTCCTGAATATTTTATCGGAACTGTAAATGTGCGGGGAGAATCAAGGCTGATCTCATAAAAATCTGCATGTTCAAGCGTATCATGAACTGGATCTACCTGGATTTCCTTTATAATCACATGACGCTTTTCAATCCCTGAATCTGTTTCAATGCCAAGATTGACAACAGCATTTCGTCTCTGCAGATGCAAAAGAGTCTTGGTAAATGAATGTGTATCTAGGGTTAAAGCCAAAGGATCATTTTTGGAACCATAAATTACAGCCGGAGTTTTTCCGGCTCTCCGCATGGTTCTGGCTGCGCCTTTACCTGTATTTTTTCTGACCTGGGCAGATACATCTACCTGTAACATTTTATAAACCTCCTAAACAAGTAACTGGAGCAAATGAGAATAAACACTGAAATCAGTATATTCCATCCAGCATCTAAATTTTTTCTTTCTACACTCTATGAAAATCAAATCTACAATATATAAATCGCTAGACTTTCATGTTTCTTTATCAACAAACCTTAGTTCTAGATGAAAAGTGAACTGACGGAATCCTCGTTGTGGATACACCGTATGGAATCTCCAAGCAATTCGGATACGGAAAGCACCTTAATCTTCTCGCAATCTTTCGCACAATTGCGAAGCGGTATGGTATTTGTCACCACCAGCTTTTTGATCATCGAGTCATTTATCCGCTCAATGGCCGGACCGGAAAGTACGGCATGGGAACAATACGCATAAACCTCTTTAGCCCCCTCCTTCATTAAGATTTCGGCTGCCGCGCAGAGCGTGCCCGCCGTGTCCACCATATCGTCAAGCAATATAGCATGTTTACCGGTTACATTGCCAATAACATTCATCGCCTGGGATTCATTTGCCCGCTCCCTTCTTTTATCGATGATGGCAAGACCTGCCATGAGCCGTTTGGCAAAGGCCCGGGTTCGTTCGACTCCACCGGCATCGGGAGATACCATGATCACATCTTTATCAGCAAAATCTAGCGAAATATCCCTTAAAATCACTGGGGCGGCATACATATTATCAACTGGAATGTTAAAAAAACCTTGAATCTGCCCGGAATGCAGATCCATTGTTAATACACGTCTGACGCCGACAGCCATGAGCATTTCGGCGACAACCTTGGCGGAAATCGGTACCCTAGGGGTAACTTTTCTATCCTGTCGGGAATATCCGTAATAGGGTATGACCGCAGTGATGCGACGGGCGGATGCACGACGCAGAGCATCAGCCATCAGTATCAACTCCATGAGATGATCGTTCACCGGAGTGCATGTCGGCTGCACCACAAAAATATCTTTACCGCGAACATTCTCGCCTATTTCAACATAGGTTTCTCCGTCACTGAATTTCCGAACTTCTGCGTGGCTCAATTCAACCTTAAGATGTCTGCAAATATCTTCGGCAAGGGGCCGGTTGGCATTCCCGCTGAAAATCATCATATCTTTTAATTTGGGCATGTCGTAATCCGTTAGGCTCGATTACATGTCGATCAAATTGCAGGTTGATCGATGTGCAATACATTTTAAGTTATTTTTTTTATCTACAAAAAATGGCTGGGGTGGTAGGATTCGAACCTACGAATGCAGGCGTCAAAGGCCTGTGTCTTACCGCTTGACGACACCCCAGCTTAAAAAAAATCATTTAAAAGAAGATGAGAGCGGTTCCGTGAGAAAAACCCTGCCTGGATAAACATGTTGCAAGTTTATTGCGCATTGTGTTGCAAGACCGAAATCCATAAAGATGCCAAATACAGTAGGACCACTGCCGGACATCAACGCTCCAGACGCACCTAAATCAGTCAATTTTTTTTTTAGCTTTGAAACTTCCGGATAGCGGGCAGTCGTTACACTTTCAAGATCATTTAAAAACATTTCAGGCATTGACCCATTAATTTCGCGGCCTAAAATATATGGATTATCCCCTGATGTCAACGCAAAATTAACAGGTTGCGCGCGATCGAAATTTTCAAATACCCATTTAGTCGAAACAGGAAAATCGGGATTCACCAAAACGAACCAGCATTCTTTTAAAGAATCTTTTCCCTGGAGTTTTTCTCCAATGCCGGTGGCAATGGCCGCACTGCATCCGGACACAAAAAAAGGAACGTCTGCCCCCAGGGACAAACCAAACTCCATCAACTCTTTATCACTCACTCCGGCGGAAAATAATTTATTTAAGCCGGTTAACACAGCAGCGGCATCACTGCTGCCGCCACCTAACCCTGCAGCAATGGGAATATTTTTCACCAGCTTGATTTCTACGCCGGTTTTCAATCCGGTTTTTTGTAAAAAAAGAACCGCGGCCTTATGGGCAAGATTACTTTCATCTGCAGCAAGGTCAGTTCCAGGGCAATGTAGTTTTATGCCTGTACTGACTGATGACAGTGTAATTTCATCAGCGAGTTTTAGCTTCTGCATCCAGGTTGAGAGCTCATGATAACCATCATGGCGCCGCCCCAACACCTTCAGATACAGATTGATTTTTGCCGGTGCCTGCAGGTGAAGCTTGCGGCCTGAAACCATTTAAGATTTTGCCTTTACATACCGCATTTGCAGGTCATAGAGGAATCTGCCAAGCATATTTTCCTCTTCTTCCGTCAAATTCCCCTTTGTTTTCTCTTTCAAGACATTCAGGGTATCAATAGTATGCTTTGCCAGAACAAGGTCCTGTTTTCGAGCGCCGGTTTCAGGATCGGCGATCTCTCCAAGAAGAAAAAGGGCGGAGGTATTGAGTGACATAACAAATGCCGAGAATGTTACTTCCGGCATAGCACATCTGCCGTTAACCATCTTACCGCCGACACTCCTACATTTTTTCTCCGTCTCGCTCATATTGTTTCTTTCCCTGCCAGGTATTAAGACAAATCAAGAACCATTGCGCTGGTGATATTATCCAGTTTTTTAACTTGCTCAAGCTGCTCTTTGCTGATCAGAGTGTCCGTGTTCAACAGGATGATATTACGGGTATGCTTGCCATTACCCTCTTCCCTGCCCACTGTCATACGTGAAATATTTACCCCTTGCTTGCCCAGAGTGACGCCCAGCGCACCGATAACACCTGGGACATCAAGATTCTGGACAAAAAGCATGGGACCATCCGGTAATGCCTCAAGCCTGAAGGTGTTTAACCGTACAAGCCGTGGCTCTTTTTTGCCGAAAACAGTCCCGGCAAGGACATTTTCATCTTCGGAGGTCTTCACCTTAATTGAAAGAAGATTGGTGAAATCATCCGAATCGGCGGTCTTGGATTCAGTCACCCTGATCCCCCTCTCCTTAGCTATCATGGGGGCATTAACGAAATTGACGGCATCTTTCAGGATAGGGGTAAACAGACCTTTCAAAAATGCAACGGTAATGGGAGCTGTCACCATTGAGGCAAGATCACCGATAAACTCGATATTGACCTCCTCCACACTGCCTTTGGCAATCTGCATGTGAAAAGAGCCGAGCATTTCCGCAAGAGTAACGTAAGGCCGTATCTTTGAAAGGACCTCGGCTGATACGGATGGGACGTTGATGGCATTGACAACGGTATTATTGAGAAGATAGTCAGCAATCTGCTCGGCAATGGTCGCAGCAACATTTTCCTGGGCTTCAGCAGTTGATGCGCCAAGATGGGGGGTACAGATAAAATTATCGAGCCCCAGCAGCGGAGTCGTTTCAAGGGAAGTAGGCTCTTTCTCAAAAACATCAAACGCAGCACCTGCGATCTCTTTGTTCTTCAACGCCTCATAAAGGGCCTCTTCATCAACGACCCCGCCACGAGCGCAATCGATAAACATTGCCTCCTTTTTCATCATCTTAAAGGCTTCAGTTGATACCAGTTTGTGTGTTTCCTTGGTCAATGGCACATGAACGGAAAGATAATCGGAACGTTTGCAGAGTTCCTCAAAACTGACCAGCTCAACCCCCAATTTATCAACGAGATCCTTGGGCATATGAGGATCGTAAGCGATAACCTTCATATGAAGCCCTTGGGCTCTGTTGGCCACAATGGCGCCGATCCTGCCAATGCCGATAATTCCTAAAGTCTTGCCCGTTACTTCCCTGCCCTGGAATTTTTTCTTGTCCCACCCTCCTGCCTTTAATCTGGCCGTGGCCTGGGGAATATTACGGGTCAAGGACATCATCATGGCCAGAGCATGTTCTGCAGCCGTGGTGGCATTGCCATCAGGGGCATTCATAACAACGATACCGCGCTTGCTTGCTGCCGGCACATCAACATTATCCAGCCCTATGCCCGCACGTCCAATTACTTTTAATTTCTCTGCCGCTTCGATAATTTCCGCAGTCACCTTCGTGGCACTTCGAATGACCAAACCGTCATACTGGGCAATTTCTTTTTTCAGCTCTTCAGGGCTCATTCCCGTTTTTATATCAACCTCAAGCCCCGCATCCCTTAAAATTTGCGCTCCCACAGGGGCTAGGTTGTCACTGATAAGCACCTTCATGACTGCTCCTTTTTATCTTAACTATCGAATATAGTAATAAATTTCTAAAAATGATCGCAATGAAAGATAAACAAATTAAGCGAAATAATATGCTGCGAATACCTCGGTTTGTCAAGGACAATGTAAGGAATGTAAGGAACATTCAAGGACCGGGGTAAATAATTGTCGTTGATCAGGCATCACTGCCGCGACCTTTGTTTTGCGCTCAAGGAGGCCTGGAAGCGGCCTATGCCGTGGTAGATAATGGGGCGCAGACTGGGGGCCTTTTGGCGGGCTTGTGGTCGAACGCCGATCGCCGGATGCCGGGTTCTGCCATTTAATGGGAATAAAAAAGCGGGGCCAAATGGCCCCGCTTCTTGTGTTACTTCGGCTGGTTCTCTTCAGCTTTCCAGCTCGCCGGAAAGCAGTGTGGCTGGCCAACCTTCCGGGGTGGGGTTTCCACACGCTGGACTACACGACCTTGCCCGGTCGCACAACAGTTCTGCCCTCATTTTCCTTTTGTTGGCATACTCATTGTTGTGTCGGTTCTTAAGTCGATGAGTTAAATACAAAAAATTATTAAAACGAGTATCGTCAGATAACTTTAAAGGTAAATTCCTTGGTGTCCTTTGCATTGTCGGTCTGCACGATGCTTGTGACCACGTATGTTCCTTTTGCGGCTTCTGCTGGAAGACGTAAAGGGACCGTGGAAGTGTACGTGCCATCGGTTCGAGTGACCCTTACTTCCGGTTTACCCACAATTTCACCATTATGGGTAATTATCCTGGTTTCAGTGAGGTTTGTCTGGACATCCGGAGATGGGTTCAGAATTGCGTAAGTCATTTCCAGTTCAACAGTGTCACCCGGATAAACAGTCAAGGGTGAAGAAGAAGCTTCTTCCAGGGTGAGTACGGTTCCATATTTCGATTGGTAATTGTATGTCTGTTGGGTTTCTTCCCGGTTTTTCTTCTGGTCATAACCGTAATGACCTACGGCGCCTCCGATCAGCGCACCGGCCAGAGCGCCGATTACCGCGCTTTTTGTGTCTTTACCAAGGAGTGCGCCAGCAACCGCGCCGGAGGCTGCACCGATGCCGGCACCGGTGGCCGCCCCCTTATGTTCCTCAGGCAGGTTTGCGCAACTCGTCAACAAAGACATGAAAAAAATGAACGACATAACACTGGCAATAAGTTTACGATCCATGTTTTTTCCTCCTTTTATGAATTAAATAAAATCGTCTATCCGAGGGGATGAGACCACTTATTCTTGCTACGCCACGCCCGCCTATGGGTAATTTCCCGTATTGATTCCACCGGAAGAGAGGCGATAAGAAATCGCTTTTCGGAGGGGAAGTCCGGGGCAGAAAATCAGATGCAATCTCGCCTCGCTGCCGCCTGAAAAATGCTCCCAGAATCTTCCTGTCTCCTGACAACCACCTGGAATACCGACGTTGATCCCCCTGCCCTGGCCGCCACACCTGTTACACAACTCATCGGCGGCACATCCTATCCAAGAAAATCCCTAAAAAACAGTAACTTTTTTTGCAGAATTTTGTCAACCAGAAAGAAATTACTCGTCGTCACGCCAGATATGCGAGGTATAATTTCAGAACTCCTGATGCCGTGACGCAATTTCAATGAGTTAAGCCATCATCTCAGATTTTGTCCTGTTACCAGTTGAGTGCCTAAAGTGCGCTAAAGTACTTAAAGTGCCCTTGTGCCCCTTGCGGGTATAAAATGAAAGGTTTTCTCTGATCAGAAAGTACCGCAACTTTAGGCACTTGAAGTATTTTAAGTCAGTAGTGTCCGGTTAGAAACTTGCAGTAACTAGCGGAAATTATTTATAAAAAAATTTAACCGAGGGGCATTTTTTACTTGACAAAAAAATAAAAATTGGCGGCAAAATTTTTCATAAC
>Ga0180007_10007408_pt1 | contig 10379 bp, 9 predicted proteins | sample MM_PC_MetaG_FD_121122 | JGI IMG/M metagenome (GOLD analysis project Ga0180007, IMG submission 121122) | Groundwater microbial communities from the Aspo Hard Rock Laboratory (HRL) deep subsurface site, Sweden - MM_PC_MetaG | ecosystem: Environmental > Aquatic > Deep subsurface > Groundwater...
GTATGTCGCTCTGGAGGAGGAATGGTTGTTGCTGCAAATAAAGTTAAAGGAATTAGAGCAGTTTCTGTTCATAATAAAGAGAGTGCGGTTCATGCTAAAGAACACAATGATGCAAATATAATTTCAATTTCCGCTGATTGGACAACTGAAAGTCAGGTTAAAGAAATTATCTTAGCTTACTTAGAAACCAATTTTTCAGGAGAAGAAAGACATGTTAGGAGAATTAATAAAATAAAGGAGTTTGAAAACACGCTATGAACGTTTATCCAAGCATTTTAACTGATGAAGTAGATCAAGTGATTGATCAAGTAGATATGTGTCGAAGTAATCCAGATGTTCAAACAGTTCAAATTGACGTTATTGACGGTTTTTTTGCAGATAATATTACTGTTTATCCTAGCGATTTATTTCCAGTTGATTTTGGAGATCTTAGTGTAGATTTTCATTTAATAACTGAAGAACCAATGGATTTTGTACACGAGATAAGAGACTCAAAAGAATTTTTACCAGTAAGAGCAGTTATTGGTCAATTAGAACAGATGACATCTCAAGTCGATTTTTTGAAGGAAGTCAAAAAGAACGGTTGGATGGCTGGTTTATCACTTAATTTACATACGCCTGTAGAGTCTATTAATGAGGAATCTTGGGAATTTTTAGATGTAATCCAGATAATGGGTATTAAAGCAGGTTTTCAAGGACAAGAATTTAATACTGCTGTTTTAAATTTGGTAAGTGAACTGCGCAGTGAAATTGAAGACAGAGGTCTAGACATTGAAATCATTGTTGATGGAGGCGTTAAACTAGATAATGTTACAGAAATAAAAGATCATGGCGCAGATGGTGTTACTCCTGGAAGCGCTTTGTGGAAAGCTGAGGATTTTGATGACGCTGTTAGTGATTTTTTAAATTAAATATTCATAATGCAAGCTACGCTTTTGTACTTACTGCTAAAGCAGAACTCACTGATGCTTGCTTATATAAATATTTAATTTAAAAAATACGATACAGTTAAAAGGAAAAATAAATGAAAACCCAGATATATCAAGAAGTGTTTAAAGTTGCTCGTTATTTGGCTTATCATGATAAAGAAATTAAGACCACAAATTATATCGAGAGAATGTTTGGATTAATGGAACACGCTGATATTTTTGATCGTTTCTTAGTTGGTGAGAAGGAAAGATCTATTTACAAAGTAGTCAAAGATGAGAGAGAATTAATTGAGGCTTTAGATTATTTTGAAAAGGAACTCGGTGAACGTTGTGGACTTCCTGATTGACCTGAATCTGAAACTAAATAATAAAATACTAATTAACATATTTAAAAGCTGTCTATGTACGAAATTATCACTATTGGCTCAAGTTTGATTGATAGTTTTATTAAGTCTAGTAAATTTATTTTGCATTCAACTGGAGTTAATGCTGAGATATGTTTGTCCTATGGTGAAAAAACTGAAGTTGATGAATATATTTTGAGAACAGGAGGTGGCGGGAGCAATACAGCTGTGGGGTTTTCAAGAATGGGATTTAGAACTGGAATTGTGACAGAACTAGGTAGCGATACTTTTGCAAAAATTATTTTAGACGATTTTAGGAGTGAGTTTGTATCCACAAATTTAGTTATTAGTGAAAAACAAGAAAAGACCGGTGGCTCAATTATTTTACTTGATGTTGATGGTGGCAGAACTGTAATGGTTCACAGAGGTGCTTCTTCAATGCTTGATCCTGAAGATATTCCAACTGAAAATATTTCCAGAGCCGATTGGATACATATTTCAAGTATTTCAGGGCGATTAAAAACTCTTGAACGAATTTTTTCGTCATTAAATAAAACTAACAAAGTTTTTTCATGGAATCCTGGTAAGAAAGAACTTGTTTTAATTTCAGAGGGAAAGATTCTATTTAAAGAAATTTCTTGCCAACTTTTATTTCTTAATCAAGAAGAATGGGAATTAATTAAACATAAACAACAAGATGTTTTGTCATATGTTAAGCAAGTTATCGTAACAAATGGTAAGAAAGGTGGCAAAGTTCTAGTTGCTGGTGACCAAGTAGCCGAGTTTAAATCTGAAAAAACTAAGTCGATTGATGATACAGGAGCTGGCGACGCATTTGCAGTTGGTTACGTGACAGCATATTTAAAAGGAAAAATAATAACTGAATGTTGCGAGTGGGGCAAAAGAAATGCCATATCAGTCATTGGGCAAATAGGCGCAAAACCTGGTTTATTGACACTTAAGCAGATAAAAGTACATAATAGTAAATAATGACTGATTATAAAGAAATACTAGAAAAAGAAATTGACGAACTTAAATCTAAGGTTTCTGTGTCGACGCTTCCAGAAGAAATGAGAAGGAAAGTTGACAAGGACATTGTCTCGTTAGAAAGAAGTATTGCTTTGGGCAGTTACGATGAAAAATATGAAAAGGTTTCAAAGTATATTTATTGGGTTTTAAAAATTCCCTGGGAAGCTGAGACAAAGGATACTTTAGATATTGTCAGAACTAAAGAGATATTTGAAAAACATCATTATGGAATGTTAGATGTCAAAAATAGATTCTTAGAGTATGTTTCAGTTTTGAAGTTGAGAAGTCAAAATGAAGAAATGGCTAAAGACTTTCGTGCGCCAATTTTGTTATTAGTTGGTTTAGTTGGAACTGGAAAAACAACTTTTGCTACTTCACTTTCTGAAGCTCTTGGAAGAGAGCTAGTCAGAATACCTTTTGGAGGTATGGGGTCAGCTGAGGAGTTGAGAGGTAATTCAAGATTAATTCTAGGTTCTGAGCCAGGAAGAGTTATTAAGGGTATTTGTGAGGCAGGAGTGAGAAATCCAGTAATTCTTCTAGATGAAATCGATAGAGGAAGTACCGAGGCAAATAAAGACATTATGGGTGTTTTGGTTGAGTTACTTGATCCAAAACAAAATCATGCTTTTAGAGATAATTTTATAGATTATCCAGTCGATTTATCTCATGCAATATTTTTAGCAACCGCAAATAATACAACTGCAATTGCAACCGCTGTTTTAGATCGTATGGAAAAAATTTCAATGCCTTCTTATACAGATCACGAGAAAATTGTGATTGCACAAAAATATATTTTACCAGGTCTATTAAAGGATGCTGGTTTAACTCCACAGCAGTTTATAATCGAAGATGACGTTTGGGGAGTGGTTACACGTCCATTAGGTTTTGATGCTGGTATTAGAACTCTAGGTAGAACTTTGGAAGGTGCTGTTAGAAAAGCAGCTAGAATTATCGTTGAAAAAGGATATCCTGAAATTATTATTACTTTAGAAAATAAAAACATCTTCCTACCTCAGTATTAGATTTTTTATAATGTGCTCATGGTTAATTCAAAAATAGATAATTTATCTGAAAAAAGCGAGGCATTAGTTAATCTTTACAAAGAACTAGAAAAAAATTACGAGAAACTACCGTTAGCAACTAAGGTTGATGACATTGTTCCCGGAGAAGGTCCTGCAGATGCTAAAATTTTATTTATTGGCGAAGCGCCTGGATATTACGAAACTGTGGAGCGCCGACCTTTTGTAGGTCGTTCTGGAAAGTTTTTTAGAAAAACTTTGACGGAGGAAGCTGGAATTCAAGGGTCTGAGGTTTATATTAGCAATATTGTTAAAGTCAGACCTCCAGAAAATAGAGATCCAACTCCAGAAGAGATAGTAGCTTTTAAACCTGTTTTAGATCGAGAAATTGAGATTATTAATCCAAAACTTATTATAACTTTGGGTAGATTCAGTATGGCGAAGTTTTTAATGAACGTAAAAATTTCTCAGGTTCATGGGAGGTTGCATAAAGTTAGGTGGCCAGTAACTAAAATTACAAATGAAAATTTAGACAAGGGCGTACCTGAGAGCGAAGCAAACGATAAGCAAGTCAAAGAGGAGCGTGACTTGTTTGTTTTGCCAATGTACCACCCTGCAGCGGGACTACGTAGTGGGAAAATGCGTGAGTCATTTATAGCTGATTTTAAAAAAATCCCAAAAATAATTGAGTGGATAGAAAATCAAAAAGAAACCGAGAGTTTCAAGAGCACAGTGGAAGAGTACTTATTTTAGTTTGTGTTAAAATGAACTAGGAATTTTACTGAAGCTCAAGGTCGAAGACCTTTTTTATGAAAATATTTTTACTACTTGTTCCGTTAATTACAGTTGCCATTGGGTTTCTAATTTATAAATTTCAAAATAAGAAAAAAGAATTTTTAAAGTTAGATTTAGTTCAGTTTGTTTATCTATTTTTAATAGCACCAACGATGTTTGTTTGGATGAAATCTTTTATTTTCTATATTCTTAGAAATGAACTCCAGTTAAATTTATCGATAACAGACTTATTTGTGATTGATACAATGTTTAGCATTTTATCCTTTGTAGTTATTGCAGCTATAGCAATTCATTCTTTAACAAAAACTTTTTGGATAAAGAGACACCATGATCCGGAATTCGATATTTATCATTTATCTGAGTATTTCCATCTTTGGTGGACTCACATAGTTATTTGGGGTGGGAGCATGATTTTAGCAACCTTTATGTCAGTTGTAAATGTGATAGTTCCTTTAGAATTAGTGGTGGCTTCTAAGTTTCAATTTTACTCATTATTTGGAGTAGGATTTGTTTTTGGATTAGCAGGATTTTTGGTGATTTGGAATTCCGACCCTCAACAGGGAAATTATATGAGGTTAATGAAACTATTTTTAGCTTTTTCACTTCTGATCCACATCATTATTTACTTTATTTTTGAACCCTCATTCAATATTTCAAATGGGGTGTATTGGTTTATGCTATCAGCTTTTACAGCCTCAGTTTTTGCTGCTTCAACTTTTGAAAGATATGAAAAAACGAATAAGTTCAGAGAATTTTTATTGCATTCTGGCTGGGGTGAAAATAAAGGTGTGAATTTATTTGGTGCATTAAAAGTTCCTGATGGGATAATGTTTAAGAAACAAGTAATAAAGAAAAAATAATTTAGTTTAAGAAAGAAAGATATATGTCAAAATTGAAAATTATACCTCTCGGAGGTATGGGTAAAGTTACCCAAAATATGTTTTTGTATGAATATGAAAATGAAATATTAATTGTGGACTGTGGAATTGGTTTTCCAGATTCATATATGCCTGGAGTTGATATTTTGATTCCAGATATTTCGTATTTGTTAAAAAGAATTGATGAAGGTAAAATTATTGCAGGAATGCTTTTGAGTCATGGTCACGATGATCATATTGCTGCTTTACCATATTTACTCTCAGATCTTCCAGAGTTTCCAATTTTTGCATCTCCTCTTACTGCGGGATTTGCAGAACAGAGAATGAAAGATGGAAAAGTTAATCGAGTTGTAACAGTAGTAAAAGATAATGCAGATATTAAAATAGGAGAATATTTTTCAGTAAAATTTTTCCCTATTACTCATTCGGTTCCAGATACTCGCCATATTACAATCAATACTCCAGAAGGCCTAATTTATCACGGTAGTGACTTCAAGTTAGATCCAAACCCGGTGGATGGCGTAATCTCGGATCTAGAACACATAGCTCAGCTAGCTAACAAAAATATACTTTGTATGATGATTGACTGCTTGAGAGTGGAGTGCCCAACTTGGGTGGAGTCCGAGTCTTTAACTGGTCCAGCAATCGATAGCGTTATGGCCGAGACAAAAGGTAAACTCATTATGACCTTAATGAGTTCGCATATTCATAGAATTCAACAAACTATCAATGCCGCTCAGAAGTATGGTCGTAAGGTGGTATTTATTGGCAGATCTGTCGAACAAAATGTTACAGTTGCAACAAGATTGGGAAAATTGATAATTCCCCATGGCATGAAAATAGACAAGAAGCATATCGAGGATATTGTCGACAACAAACTTTGTGTAATTGTTGCTGGAAGCCAAGGTCAAGAAGGCTCTTCACTAATGAGAGCAGTTTATGGTGAGCACAGAATTCTTAGAATCAAAAAAACTGACACCGTAATTTTTTCTGCAAATGCTATTCCTGGAAATGAATTAAGCTACTATGGAGCAATTGATGAACTTTGTAGAAATAAAATCCATGTTGTTTATCCAGATGTGATGCCGAATTTGCATAAATCTGGTCATGCTAGTGCTCCAGAACAACAAGAACTTCTTGGTTTAGTGAAACCAAAATATGTCATGCCAATCGGTGGCGATGACAGGCATAGATTTAAATTTTTTGAATTAGTTGCCTCAAAGCTTGGTTTTGATGAAAAACATGTTCTTATTCCAGACAGTGGAGAGATTATTGGTTTTGAAAATCGAGAGTATTTAGTTCTTGATCAAATCAATCTAAAAGCTCAAATTATTGATGGTTTGGGAATTGGGGATGTTGGTCCAAAAGTTCTCAAAGACAGAAGATCATTAGGACAGGCAGGAATTGTAGCAGTAATTATTCCAAGAATTAAAGGAAAGCTAGATTTAGGCAAAATAGAAGTTGTCTCGAGGGGTTTTGTCTTTATGAGAGAAGCTAAAGACGTTATTCAGTTTATTAAAACAGAAACTGCAAAATTGGTCACAGATGAGTTACGGAAAAACACTAATCTTCAAATAATTCAAAGCTTGATAGAAAAAAGAATTTCTAGAAGGCTTTACAAGATTATTAGAAGAGAACCTATGATTGTAAGTGTTTTTATGGATGTATAAATTGAGTTAGTTCTCAATCCGTATTCTAAATATTTGTAAAACATAGTTCAATTTCGTAGATTTTAAGATATTACTTGTACCCTTTAGGGTATAAATCTATACTGCATAAGACTATGTTTTACAAATATTTAGAATACAAGTTGGAGTTAATTTATACATCATAAAAAGTGTATAGTTAGACAGGAGTTATTTTAACTTGCCTCTTGTCAGCAATGAGGAATATGGTATATCCTATAATATAATAAGTTAAAGCAGGATATTCAAGTAGGTCAAAAAAACATGGGACGAAAAAGAAAAAGAAAACCACTAAAGCTTAAAATTAGGACTGAGACAGTTCATTCTGTTGTAGCTGTTGTTTTGGTTTCACTTGGTTTTTTAGTTATTATTTCTCTCACAGGTCAAGGAGATTTATTGGCTACAATCAATAGCTATCTTGCTACTAAATTTGGTTCATCACTATTATTCTTACCATTTGTGTTTATTTCATCTGGAATGGTTATGTTTCGCACAAAGTGGATGTGGTCAAAGCCTCATGTACTTCTTGGTACTTTGTTAATAATGTTAGGCTGGCTGGGTTTTTTCAAAACTGGTGATATCGGGATTAAAACTTTTGCCAATTTATCAACATTAGTTTCACCAATGGGAACTTATGTTGTGTTTGCTTCTTTATCAATGATTGGAATTTTAATTATCACTCAATTGTCTATTCATGAAATTACTGAGTTGGTGGCTAAGCTTAAATTTAATGGTAAAGAAACTTCAAAAAAAGATAATGAATCGTTTTTCAGTAAAGATAATATTAAAAAAGCCAGAGGATTTAAACTTCCAAAACTAGGTTTGAGTTTGGGAAAGAATAAAAATGAGAATTTGAATATCAATAATAATTCAGGAGAAATTGATAAATTTCCAGCCAACGAACATAGTGGCACAGCCATTCATGGTCAAGAGACTAAAAATATTGATGGATTTGATGGTAGTCTAGAAAACAACCTGATGACTCCCAATAATTCTCAAACAATTTGGGAATATCCACCGCTATCTCTACTTTCAAATTCGGAAGGTGGCAAAGCCGATAGAGGTGATGTTAATAAAAATGCAGATGTAATCGAAGAGACATTAGAATCATTTGGTATCAGAGCAAAAGTAAAAGAGGCTAACTATGGTCCTTCAGTTACTCAGTATGCTTTGGAAATTGCTAGAGGTACAAAGCTTTCAAAAATAACTGGTTTGGCTACTGATTTAGCTTTGGCTTTAGCAGCACCAGGTGGTCAAGTAAGAATTGAAGCGCCAATAGCAGGTAGATCATTAGTCGGTGTTGAAGTTGCTAATTATTCTTCTCAATTTGTGACTCTAAGAAAAATGCTTAGTAGCCCAGTACTTAAAAAACATCCTTCAAAATTAGCAGTTGCTCTTGGAATAAACGTTTCTGGAAAACCACTTATCACTGATATTGCAAAAATGCCTCATTTATTAATTGCTGGTTCTACGGGTTCTGGAAAATCTATGTGTATTAATACATTTTTATGTTCAATACTCTTTAGAGCAAGTCCAAACGAAGTTAAATTTATTTTAGTTGATCCAAAACGTGTTGAGCTAACTGTCTACAACAATATTCCTCATTTATTAACTCCAGTTATCGTTGAGCCCAAAAAGGTTGTGGCAGCATTAAAATGGGCGACTCATGAAATGGATAAAAGATATAAACAATTAGCAGAAGTTGGGGTTAAAAACATTGAGGGTTACAATGAGTTGGCTGGTCACGCAGCTATGCCAAGTATAGTGATTGTGATTGATGAGTTGGCTGATATTATGTTGTATGCTCCTTCAGAAGTTGAAGAAAGTGTTACTAGAATTGCTCAGATGGCTCGTGCCGTTGGAATTCATCTTGTTTTGGCTACACAAAGACCATCTGTTGATGTTATCACAGGTCTAATTAAAGCGAATATTCCAACCAGAATTGCCTTTAATGTATCAAGTATGACTGATTCTCGTGTGGTTCTTGATACTCCAGGAGCCGAAAAATTACTTGGTAAAGGAGATATGTTATTTGTTCCACCTGACCAGTCTAGACCAAGTCGTATTCAAGGAACTTATGTTTCTGAAACTGAAATTAAAAGCATGATTGATTTTATTAAAGCTCAAGGTCAAAGACCTAAATACTCTGAAGAAGTTACCAATAAATATAAAGCTCAAGGGGAAAAAGGTGGTTCAGCTGGATTTATTGGATCTGATAAAGATCAACTATTTGATGAAGTGGTCAAATATGTTGCCCAAAGTGGCAAAGGATCTTCATCTAGTATTCAGAGAAGATTCTCGGTTGGATACAATAGAGCGGCAAGAATTCTTGATCAAATCTATGAAGCAGGTATGGTCGGTCCTCAACAAGGTAGTAAGCCAAGAGAAGTTAATAGTGGCAAAATCATGGAGTATTTAAGAACTGCAAATACAGATGATTAATTTTTCTAATCTGTTATAATTTTTCCAATCTGTTATAATTTTTCTATGATGAAAAATAATAAAACTCTTTTTATTGTGTTGTTGTTGGCAGTAGTAGCAAGTTTGCTAACTTTCGTAGCAAAATCAAAAACTTCTTTTCTTGGTCAAAATAGTATGATGCAATTTTTTGCTGGAGAGAAGTACGCTGGAGTGATGAATGATGAAACAACAGTTGGCTCGGAAATAACTGGATTGTACAATGCAGGACCTACTAGCATCACTAAAGATTCTGTGATGGCAGATACAATGAGATATCCAGGCAGTGCTATACCTCCATACTATAATGATGATATGTTGAATGTAGAAGACAGAGTTTATCAAAAGTCTTCGTATCACTCAGTTGTTGTTGATGATGTCCCAGCATACTTAAGAGGAATTAAAGAATATGTTTTGAGTATTGGCGGAAAGGTTTTGAATTCTGGAGTTTCGTCTGGTGGAGATTATCGAAATGCTTATAATAGTGGTTCTTTATATATGAAGGTCCCTGTTGACAAGTTTGATGAAGCCACAGCTAGAGTTACAGAAAAGGTAAAGAAAGTTTATTCTGAAAATATTGATGCTAATGATGTGACTGGTCAGCTTGTAAATACTACTGATAACCTGCAATCATTAAAAGACCAAAAATCTCTTAAAGAGGCCGCGTTATTAGATGCTCAAACAGAAGTTGAAAAGAGAAGATACCAGATTGAGATTGAAAGATTGAACAAACAAATTGCTTCTGCAGAGAAGGGTCTTGATAGAGTTGAGCAAACAGTTGAATACTCATCAATTTCGGTTCAAGCTGCAGACAGTGAAAGATATTTTAATCCCGACGCAAGACTTAGTGTTAAAGAAGAGTTTTTAAGAGCTTGGGAATCCCTGAAAGAGATTCTAAAGGTTCTAGGATACTTTGGAATTTGGGTGTTAGTATATTCAATAGTTTGGTTACCAATTGTTTGGGTGGTAAAAAAGATTTTTAAGATGTTTTCAAATTAAAAAGCCCCGCCATATAGCGGGGGTTTAAAGTATTTGGTGGAGATGACGAGGAATGACCTCGTGTCCGCAATAGCAAGCTAACATTATCTACAGACATAGTTTATTTTTATACTGTGAAAAGGGAGAATAAACAAACCTTTCTTTCACAATCTTTGTCAACTTTTACTTAAACGAATACCAACAAACGAGTATTTGCCGTCACATTGACTAAGGTTGAATCATTCTAATTAAAAACGCCAATGAA
>Ga0180007_10007409_pt1 | contig 10376 bp, 7 predicted proteins | sample MM_PC_MetaG_FD_121122 | JGI IMG/M metagenome (GOLD analysis project Ga0180007, IMG submission 121122) | Groundwater microbial communities from the Aspo Hard Rock Laboratory (HRL) deep subsurface site, Sweden - MM_PC_MetaG | ecosystem: Environmental > Aquatic > Deep subsurface > Groundwater...
CATAAACTTCCGCCTTCATCCCCGCGCTAAGCCGCGGGGATTTCGGCGGAATCTCAAAATAAATTATTTATGGATTGGCGCTTTTTACCATCGGCTGGCCGCCAACGTGGGCGGGGCAGTAAAAGGATTAAAGTGCTGTCCCTGGCGTTTGTCATTTTTTCGGCCTTAATTATTTTAAGGCTTTTTGATTTAATGATTTTACACGGCAGTTTTTATTCAGCTTTGGCTTTAGGCCAGCATGAATTATATCAAAAACTTTTCCCCCAAAGAGGGGAGATTTATGTGGTGGAAAAAGACGGCGATCAGAAAAAACTTTTTCCTTTGGTCACTAATCGCACTTTGCCCTCACTTTACGCCGTGCCTCGCGAGATTGAAGACGCTTCCTCTACGGCGGCAAAATTGATTGAAATTTTAGGCCCGCCTGAAGCGGAAAATTCAGCCGAAGAAGAAAAAAAATTATTCGCCGATCTGGCTGGCAACAGTAATCAGCAGTTAGTGGCGGAAATTAAAGTCAGCCGTCGGGAAAAATTACTTCAAGAAAAAACCCAAGCCGCTATCAACGACTTAAATCAAAGATTAAGCGATCAGACCGATGTCTATGAACCGCTTCGTTCCAAACTGACTGCTGACCAGGTGACTAAGATTAAGGCCTTAAAGATCATGGGTTTGGGTTTTCAGGATCAGGACTACCGTTTTTACACCGACAAAGGCTTGGGCGGACAATTATTCGGTTTTGTCGGTTATCGCGACAACAAGCTGCAAGGCAATTACGGCTTGGAGGGGTATTTTGATAAAATTCTAACCGGCAAGCAAGGCGAGATCACCTCGGAACGCGACGCTTTGGGTAATTTAATCGCCATCGGCCAGCAGTCATTTATTGAAAAGGAAGACGGCGCGCAATTGGTTTTAACTATTGACCGCGCGATTCAATACCGGGCCTGCCAGGAGCTTAAAAATTCTATTGAATTGCATCAGGCCAAAGGCGGTTCCATTATCATCATCAAGCCCCAAACCGGAGCGATTTTAGCCATGTGCAGTTTTCCCGATTATGACCCGAATGAATATTATAAAGTTCCGGATTTGGGTTTATTCAACAATCCGGCGATTTTCAATACTTACGAGCCCGGTTCGGTTTTTAAAACTATTACCATGGCTGCGGCTCTAAACGAAGGCAAAATCACCCCCGAGACCGTCTATACTGATATGGGTTTAGTTGATTTCGGCCAATATAAAATCAGAAATTTTAATGATAAAGTTTACGGCGTCCAAACCATGACGCAGGTTTTGGAAACTTCCATCAACACCGGAGCAATTTTTGCCATGCGGCAAATCGGTCCGTCGGTTTTTACCAAATATGTCAAGGCCTTCGGTTTCGGCGAACCAACCGGCATTGAATTAGCCGGCGAAATTAATGGTGATATTGCTAATTTAAGCAAGAAAGGAGAAATTTTTGCCGCGACCGCCAGTTTTGGACAGGGTATTTCCGTTACTCCCCTGCAAATGGCGGCAGCTTTCGCCTCAATTGCTAATGGCGGTAAATTAATGAAGCCCTATCTGGTGTCGCAGATAATTACCGGCGATAAAATCACCAATATTGAACCTCAAGAAGTGCGTCAAGTCATCAGCCCCAAAACTGCCGCTTTACTTTCGGGCATGCTGGTAAGCGTGGTGGAAAACGGCCATGCTAAAAAAGCCCAGATTGCCGGCTATCGGGTCGCCGGCAAAACCGGCACGGCGCAAATTCCTAAACCGGGCGGCGGCTACATGAGCGACGACCATATTATTGGCTCTTTTGTCGGTTTCGCGCCGTTTAATAATCCGCAGTTCGCCATGTTAATCCGCGTGGACGAACCGCAGGAAGGCCGGCTGGGCGAGACTGTGGCCGGACCGGTTTTCGCCAATGTCGGCAAATTTATTTTGCAGTATTACAATGTGCCTTATGACAAGCCGTTTGACAAAAAGTAAGGAATGATATATAAAAAATAAAAAACTAAAAATAAAAAACTTGTCCCGAGCGGAGCGGCGGCATCAGCCGACGCGAAGTCGAGGGATAAGAAAATAAGAAAATAAGAAAATAAGAAAATAAGAAAATAAGAAAATAAGAAAATAAGAAAATAAGAAAATAAGAAAATAAGAAAATAAGAAACCCTCCTTATTAATTTTTAATTTTTTCCTTTCCTTTTATTATGCTTGAAAAAATTTTACAAATCATTCTTTATTTTTTTGCCCGAGCGATACTTAAAAAATACCAGCCCGAGATTATTGGCATTACCGGCAGCGCGGGCAAGACTTCGGCTCGCGACGCTATCGGCGCGGTTTTGTCGGCGAAATTTTCCGTTAGGAAGAATTTTAAAAATTATAATAATGAAATCGGCTTGCCCTTGACGATTATTGGTCGAAATTCCGGCGGCCGTTCGCCGCTAAGATGGCTGGCGATTTTTTTGGCCGCCGTTAAATTATTAATTATTAAAGATAAAGCTTATCCTCGGATTTTAGTGTTGGAAATGGGTGCGGATCGAATCGGCGATTTAATTTATTTGACTGCTTTGGCCCCGCCTAAAATCGGTGTCATCACCAGCATCGGCCCGGCGCATTTGGAATTTTTTAAGACCCTGGAAAAAATCGCTGAAGAAAAATCAATTTTAATTAAATGTCTGCCGGCAAGCGGCTGGGCGGTTTTAAATCATGATGATTTCCGAGTTAGCGGTTTAAAAAATCTTACTTCGGCTCAGGTGCTGACTTACGGCTTAAACGCCGGCGCTGATTTATCAGCCGGCGAAATTAATCTTTCCCGCGGACGCGGCCAGCAGCCGGCCGGCTTGAGTTTTAAATTAACTTACGCCGGCAGCACGGTGCCGGTTTTTATCCCGAATATTTTAGGTGAACATTCGGTTTACGCCGTTTTGGCCGGCGCGGCCGTTGGCTTGGTTTATAACCTGAATCTTTTAGAAGTTGCCGAGGCCTTGAAAAATTTTGAGTCGCCCCCTGGCCGGATGCGTTTAATTGACGGCCTAAACAGCAGTTTTATTATTGATGACAGTTATAATGCCAGTCCCCAGTCAACTCTGGCCGCGGTGAAAACTTTGGGCTCGATTAATATTAATGCCGGCGGTAAGAAATACGCCTTGCTGGGCGATATGCTGGAATTGGGCGATTATACGGAAAAGGGCCATCGCCAAGTCGGCGCGGCAATGGCGGAAAATAAAATTGATTATTTAATCGCCGTCGGCGAGCGCGCGAATTTTATTGTTGAAGCGGCCAAACAGGCGGGTTTAAACAGCGAGCGGATTTTTCATTTTGCTTCGGCGATTGAGGCGGGCGAATTTTTGCGGGATAAGCTTAAGGCCGGCGATGTTGTTTTAGTCAAGGGCTCGCAAGGGATGCGTCTGGAAAAAGCGATTAAAGAAATTATGGCCGAGCCCCTAAGAGCCAAGGAATTACTGGTGCGTCAAGACGAGGCCTGGCTGAAAAAATAGGTTGAAAGTTTAAAGTTTGTCCCGAGCGAAGTCGAAGGATTAAAAGTTGAAAGTAAAAAATACGGCGCCTCCTTGCGGGGACGCCTCAAAATCCCGTTGCCATGTTCATGGTGTTTATGCTATATCATAAATATTAGAATAAATAATTACATATGTCCAAAATAAATATTTATATTGATGGCAATAATCTTTACCGCAGCGCTCAAGAATTGGGATTTGCCATTGATTACAAAAAATTCCACGGCTGGCTAAGCCAGAAATTTCGGGCTGCCAATATTTACTTGTTCATCGGCTTGGTGCCCAGCCGGACGAAATTTTACGAATATCTGCAAGAGTGCGGCTTTATCTTGGTTTTCAAGCAAACCATTTCAATTAGCGGTACGGTTAAGGGCAATTGCGACGCTGAATTAGTCCTGAAGACGGTTTCTGATTATTACACCAAAATGTACGACAGTTGTATTTTAATTACCGGCGACGGTGACTTCGGCTGCCTGGTGGAATTTTTAAGCCAGAACTCGGCGCTGGACGCTGTCGTGGCTCCGGCGGAAAAGAAGTGCTCCATTCTTTTAAGGAATAAAAATATTAAGCTTGTTTTTCTCAACGACCATTATCATAAATTTTCCCAACTGGCCGTCCAAAAAGAAAAAACCCCCGATGCAGACGGATCTGCATAAGGGTTTCTTTCATAGTGATAATTTAATGATATAGCATAATTGGTTGTCTGTCAAAGGGGTTTAATATATTGGCCTGTGGATAACTCAATTTGCCAAAAGGCGTCGGGGGGGGGGTACAATAAAGGCATAATTATTAAACAAAATTTATGCCAAGATCACTGGAACAAATGAAAATTGAAAAATCACGCGCCAAATCAGACGAGAAATTAATCCGTGGCGGTGCGGGTATTGAAGTTGGCGAAGAAGGGGAAAGGCATTTAGCGACGACTGACGAACAAATAGAAAATATAAAATTTGAAGAAGAAAAAAGAATAAAGCGAGCGGAAATATTAGATTTACTTTTAACTGCTGCTGCAGGATATAAGGGTTGGGGCAGTGATAGAGTTTTAAAACCAGTAGAAGTTGAGAAGAAAGAAGATGAGTCACTGAAACTCGTTAAAGAATATTTTTTAACATATTATAATAGCGACATAGAGGCGGACATAAAAGGAAAGGAAATTCCGGATAAAAAACAAATACAGAAAATATTAGCTAACATTGATTATCAATGCACAGTTAAAAAAAATTCACAAGAGACTCCCTTAAAAGACGCAGTAAAAGAAGTTCAAGATGCATTTAGTAATATGGCATTAGGAGGTTTTTATCATAATGATCCTTGGCATCATGATACAGCTCAAGATTTTGCTCATCAGTTATTTATAGATTTAAAAAATGAAGATCCCGAAACCTTTGATGAGGTATCAAAGTTAATCATAGACAGAATATTCACGGAAGCAATAAAAGGAAGCGGTGAAGATTGGGAAAAACTTGGGATTAATAAACCATTGGATGTTTTTTCAAAAACAGGTCATAATGTTGGGGGAAATAGTAAGGGGAAATGGATAGAATCTGGAGATTGGATAGGATTAAGGGGAGAAATATATCAAATTTTGGATAAAAGAAATAAACAATCAAAATAAATTTAGCATATTAATAAAACACCATACAATTTTATTGCACGGTGTTTTATTAATTCGTAATTCGTAATTACTTCATCCCCGGCAGATTAAGTCCGCCAAGACGGCCTAAATTTGACAAAAAAATAAAAATCCATTAAGATAAACATCTAAAATAGAACCTTACAATTAGCGTGCTGTTTAGAATTAGATTTTTTTAATCATTTAACGGCCTAATCGGCGCAGGAGAAAAATCATGTCTAAAAAAAAGTGGTGGCGTCATCCAGTCAAGAATTTATATTGGGGACTGATTAAGCGGTTGGCGGGCCAAGGTAATTGGTCAAAATCATCTAAGCCAAATTTTCAAAGATTTCGGCCATGAATTTCTGGACGCTGTTTTCTGAAATCATAGCCGTTGTATCGGGTCTTTTGGTTTTCGGCGGTATTTTTGCTTATCAGAAAGTAAGATGTAAAAAATGTAATTTTGTTTATCGCTATTATCGAGGCCATTGTCCGCTTTGCGGCCGCCAGGTAGAAGGAGAGGAGGAGGTATCAATACCTCATAGTCGGCAGACAATTTGATTAGTTATAACCAAAGCTGGCGCTAGCCGGCTTTTTTGATTCTTAAAAATAGACAAAGCCGTTTTTTGTGCTATAATATCATCATGATAAATAATCAATTAGCCGTTAATTTATTCGCCTTTTTCAGCGGTTTTATCCTGGTTTTATTGTTAACGCCACTTATAGCCAAACTGGCGAAAAAGTTTAACATCATTGACCGGCCGGGCACAGCCGCCAGAAAGATTCATGATCAGCCGATCCCGCTTTTGGGCGGTTTGGCAATTTTTTTGGCGTTTTTTTTAGGCCTGGCGATTTTCCGTTTTGGGCAGTTAGCTAATTTTTCCCGCGTGCCGGACAGTTATCTTTTAATAATTTTTGTCGCTTCGCTTTTAATTATGCTGGGCGGATTTTTGGATGATAAGTACGGCCTCAAGCCGAGCCGTCAAATTATTTGGCCGCTACTAGCCGCTTTACTTGTCGTTTCAGCCGGCGTTAAAATAAGTTTTATCACCAATCCTTTGGGCGGAGCCGATAATTTAATTTTATATCTGTCGCCGATTTTGGGTTCGGTCTTGGCTTTTTTTTGGCTGATGGGCATGATGTATACCACAAAATTTTTGGACGGCTTGGACGGACTGGCGGTCGGCATTGGCGCAATTGCCAGTATTATGATTTTTTTAGTCAGTTTGAAATGGGATGTCCCGCTCTCTATTACCGGCGTCGGCGGACTGATACTTTTCGGCAGTACTTTGGGCTTTTTAATTTTTAATTTCCAGCCGGCCAAGATTTTTTTAGGCGAAGGCGGCAGTATTTTTTTGGGTTTTATCTTGGGCGTGCTGTCAATTCTTTCCGGTTCTAAAATTTCCACCACCTTATTAGTCGTCGGCTTGCCGGCCGTAGATGTTTTATGGGTGACTATCCAAAGATTGCTGCTTCACCAGTCGCCGTTTTCCCATGCCGACCGGAAGCATTTGCATTTTCAGCTGCTGACTGCCGGTTTCAGCCGTCGGGAAGCGGTGCTCTTGCTTTATTTAATCGCCTTGTCATTCGGCGCCATCGGGCTTATGGTCGGCAGTTTCGGCAAATTAATCAGTTTAATGCTATTATTAGCCGTGATGGTCATGATTGTTTTAAGCATTGCTTGGCGCAAGAAAAAATATGGCGGACAATTTTTGGATTAAAAAAATCTGGTTTTTAGTTATTATTATTGTTGTTGTTTTGGTCATTTTAATTATCGGTTGGCAATTATCGGCGCGTCAGCCGGAAAAGAAAGTTTTGATTATCGGCCAAACAGAAATTGCAGTGGAAATTGCTGATTCTGTCAGTTTAAGGGCGCAGGGACTAAGCGGGAGAAAATTTTTAGCGGAAAATCAGGGCCTGTTGTTTGTTTTTCCTCAACCGCTCCGGCCGGTTTTTTGGATGAAAAATATGCTTTTTCCTATTGATATAATCTGGTTGAAAGATAATCGCGTTGTCGGCGATGAAAAAAATCTGCCGCCGGCAGGAGAAAATCCCCAATTTTTATACCGGCCGCCGGAAGAAATCGACATGGTTTTGGAAGTTAAGGCGGGGTGGGTTGATGAGCATGATATTAAAGTGGGAGATGAAATGATAATAAAATAAAGATTAATTATTATTTAAAAATAAATAATTTCTAAGCTCTAATTTCTAATGTCTAATAAAATTTCAAATTATTAAATGTCAAATGTCAAAAAATTAGACATTGGACATTTTATTAGAAATTAAGATTTAGGAATTAGAAATTATTAGTTTGCTTTGGTATTAAATTTTTAATAATTATAAGAATTTATGTTTAAAATCCCTAACCGTTTAACAATCTATAACACCCTAACCCGCCAAAAAGAAAAATTTCAGCCGCTTAAAAAAAGTCGGGTGAGTTTTTACCAATGCGGACCGACGGTTTATTGGACCCAGCATCTCGGCAATCTGCGGGCCATGGTGCTGGCTGACTTGATGGTTCGGTCTTTGGATTATCTCGGCTATCAAGTCAAATTTGTCCGGAATTATACCGATGTCGGGCATTTGATGAGCGATAATGACGAAGGTGAGGATAAATTAACAAAAAGCGCTCGCTGTGAACATAAAACGCCGTCGGAAATTGCTGATAAATATATTAAAATTTTTGAAACCGACACTCGCGCTTTGAATATTTTAGAACCGTGGAAAAAACCGCGCGCCACTAAGTATATCAAGGCAATGGCCCAATTAGTTCAAATCTTAATTGACAAGGGCTATGCTTATGCCACTGATTTAGCGATTTATTTTGATGTTTCTAAAGCCAAGGATTACACTCGATTATCCGGCCAGGATTTGTCAAAAAATATCACTGACGCCGGCCAGGGCGAGGTTTCGGATCCGCAAAAAAAAAGCCCGCTTGATTTCGCGGTCTGGTTTTTTAAAGCCGGCAGCCACCAAAATGCCCTACAAACCTGGAAAATAAAATTTAAAAATATCAGTCAGCCGATAGCTGAAGGTTTTCCGGGCTGGCATCTTGAGTGTTCGGCGATGTCGCAGAAACTTTTAGGCAAAACGATTGATTTGCATCTGGGCGGCCTTGAGCATATTCCCGTCCACCACACTAATGAAATCGCCCAGAGTGAAGCGGCGAGCGGTAAAACTTTTGTGAATTATTGGCTGCATAATGAACATCTGACGGTTGACGGCAAAAAAATGTCTAAATCCGGAGGCACGGCTTATTCGCTGGCGGACATTAAAAATAAGGGTTATGACCCGTTAGTTTTAAGATATTTTTTCTTAGGCAGCCATTATCGGAGCAAACAGAATTTTACTTGGCAGGCGTTGGCGGCGGCCAAAATAGCATCGGATAATTTACGCAGTCGTCTTTTGTCATTCCGACCGAGTTCCGCCGGTGCACCGGCGGGACGAGTGGAGAAATCCCTTAAACAAAAATTCATTTCTTCATTAGCCGACGACTTCAATATCCCGCAGGCGTTAGCGATTGTTTGGGAAGTTTTAAAGTCCAATTTAGCCGTTGCCGACAAATACGCGACGATTATTGATTTTGATTCTGTTTTGGGCTTGGATTTGGCCAATTGGCAAATTAAAAAGGCAGAAATTCCCGAAGAAATAAAAAATCTCGCCGCCCAGCGTTGGGAAGCGAGAAAAGAAAAGAACTGGGCCAAGTCCGACCGGTTGCGCCATGAATTGGCCGAGCTCGGCTGGCAGCTGGAAGATGGCAAAGATGATTATCAGTTAAAGAAGAATTAATTATTTTCATCAAAAAATCCGCGACAATTGAGATTATCGCGGAATTTATCTACTGTCCTAAAACCGCATGTTTTTTAAAAAAATTCTTCCGGATGGCAATGCGGGCAATGGCAATCAGGATAAATATTAATAGTGTTGCTTTCTATTTCGTTCTGTTCTTTATTTCTACGGAAAAAGTATATTATTAACAGCAAAGCCGCTATTAGCGCCACTAAGCCGAAAATGTGGATTAGGCTCATTGCTTGCCCTCCTTGTTTGGGTTTGTTGGAGCCGGTTTAAATTTTAATAAAGATCAATTTTTTTATTTTGAGATTCCGCCGAAATCCCCGCGGCTTGCCACGGGGATGAAGGCGGAAGTTTATGATAAATCCGTGAGCTTTCGCCGATCCGCCAGAGGCGGAAAAGGCGAAAGCGAACACTTCTCAAAAGAGGATTCCAAAGGGGGATACCCCTTTGGTCGTCGGGCGGGAGTATAATACTCCGCCCGACGATACCTAATTTATTAAAATCACTTTAGCAAATTTATAATTATTTGTCAAGATGATTAATTTTTGGCAGAAATTTTTATCCGCCTCTGGCGGAAGCCGGCTAATTTTGGCCTTAGCGCCGATGGCCGGCGTAACTGATTCGGCTTTTCGGCAAATTTGCCGTCAAAATGGCGCTGATGTAGTTTATACGGAAATGGTTTCGGCCGATGGCTTATATTATAATTCCAAGAAGACCTTGGAATTTTTGAAATTTAATAAAACAGAACAGCCGATTGTCATTCAATTATTCGGCAAAGACCCGTTAAAATTTATCAAAGCCGCCCGGCTTTGCGAAGGGGCGGGTTTTAGCGGTATTGATATAAATTTCGGCTGTCCGGCCAGAAAAGTCGTTGGCCACGGCGGCGGAGTGACTTTAATGCGCGATTTAGGAAAATGCCGCCAGATTATTGAAGCGGTTTTAGCCGGCGCTAAATTGCCGGTGTCAGTGAAGTTGCGGTCGGCAATTAATCGATTTGCCGGCGCGAAAGAAAAAATCACCGCGCTTGATTTTATAAAGTTTATGAAAGATTTGCCGCTCGCCGCGATTATGATTCATGGCCGGCCCTATGAGCAGCCGTTTAGCGGCGAGATTGATTATGAGTTGATCAAAAAATGTGTTCAACTAGTTAAAGCGCAAAAGCCGGAAATTATTATTTTAGCCAATGGCGGGATTAATTCGCCCGAAGACGCTGAAATAATGCTAAATAAAACTAACGCTGATGGCTTGGGTTTGGCGCGCGGGCTTTGTGGCCGGCCTTGGCTGTTTCAGCAGATTAAAGATTATTTAAAATCTGGCCGTTATCATCAGCCGGATATCAAGCAGATTAAAAAAATCATACTGCGCCACGGACAATTAGCTTTTAAAAATAAAGGCCGGCGCGGGATATTGGAACTGCGCAAGCATTTATTGTGGTATGTTTCCGGCTGGCCCCGTGAAATGCGGCCAAGCCGTAG
>Ga0180007_10007410_pt1 | contig 10376 bp, 10 predicted proteins | sample MM_PC_MetaG_FD_121122 | JGI IMG/M metagenome (GOLD analysis project Ga0180007, IMG submission 121122) | Groundwater microbial communities from the Aspo Hard Rock Laboratory (HRL) deep subsurface site, Sweden - MM_PC_MetaG | ecosystem: Environmental > Aquatic > Deep subsurface > Groundwater...
CGCTACAGGCGGGACAGCTCCTTATAGCTGGACAAATACTACTGCTTTACCAGCTGGTTTAACTTTAAGCGCGGCTGGAGCAATTTCCGGTACACCGACAGCGGTAGGTTCCACTACAACGACCTTCAGGGTAACAGATTCGCTCAGCGCGGTAGCAACAAAAGATTTGTGTATTACTGTGCAATCTGCCACTTCCCCAAAATATAAGATTACTGGAAATGTGAAAGACACAATTACTTCTGTAGTAATACCAGGCGCAACTGTTATGACAACAGGTGTTTCAACTACCACGAGTGCAAGTGGTTATTATGAAATACCAAACTTGTCGCCAGGCACATATCAAGTATGCGCGGTAGCTTCTGGATATCAATCTTCAACTATCACAGTAACTATTGTTAGTGGTAATATAACTGGCCGGACTATTTCATTGACGCCAGTTAGTACTGGTAATGGTGATGCAGATGTAGATGTAATCATCGCTGTCCCGGCTCCAAATCCCGGCACTGTTGAGGATAAAGTTACATTTATGAAATTACCTTCTGATAAAGAAATAACAATTTCTATTTATACTATAGCAGGCAATAAGGTACTGGAGAAAAATCTTGGTGTTTGTGGTACCGGGAACTGGCTATGGGATTGTTTAAATAAGGATGGGAATAAAATATCTTCTGGATTATATACTTATGTGATTAATGCCGGAGGCGCAATAAAGAAAGGTAAAATTGCAATTAAATAAACAGCCCCGGCTAAATGTTCTCTGAGCTGCCCCGGTCTGAATGGAATATCAGCCCTTTACAGTGAGCCTCTCCGGCCTGTTGCCTGATTGAATGCATCTATCACAAGCTCACGTTTCAACCGGTCACTCATGGGCCAACCTACAATTTTCCGGGAAAACAAATCCATTACAGTCGCAAGATATAACCAGCCTTCTTTCGTCCTCCCGTTTCTTGTCGGCCTTTCTGCCAGGTTTATGCTTTTTGAATTTGACAGAATTCTGTTAATTTAGTAAAATAATTTGCCAAAAAAAAGATAAAAATATTTAAATTACACTAACCTAGCGCAGGATCTTGATAGGTCCAAAGGATAGAAACCGCTAAAAAGTTGGAATAAATAAAATGGTTTTACCTGAAAAAACAGCTATTATTATTATTGGTGGCGGAGTTATGGGGTGTTCTATTGCTTACCGTTTAGCTAAAGCGGGACAGAATATTGTTTTATTGGAATCAAGGAATATTGCTTCCGGCGCTTCCGGCAGAAATGGCGGCATGGTAATGCAGCTTGATGGCAGGGATTTTGATAAAGACGCAATATTAAACAGACTGACTTATACCAGAAAAAATAATCGCATATTAGAAAATCTTGCTGATGAACTTGGCGCTGATTTAGAATATACAAAATGCGGCAGTTTGGACCTGGCCTGGACGGAAAAAGAATTGGAATATCTTCAGAAATTAGTTAAATTTCAAAAAAAGTTAGGTGATACTGAAATCCAGTTACTTGACAGGAAAGAAACTAAAGAAAAATGTCCGTTGATTACATCTTGCGCGCTTGGTTCGCGTTTTCGTTCTAGTGACGGCACTATAAATCCATTCAAATTGACTTATGGTTTTGCTTCCAGGGCTAAAAAATACGGAGCAAAAATATTTACCGGTGTAGAAGTTAAAAAAATTGTTATAAAAGACGGGGAAGTCAAAGGGGTTGAAACTGCCCTGGGGCATATTAAATCCAACTGGGTAATAAACGCTACCAATGCCTGGGCGCCCAACTTAACCGGAGAAATAGATATTCTGCCTTTACGGCAAGTCGCTGTTGTTACTGAAAGAGTTCCTGCCCTAGCTGTTTTTCCCTTTGAGGCAATGCTTGATAATCAGGTGATTTTCGGCACAACACAAACGGCTACCGGCGGATTGATTGTCGGCGGTTTGGGTACACAGGCAAGAAAAAAAATAGACCATTATTGTGAAGATGTATCATTTGCGGAAATTCAGGGAAGCGCGAGTATTTTCACTCGTTTGTTCCATGATCTTGGAGAAGTAAACATCATTAGGTCCTGGGCAGGTACTATGGCTTTTACTGCTGACGGGCTTCCTTGCATTGGCCCCAGTCCGGGAATAAAAGGCCTATTTATAGCGGCTGGTTTTTCTAATGGTATGGCTTTCTCTGCTATTGTCGGTAAATTGGTAGCAGAATATATTATTGATGGAAGAAATTCTTTGCCTATAGCTCCCTTTGACCCTAAACGGTTCTGGAAGAGAAAAATTAAATGGCCCGGAATTTATAATTATACTATATTGGCAAATTTTTTGGGTAGGTAGAAAAAATGAATATGAGAATAGTTGAACATCCTATTTTAGGGAAGCTAGAAAAAAAGAAAAAGATAAAATTATGGGTTAATGGCAGACAGCTTGAAGCTTATGAGAATGAACCGATAGCTGCCGCGCTTGCTAATACCGGGTTAAAAGTGTTCCATCGCACACAGGAACTGAATGAACCGAGAGGAATTTTCTGCGCTATAGGCAGATGCACTGATTGTGTTATGATTGTTGATGGCCAGCCTAATGTGCGTACTTGCGTTACTCCTGCAAAGAATGGTATGCGTATACAAACCCAAAAAGGGTTGGGAAAATGGAGTGTCAAAAAATGAGTGGTGCTGAATTAGTAATAGTCGGCGCCGGCCCTGCCGGATTGACCGCAGCTCTGGAGTCAGCTAAATCAGGCGTGGAGGTTGTGCTCATTGACGAAAACGAACGTCCCGGCGGGCAGCTTTTTAAACAAATTCATAAATTTTTTGGTTCAGAAGAGCATCAAGCCGGGAGAAGAGGATATGAAATTGGATATGAACTTCTTGATAAGTGTAAAGAAGCCGGAGTAAAGATAATGCTGAACACAACAGTTTGGGGAATATTTAATAAAAATACTTTAGGATTGGTTACTCAGAATAAAACCAAGATTCTTCAGGCAAAAAATATAATTCTGGCTACAGGCGCTTCTGAAAATCCGCTTGCTTTTCCCGGGTGGACTCTCCCTGGAGTTATGGGCGCAGGAGCGGCCCAGACCATGATAAATATCCATCGTGTATTGCCCGGCAGAAGAATACTTATGGTGGGTTCAGGTAATGTCGGTTTAATTGTTACCTATCAGTTGCTTCAAGCCGGGGCTAAAGTAGTGGCAGTTTTAGAAGCTATGCCTAAAGTGGGAGGCTATCAAGTTCATGCTTCCAAAATCAGAAGAGCCGGAGTGCCAATTCTCACTTCCTGTACTGTTGTAGAAGCAAAAGGCGCCGATAGTGTAGATGAAGCTATTATTTGTTCTTTAGATTCTCAGGGGAAAAATATTAAACACACTGAAAAAAAACTTAAAATAGATTTAATATGCCTGGCAGTAGGTTTGAGTCCATTAGCTGAACTTTGCTGGATGGCTGGTTGTAAGTTTAAATATCTTTCTGCTCTTGGCGGACACATTCCTGTCCATGATGAATATATGCAGACTTCTATAGACGGCCTATATGTAGCCGGAGATTTAGCAGGAGTGGAAGAAGCTTCTACTGCTATGGAAGAAGGACGTTTAGCCGGCGTAGCTGTAGCTCATTCTTTAGGGTATATCACTAAACAAGAAATGGAAGAGAGAAAAAAAGTCATCTGGGATAGCCTGCAATTTTTGCGGACAGGCCCTTTTGGTGAAATGAGACAGAAAGCCAAAAATGAACTTATAAAAAAATGGAGTAAATAAATTGACAAAAAAATCCAGGAGCATCCCGGGAGAAGTTTCATTAAAAGATTTAGAGAATTGTCCCGGGTATCCGGCTGAAGAACGTTTGGAGCAGGGGCCAGTTGCTGTTATTGAATGTATAGAAAAAATTCCCTGCAATCCTTGTGAAACAGCCTGTCCTTCAGGAGCAATTATTGTAGGTAAACCAATTATTAATTTACCCCGGTTAGTTGAAGATAAATGCAAAGGCTGCGGGTTATGTATTGCCCCCTGTCCAGGATTAGCTATTTTTGTGGTGGATAAAACCTATTCTGAAAATAAAGCTACGGTAGCTTTTCCCTATGAGTATTTACCTCTGCCTGAAAAGGGGCAAGTTGTTAAAGGATTAAACCGTAAAGGTGAAGCTATCTGCGATGCTGAAGTGATTAAAGTGATGAATATTCCTAAAAATAAAAAAACTGCAGTGGTAACAGTGGCTATACCAAAAGTTTATTCTAATCAAGTAAGGAATATAGAGCCCGCAGGCGGATAAAATGACAAACCATAAAAAATTTAAACTTATTTGCCGTTGTGAAGAAATCACTGAGGAAGAAATCAGAAAAGCAGTTAGAAATGGCGCTGATAATATTGATGCGGTTAAAAGAATAACCAGGGCAGGGATGGGTTTATGTCAGGCAAAGACCTGTAATAAACTGGTGGCGCGCATAATCAATGAGGAAACCGGGAAACCTTTGTCAGCTATTGTCCCGGCTACTATACGCCCACCCATCAGGCCCGTTCCAATAAAAATTTTAGGTACTAAGGGAGAGCAGGAATAAGATGAAGATTACTGAAATTTCCGGTATTTTTGAAAATGGAATGTGGTCCTACGGCAGTCCTTTCCCTGCTGTTGAAATCAAACCTGTGTCCAGTATTGACAAGGAAGGGGTCAGTGTCCATTCTATTTTTTTATCCACTATTTCCGGGACCTACCTGGAGACAGGAGCGCATCTTTTTAAAAACGAAATAACTGTTGACCAGATACCGTTAGAAAAATTAGTTGTTGATGCAGCAATAATCAAATTGACAAAAGATAAAAACGAGAGGGAACATATTACGGTAAAAGATTTAGAGCAATACCCGGTTGATATTAAAGCAGGAGATGCATTACTTATTCATACCGGCTGGGATAGAATGTGGAATAAAAAGAATTTTGTTTTAGACAGCCCTCATTTTACTAAGGAATCAATGGAATGGATATTGAGTAAAAATATATCAATTTTAGGCGCAGATTTGCCCTGTTACGATGACCCGCAGGCAGGGTCATTGACTACTGAATTATCTCTTTTAGAAAAAATGTTTAAAAAAGGCGCGCTTGTGCTTGCTCCTTTGGTTAATTTGGCCAGTATTTCAAAGACACGCGCTAAACTTGTGGTTTTACCTTTACATATTAAAGATGTTTCCGGAGCGCCCTGTCGTGCGATTGTTATTGAAGATTAAACAATAGGATAAGCGGCCCGCCGATTCATTAGTGGGCGTGAGCCCGCATAGGTCGGGCCAAGTTGGTATAAAAATTCAAAAGGAGGAATATGGCTATAAAATGGGGGGTTATAGGCGCCGGAGGAATTGCTGATAGAAGAACTATTCCGGAAGGAATTGCTAAAGCGCCTAATGCTAAATTGGTTGCAGTAATGGATATTGATGCAGTTAAAGCAAAGGCTGTTGCAGAGAAATATAAAGTAAAATATTATACTGATGAAAAAGATTTACTCTCTGATAATGAAGTAGAGGCAGTATATATTGCTACTCCCACATATCTTCACTGTAGCCAGGCTAGTTTAGCTGCCGAGAAAGGAAAACATATCCTTTGTGAAAAGCCAATGGCTATAACCCTTGGGGAAGCCCGGCAAATAATAGATGTCTGTAAAAAAAATAAGGTTAATTTTTCTCTTGGTTATATGATGAGATTTCATGCGCACCACCAGAAAATAAAAGAGCTGATTAAGCAGGGTTTACTCGGTCAACTGGTTATGGCAAGAGCGCAGCTTTCCTGCTGGTATCCGCCGATAGAAGGAGCCTGGAGACAAGACCCTGAATTGGGGGGCGGGGGGGCGCTCATAGATATGGGCAGCCATTGTATAGATTTATTGGAAATGTTTATTGGCAGAGTGAAAGAAGTAAGTTGTTTTGTTGGTAATCTTACCCATAAATATCCCGTAGAAGATACGGCAAACGTCCTTCTTAAATTTGAGAATGGCGCTCAAGGGGCGGTAGATAATTGTTTTAATATTCCGGATGCTTCGGCTAAAAATATTTTAGAGATTTATGGCACTAAAGGAAGCATCTTAGCAAAAGGGACTATTGGACAGATGCCTGGCGGCGAAGCGATGGTTTATCTGGAAGGGGATGGTAAAAAATATAACGCTCAACAGCAAAGAGTAATTGCTGACGGGGAAAAAATTGAAGTTGAGCCGGTGAATATGTATAAAGCCGAGATAGAACATTTTTCTGATTGTATTGAGAATAATAAAGCGCCAGCAATTACTCCCGAGGAATGGTTGCACAACTTAGAAATATGCCTGGCTGCATACGAATCAGCAAAAACAGGAAAAGCAGTAAAAATAAAATAAATTAAGCGAGGTAAACAAAATGTCAAAAGAACAAAAAAAGAAAGTGTCATCAGATTTTCGGTATAATACAGGATCAAGCCGTGTTCCCTGGGATGCAGTAGGAGAAAAAGTAAATTATGAAGATGTAATTAGTATTGTAGAATTTTTGATTCCAAAAGGAAAGCAGTCAGCATTGTACAATAAACAGATGAAAAAAGTCAGGAAAGAAATCCAAAATCTCCGGGAAAAAGGAGGGCTGGCAACTAAACTGAGTTTAGGTTCACAAGTTCAGAAACTTGAAGAAGAGACCAAAAAGTTTCTTAAATGTAAACATGCCGTAGCCCTCACCAATGCTACCGCAGGATTTGAAATCGCTAATAAATTTGCCGGACTTAAGCCCGGCGATGAATTTATTGCGCCCGCTATTACTTTTATTGCCACTATAGCCTATCCTCTTGCAATTGGCGCAAAAGTTGTGCTCGCGGATGTTGACCCGAGAACATTAAATATGGACCCTGATGATGTAGCGCGAAAAATTACTGACAAAACTAAAGTTATTATGCCGGTACATCTGGGGGGGTACCCCGTAGATATGGACCCGATTATGAAATTGGCTGAAAAACACAATATCACAGTTATTGAAGATGCCGCGCACGCTTTTGGCGCTGAGTATAAAGGTAAGATGATTGGAACAGTCGGACATTTTGGCGCTTTTAGTTTTCATGAAGTCAAAAATGTCACTTCCATGGGAGAAGGCGGTATACTTGTAACAAATCTTGATTACGGCCAGGGTTTTTCTAAAGCCCGTTTCGTAGGATTTGATATAGCGCATCCAATTAAGCATTGGTTATATGATGTAGTTGCTTCTGAAGGGAAGGGTGGATATTTTGGGCCGGGGAACCACTCGTTTACTGAAATACAGGCTTTAGGATTACTTGGCCAGATGAAGCGGATGGAAAAAATCATTGCTAAACGCAGGAAAGCCGCAGAATATCTGAACTCGCGGTTTATAAATATCCAGGGGATTATCACTCCGTTACTTGATACTGAAAAAATAAAAAGCACGCATCATCTTTATCTTCTGCAGATTGACCCGTCGGTTCTAAATGGAGACATACAGGTGCTTAAAGAAAAACTTACCGCTAAGGGGATTACCAACATACCGCATTTTGCGCCGCTATATCGGTTCTCTATTATGAAACAATTGGGCTATGATACAGAAAAAATGCAAGGGACTTGTCCGAATGCTGAAGAAGCTTTTTTGCATCGTTTCACACATCTTCCGCTTTATGATTTTGATAAAAATCAACTTAAATATTTGGCTGACGCAGTAATAAGTTCAGTTAAAGAAATGCAAAAATAAAAAAAATATTCGAGTAAGGAAAAAAATGAATTTAATTACTACTTTAAAGGGTTCTCTGCTGGAAAATTTTTTTCCACAAGGATGGGATTTAGAAAAACTGGACCAGTGCTGCAGTAATCTGCCGGAAAAGATTACTGAACCGCAGGACTGGTGGAACAAAAAATTTGCGCCTGTCCCCTGCGAGACACTGGGTGAATTTGATACGATGATGGGCCATGAGATTGCGCTCCAAATAAAAAATGCAAAAGAAAACAAAGAAAAAATAATTTTTATTCTGCCCGTGGGCCCCATGGGTATGTACAAATGGGTAGTATACTTTCTTAAAGAATGGAATATTGACTGCAAACATGTCTATAGTTTTAATATGGATGAATGGAGCGATGCAAAAGGGAACACGCTTCCTCCGGATAACCCGGCAGCGTTCCAGAACGCCATGGAACAAGTTTTTTTCGGGCCTTTAGGCAAACTTACCGTGCCAAAAGAACAACGGCATTTTGCTACCCAGGAGCTGTTACCGGCTTATCCTCAGAAAATAAGCCAGCTCAAACACCAGGGAGCAAAATTAGTTCTTGTGTTTGGCATTGGCCGTGTTTTTCATATTGCTTTTTGGGAACCGCATTTTGCCGGCGAATTTTTAACTGAAACAGAATGGCAGAGGCAGGAGTATCGTTTAGGCGCTAAATTACATCCGCTGACTATAGAACAGAATGCAATTACCAGTTTCAAAAGCCGTACCACTTTAGTTCCCTGTTTTGCTAATACTATTGGCCCCGGGCTTTTTCTAAAAGCTGACTGGATAATTGGCGGCTGTGATGGCGCGCTCGGCAGAGGAATGATGTGGCAGGGGTTATCATTATGGGTAACTTTAAGGCATGGGCCAAATATCTGGATACCAAGCAGTTTTATGCCAACACTTCCCGGTAAACTTTTCTTTTTAAAAGAGTTAGCCGGGCCATTAGGCGCTGAGTGTAATTAGTTTTTGCTCCAAAAGTGAGCAAAAACCGGGGGTGAATTATGCGTATTCTTGCTGTTGGCGCGCATCCTGACGATCTAGAAATTCTTTGCGCCGGAACTCTGGCTAAATATTCTAAATTAGGGCATGAAGTAATAATGGCGCATGTCTGCCGGGGTGATAAAGGACACCTCCTTATACCGCCGGCTAAGTTAGCAAAAATAAGAAAAAAGGAAGCAGAGAAGTCAGCAAAAATAATCAATGCCCGCGTTAGTGAACTTGGTATTGATGATTTAGATGTCTATTTAGAGAGGGAAGCAATAATCAGATGTGTTGAGTTAATTCGTTCAACCAAACCGGAGGTTATTATAACCCATTCTCCGGATGACTATATGCCTGATCATATACTGGCCAGCAAAATTGTTTTTAATGCAAGTTTTATTGCCACCTTGCCTCATACTAAAACGAAGCATAAGTTTTATGAAAAAATTACACCTGTATATTATATGGATACTTTAGCAGGCGCAAACTTCCTTCCCACGGAATATGTGGATATAACTGAGACAATAGAAATAAAAAAGAAAATGCTTGCCTGTCATAGCAGTCAGCTTACCTGGTTAAAAAGACATGATAATATTGATATAATTGATTTTATGATTACGGTAGCAAAATTTAGAGGTTTACAGTGTAGTGTTAAATATGCAGAGGCGTTTAGAAAAATAGATGTGTGGGGAAGGAATATAACAAAAAGATTTCTTCCGTAAACAAATAAAACCCTGCGAAATTTTAAAGCAGTAAAAGGAGATGTTATGAGTGCGCCAAATTGTGATTATGGTCATTTTAGCGAAGATGGGAAAGAATTCATCATAACCAGGCCTGATACCCCGAGGCCCTGGATAAACTATTTTTCAAACAATAAATATGGTATTTACTTATCTCAAACTGGCGGCGGCTTAAGTATGTACCATCTGCCGGATGGAAATAGATTAACCCAGCATATCTGGGCCGATGACAGGCCGGGAAAATATGTGTATTTGCGCGATGACAGCAGCAAAAAAGTCTGGTCGCTGACTTGGGAACCGGTTAAAGCTGAATATCAAGATTTCAGGTGCAGGCATGGCCTTGGCTACAGTATTATAGAATCTGTCTCTGATAAGATCAGAGCATCTATGAGAATGTTTATTCCTTTAGATGATCCTCTAGAAATATGGACAGTAACTATAGCAAACGAAGATAACAGAGAGAGAAATTTGTCATTCTTTCCTTTTGTTGAATGGTATCTTTCAAGTTTTATGTTGTCCTTTGAGTTCCCTATCTGGTATTCAAGAGCAGATTACTTGAGGGACGAAAATCTTATTTTAGCGGACTATACTGCGCATGGCGGCGGTAAGAAATTCCAGGCATTTTTTGCTCCGGATTTTAAAATTGACGGCTATGATTGTCAAAGAGAAAAATTTCTGGGAAAATATGGCGAGTACGGCTCGCCTAAAAATATTATTGAAGGAAAATTATCAAATAGCGGCGGCTCTAATGAGTTTTTGGTCGGAGCATTTCATAAAAAAATTGTATTAAAAGCCGGGGAACAAAAAACTTTCAATATTCTTCTTGGTTGTTCTTTTTCAGAAAAAGAGCGTAAAGAATTAGTAAAAAAATACAAAAATAAGAAAACTATACAGCAAGAATTTAATAGAGTTAATAATCACTGGAAAACTATAATTGAAAAAGTTAAAATTGAAACGCCTGATGAAAATTTGAACCGTTTGGC
>Ga0180007_10007411_pt1 | contig 10375 bp, 8 predicted proteins | sample MM_PC_MetaG_FD_121122 | JGI IMG/M metagenome (GOLD analysis project Ga0180007, IMG submission 121122) | Groundwater microbial communities from the Aspo Hard Rock Laboratory (HRL) deep subsurface site, Sweden - MM_PC_MetaG | ecosystem: Environmental > Aquatic > Deep subsurface > Groundwater...
ACTCATTTTTTAATATAAGCCAGTTTATTTCAGAAACCCAATTTTGCGCCTGGCTGATTTTAAAATAGATCAACAGCAAATCAATTTTTTTCTGCGCTCCGGCTAAATTATCCATTGTTAAATCACCCACCGCTTCATTGCCCAATTTGCGCAATTGCGAAATCAGGATCTCCCCTTTTGGCAATTTATCGGTCAGGCGATAAATTGCCAAAGTCAAATCCAGAGCCCTCCGCAAGATGTCTTGGCTCTTTTCCATAATTTTCACTTTCCCTTATTGTTATTTTAAGTTTAAAAAACATTTTGGTCAAATAGATCCCCACACCTATGCATAGGTGTGGGGATAAAATTGCAGGTTAAATTTAAAAATGCCTTGCGGCATCATTTTTTGCTATCTTTAAAAAGAATCGGCGGCCCTAAAAAGAATAGCTATTTTTCAAATCAATCTTTCCCGCTTTTACTTGTTCAATATATTCTGGACCGATTTGCGACCAGATGATGAATTTCTGCAAAAAATTATTTTTCTCCGCCTCGGTCATCAAATCCGACTGGCTCTGTTTTGATTTCAATGGAATAAGAAAAATTTCCAAATTTTTGTCTTCCCAAATTAAATCCAGGGCTAAGTTTTCCTGGGTATCAGCAGAAAAATACTGGTCAAAAATAAAATTGCCTAACGAATAAAAAATCGGCTTGCCCCGATATATTTCCATACCTTCAACCACATGCGGGTGATGGCCAACAATAATGTCGGCGCCCGAATCAATCAGCGCCCAAGCAAGTTCCTGCTGATATTGGCTGAACTGATGCTGATATTCATTGCCCCAATGCATATTAACTATCAATAAATCTGTGCTGCTTGCCAAATCACCCACGAACGTCGCTAATTTTTCCTGATCTAATTTTGAATAAACCGCGCTGAAACCGGCCAGGCCGATTTTTCGATTTTTTACCTCAATAACTCTTCCCGAACATTCAGCAATCTGGCCGTCGGGACAGCCGGAATAATTAAAGCCGAGCTTATCCAGGTTTTGCCGCGTTTCGGATATCCCGCGCTCGCCCTGGTCGATCAAATGGTTATTGGCCAGATTAAAAAAATTAAATCCGTAGCTTTTCAGCCGGCCGACGAATTCCGGCGAAAAAGCGAAGTCATAGGCGTTATTTGGTAGATAGTGCGCGCCTTCATTAACAACGGCTCCTTCCAGATTACAGACAATAATATCTTTGTCTTGAAAAAAATCGCCGGCTGCCAGTTTTTCAAAAAGATAATCCAAGCCTTTTTGTTTTATAACCAAACCGACGTTACGGTCCAGCATCATATCGCCAAAAAACAGCATTTTTATCGGCTCCGTTGCTTCTTGCGCTTGCGGCAATTTTTGAAAAATAGATTGCGGCTGGTTGCCGATTAGCGCTATATCGGCTTTGTAATTTACGCTGTGACGCTGCTGCCAAACTAAAAAACCGGCGACAAAAATTAAAATAATCGCGGCCGCAGACATAAAAACGACAAAAATTTTTATAATTTTGCTTTCTATCTTCATCTCTTTTATTTATCTGAACTATATAACAAACGATTTAATTTGTCTAAACAAAAAGCTTGAGTGTTTTTGACGCCCAAGCTTTGAAATTTAAAATTAAAAAGCTTTTAAATTCTAAACCATTATTTCTGCGTCTATTTTACTAATCTTATAAATAGGGCAAAGTAAAGTTTTTTTCAGCATACCAAGCAAGTTTGTGCGACATTTCTAAGAAATATCGCACAAACTTGCCAAATTCTACGACAAAGCTCGCCTTTATTGTAAAATTTATATTGTGCGACATAATTTCTCTCCCCGCCTCACCAGCGGCCGCCAGCCCAATTTTTGCCCATCACACGACAACTTGCTTTTCCGACAGTTTCCGTTGTACGACATTATATTCTATTAATCCTTTCTAAAATTATTTTAATAATCCTCTTATTTTTTCCTCTGAAACCATTTTAATTTTTCCGTCCTTGTCAATTAGACTTAAACCCAGCACCTCGCCCCGTCCGTTAGCCATGGGACTGCCGTTAGCCAGCTGGCTTTCGCTGAAATTGAAAGTAATCTCGGGCGCCAGCGTTTTTACATAGCCGATATTAACGAATTTATTTAAACCGCCCAAAGCCGAATTTTCCGCCCCCAGCAAAAAAACCATTTCGCCCAGTTTAATATTTTCCAAATCGCCCAAAGAGACCACCGATAAATTTGACTCCCCTATTTTAAGCAAAGTCAGCCCGCTTTGTTCGTCACGCTTCAACACCTGCGCCTCAATTTCTTTATTGTCTTTTATCACAATAAAATTAGTGGCTGTTTCGGGAACCAAAACATCGGCCGTGGCAATAACACCGTCACCGGTTAAAATAAAGCCTGTGCCTTGGGTTAAAATTTCGGGCTTGGCCAAGGGCACTTGCTTTTTATTAACTACTCTATATTGCCGCTCGGCTCTGACAGCCACAACCGAATTGGACAGCCGCCCGATTGCGTCCTGATAAGCTAAATCCTGACCGATGATTATTCTTTCGGTTTTATTAATTACTGTGGTGCCATTTTTGACGTTGCTGATCCAGTTAATCTTGCTAAGCGAAGGAATAGTGGCAAGCCATGGCAGAAAAAATTGTGTCGCTAAAATTCCGGCCGCACCCCCAACTAAAAAAACAGTTGCCCAAAAAGTAATTATTTTTTTATAATCTTTTTTGTTTTTCATATTATTTTTTTCACCACAACTCCCTTTTCATTAGCGTCAATAGAAACCGAATCCCCTTCCTTAATATTTCCCGCCACGATTTCTTTGGCAATCTGGTCTAAAATTGTCTGTTGAATTAAACGCTTAAGGGGCCGGGCGCCGTAATTGGGATCGTAGCCCTTGTCGGCCAAAAAGACTTTGGCCTTAACCGACACTTTGATTTTTATTTTCTTGATGACCAGCCTTTTTTGCACTTGGGCCAACTGCAGTTCAACAATTCTAGCCAAGTCCTCTTTGCCCAGACTGTCAAAAACAATTATTTCATCAACGCGGTTCAAAAACTCCGGCTTGAAAGAAGCTTTTAACGCTTCCATCACCTTTGATTTCATCTGTTTTTGCTCTGCCTTGTCGGGCTCGTCCTCGGCCGAAAAGCCCAAGATATATTGTTTGATAACTTCGTTGCCGACATTTGAAGTCATAATGATAATCGCATTTTTGAAATTAACCACCCGGCCCTTGGCATCGGTCAGGCGGCCATCATCCAAAATTTGCAGTAAAACATTAAAAACTTCCGGATTGGCTTTTTCAATTTCATCAAACAGCACCACCGCGTAAGGCCGCCGTCTGATGGCCTCGGTCAGCTGCCCGCCTTCTTCAAAACCCACATAGCCGGGCGGCGAGCCGATCATGCGCGCCACGGTGTGCTTTTCCATATATTCTGACATATCCAGACGGACAATGGCGTTTTCATCATTAAACATAAATTCTGCCAAAGCTTTAGCCAGCTCTGTTTTGCCAACACCGGTCGGACCCAAAAAAATAAAGGAACCAATGGGCCGTTTCTCTTCCGACACTCCGGCGCGGGCGCGACGCACAGCATTGGCAATGGCGCCAATGGCTTCTTCCTGATTAATAACGCGCTCATGCAACTCTTCTTCCATGCGCGACAATTTATTCATTTCGCCTTCCAGCATTTTTTGGACAGGAATGCCGGTCCAGCGCGAAACCACCCGGCCGATATCCTGCTCGCCTATTTCCTCTTTCAAAAACGGCTTGTCTTTTTGGACTTCCAACAATTTTTTCTGGCTGTTTTTCGCCAATTTTTCCTGCTCCGGTATCCGGCCGTATCTGATTTCGGCCACTTTTTGCAGATTGCCTTCGCGCTCAGCTATTTCGGCCTGCTGTTTTAATTCTTCAATTTTTTTCTTAGCCTCGCTGATTTTAACAATAATTTCGTGCTCGGCTTTCCAGCGCAGTTCGCCCTCGCGCGTCTGCTCCTTTAAATTAGCCAGCTGTTTTTCAACTTGGCGCAACTGGGCTCTGGCGTCTTTTGATTTTTCTTTCTTTAAGGCTTGCTTCTCAATTTCCAGCTGGATGATTTTGCGTTTTTGCTGGTCAAGCTCGATGGGCATGCTGTCAATCTCCAGACGCAGGGCCGAGGCCGCTTCGTCAATCAAATCAACGGCTTTGTCGGGCAAAAAGCGCTCGGTTATGTAGCGGGCGCTTAAGTTAGCCGCGCTAATTATGGCGGCGTCGGTAATGCGCACGCCGTGATACACTTCGTATTTCTCTTTTAGCCCCCGCAGGATAGCGACCGTGTCTTCAATGGTGGGCTCCTTAACCATTACCGGCTGGAATCTTCGGGCCAGCGCCGGGTCTCTTTCAATATATTTCTGGTATTCTTTGAACGTGGTGGCGCCGACAGCGTGCAATTCGCCCCGCGCCAGAGCCGGTTTCAAAAGGTTGGAAGCGTCAATCGCTCCTTCGGCCGCGCCCGCGCCGACTAAAGTGTGAAGTTCGTCTATAAATAAAATATATCTGCCCGCCGAGCGGTCAACTTCTTTTAGCACCGCTTTAATACGGTCCTCAAATTCCCCGCGAAATTTAGTGCCGGCCACTAACGCGCCCAAGTCCAGCGCGATTAATTCCTTGCTTTTTAAGCTTTCGGGTACATCGCCGGCCACGATTCGCTGAGCCAGACCTTCAACAATGGCGGTTTTGCCCACGCCCGCCTCGCCAATCAGCACGGGATTATTTTTTGTCCGGCGTGATAACACCTGCATCACCCGCCTTATTTCGTCATCCCGGCCGATTACCGGATCAAGTTTTTTTGTTCGCGCCAGAGTGGTTAAGTTTCTGGCATATTTTTCCAATACCTGATATTTGCTTTCCGGCTCAACATCAGTCACTTTCTGGCCGCCGCGGACATCTTCCAGAATATTCAAAATCCCGCGCTTATCAATATTAAAATTCTGGAAAACTTCTTTAGCCCGGCCGCCAACGCTGAAAATTGAAAGCAATAAATGTTCAACCGAAACATACTCATCTCCCAAGTCTTTGGCCTCTTTGCTGGCGTGATTAATTAGGCGACCTAAATCAGGGCTCAACATTACCTGGCCAAAAGGCACCTCGCCCAAAATCCGCGGCAGGCGCGTAATTTCTTTTTCCAGCTCCGCCTCCAGCATCGGCAAATTAACGTCCAATTTTTCCAGCAATGTCACGACAATACCGCCTTCCTGTAAAACCAAAGCTAGCGCCAGATGCAATATGTCAATCTGGGTCTGCCCGCGCTCGCTCGCCAGATTGTGCGCGTCGCGCAAGGCTTCTTGGGCTTTAATTGTGAATTTATCTATCTGCATATGGACCTACTAATTACGAATTAAAACTAATTACGAATAGAGCGAGTTCGGGCAAGTCTTGAGCGAAGACCGGCGCGACGAGTCCCGCGAAAGCGGGACGAGGAGCAGGGCTGGAGTGCCTGCCCGCCAATAGCCAAAGTGAAAACAAAATATTATTTATGTCTCACTGCTAAAGTTTACATTCTTGGTAATTCCGACTAATCACTATTGGCTTTGGCAAGGCGGGGGTGGTCGAAAGCGAGAGACTTGCCCGAACTCGCACGTAGACAATGCTTCTGCGTTTTTTCGAAACGGTCAGCCAGCCATTAATTTTTATAATTACTAATTGCCGCCAGCAGCGCACGTACGGCCAAATCAGCGCAGTGTTTTTTTACCGGCGGCAGAGATCCTAAAGATTTTTCCACATCGGAAAATTTTATTTTTTGGGCTTCCTCAAAAGTTTTCCCTTTGGCCATCTGTGTAATCATGGAAGAGGTGGCAATTGCGGCCACACAACCCAAGGTCTCAAATTTTATATCATCAATGACTTCCTTTCTTTTTTTATTTTTTTTCACCTTCAAATATATCCGCATCAAATCGCCGCAAACAGGGTTACCAACTTCCCCTACGCTGTCTGGATTTTTCATTTTCCCCAGATTGTGGGGTTTTTGAAAATGTTCAATTACCTTTTTAGTATACATAGATAATAAAATAAAAAATCAAAAATTTTAAATTATCCTTTTACTTTATAAGCACAAATTACCTTATCCAATGGCTCTATCCCTTTAAAATAATCACAAATAGATATGTTTTTTACAGCGCACTTATGTTTTCTCGTTCCTTCTTCTTTATTCCAAGGACATTCATCTTGCTTCCAATGAATTTTTTTCGGATCGGCTGTTAAATTTATATCCATATTCGCGCCTTTTAATTTTAGAAACTTATCGTTTTTCATTGTATTATTTTCCCGCGCATGCGAAAAATTTTGTTCAAATTCAAGGCGAGCCGAGCGTTAAAAATTTGCGTGCTGTGGTCGGGCCCCGCGTAGCGGGGCGTGGATAGCAAATTTAGCTCGCCCCGTTAGATTTGAAAACTATCTAACGGGGCAGGGGCGAGCTTTAGAATTTTTCAAAATTTTATCGCCGCGCGGCGGTTTTTTCCCTGCCCGCGCGCCGTCGGCCATAGCCTTTGGCGACGTGCGACCGATAACCAAAGCTGATTACGTGGAATTACATCTTTTGAGTGATTAAGCTTGCGTTAGATGCAGTATCGCCGAATCATTATCGTGCTTTGGCAGGCGCGGCGCCGCTTTTTTGGCGGCAAAAAAGCGGCAAAGTATTTTTAACACCCAAAATCCTTTGGCAATTGCCCTCGTTCTGCTGAAACCGAACTTTCTAAATTCCCGCTAATGTTTCTTAGTTTTTCAATAACCCTCGGCAAAACCTCCAAAACTCTGTCTATTTCCTTTTCGGTGGTATAGCGCCCCAGGCTGAAACGAACCGAACTGTGGGTTTCCAAATGATTCAACCCCAAAGCCAGCAAAACGTGCGACGGTGATAAAGAACGGGCGGCGCAGGCCGAGCCGGTGGAAACGCCAATACCCTCCAAGTCCAGCGCGACAACAATTGATTCACCCTCCACTCCTTCAAAACGAAAATTAGCATTATTGGCAACCCGTTGTTCGCGCGAACCGTTCAAAAAAGCGTGAGAAATACTCGACAAAACGCCTTCAATAAATTTATCCCGCAATCTTTCCGTCTCTTTGATTTTTGCTTTTTGATTTTTGCTTTTTTCTATGGCCGCCCCAAGACCGACAATTCCCGGAGAATTATGCGTGCCGGCTCGCAATTTAAATTCCTGTTCGCCCCCGTCCATAAAACGGGCCAGCGGCGTTCCTTTGCGCACAAAAAGCGCGCCAACTCCTTTTGGCCCATAAATTTTATGAGCCGAAAGAGTCATTAAATCAACGCCTAATTTTTGCACATCGCAATCCAAATAATTTATAGCCTGAGCCGCGTCGGTATGAAAATAAATTCTATTTTTTCTATCTTTATTAATTTCTTTGAGCAGCCGCCCGATTTCTTCTATCGGCTGAATCGTGCCGATTTCATTGTTAACATACATTACAGATATTAATACGGTATTTGGCTTTATTTTGGCTCGCAACTCCTCCAAATCAACCAGACCGTCGCGACTAACTGGCAAAAAGGTAACTTCCACTACACCTTCGTGCTCTAGTCTTTCGCTGGAACTTAAAATGCATTCATGCTCAATTTTAGAAATAATAATATGGGGCTTGTCGCCCAGTTCCTGCGCTATTTTTTTACTACCGCCGATACCCTTAATCGCGGTGTTGTTGCCCTCGGTCGCGCCGCTGGTAAAAATAATTTCTTCCGCTTCGCAACCCAAAAAATCGGCGACTTGATGACGGGCCTTAATCACCCCTTGCTGCGCCTCCTGGCCAAATTGATGGACAGAAGAAGCATTACCGTATTTTTCTGAAAAATACGGCTTCATTGCCTCAAAAATCTCCGGATCAAGCGGAGTGGTTGCCGCGTAATCAAGGTAAGTTTTTCTTATTGTTTCATCTCTCATAATAATACAAAATTTTAACAAAACTTTTGGCTTTGGTCAATACTAAAAAACTCCTCCCTTTATCCGGACACAATCCCTAATTCTGTTCAAAAAGCATTGCCGCGCCCAACGCGCCGGCATAAACTCCTTGTTCGCTAAATAAAATTGGCGCATGTTTTGCCGACGGAGAAAGAACAAGCTGATTAATCTCCTCTTGAATAAAAGGTAAAAGCAAATCTTTGGCGGAATTAGCGCCGCCGCCTAAAATTATTGCCTCAGGATCAAAAATATTAATAATGTTGGCCAAGCTAATGCCTAAATTTTTCCCCCTTTCTCTAAAAACTTCCAAAGCTTTTTCATCTCCCGCCCGAGCCATTTTTTCGGCTTCGGCCGCGCCAACCCCTATCTTTCTTTTTACAAATTCATTAGCCGTCAAATCTTCAAAGTCTAAGCGGCTGCCAGCCTCAATAACCATATGCCCGAACTCGCCAGCCGCGCCATGAACGCCAAGCTGAATTTTACCATCTGTCATCCAAGCGCCGCCAACTCCCGTGCCTATTGTTAAAAAAACGACGTTTTTAAACCCCTTGGCTAAACCGAGCTCTTTTTCGGCCAACAAAAAACAGACAACATCGTGTTCCAGCTTTATCGGACAGGAACCAAATTTTTCTTCAAAAAGCTTTTTGAGCGGCTGGCCGTTAAGATATTGGATATTGGGACTATTTAACATCTTTTCCCTTTTAACATCCAGCGCGCCGGCAATGCCAAAGCCGATTCCGCCAATTTCTTTAAAATCAAGGCTTGCGCCCAATTCAGAAAAGATTTTTGTGACCGCCTCTAACAATTTTTCAAGGCTGCCCGGCGATTGTTCGGTTGCGGATTTAATTATTTTTCTTTCCCAAACCATTGCCATCCCCTCAAGTTTTTGAGGTGATTTGTCAAATACCGGCTTAATTAGCTGTCTGCTCTCAACCAAAACGGCTTTGATGCTTGAGCCGCCGATGTCAAAACCCAAATAATACATAGTTTTTTAATTTGAATTAATTAATTTTTTTGCCGCTTCCCAAAATTCCGGCTGATTATGCTTAACCTTCAGCCAATACCACCACTCCGCTCCCCACAAATAAACTTCCGGAAAGCCGATTTGCTTGGTATAGGCGATGTTTTCATTAAATTGATTTAAATCCATAGATTTAAATTGCTCCTCTAAAGGCGTCTCATAAGGCATGCGCTGCCCCCATGTTTCACCCTGTAGCTCTGAAACGATAATTGGCTTGCCAGGATTAAAAAAGCGTGTCAGGTTGGCTTTTAACCAAAAGAATTTCGGTGGCAGGGGGTATTTAAAATAGCCCAGGTATTGATTCCAGATGACTCGATAAACGGTTGTGCCAAAAATATCGCCCCGGCTAGCTGCCCGTAACCAAATGCTTATTTCGCCGCTGTCAGTTACTAAAATTTGATGCTTTGGGTCCAGCGAGCGGACCAGCTCAATTTCTTTGTCTAAAAATTCGCCGCCCGCCAGCTGGCATTCGCCAAAGGGTAAAAACGGTTCGTTTTCCACCTGCCATAAATAAAGATTGTCTAAATCTTTATAGCGATTAACGATTTCGGGCAGCGTTTTTAATAATTTGGTTTTTTGCGATTCCAAGTTAAGCGAAGCGGCCCAGCCAGGAACATGGCATTCGGGCCAGCGCGGCAATTTGCGGCCAATCACCAAAATTAATTCAATGTTGCGCTCTTTGGCCTGATGAACCATCCAATCATAGTCGTCAAATTTATAAACACCCGCCTGCGGCTCAATATCATCCCAATAAATAGGCAGGCGCAATGCCTTGGGTTTTAAATCGTCCAGAATCGCCAAATAAGTTTCGCGCCAATCCAAGCTCATTTTTTCAGCAAAATCTTTAGAAAAAGCCGTGCCCCATTTAATATCATCGCCGTTAACCACGCCGGCCGGACGGCGTAAAAGAAAAAGTAAAATAACTATAAAAACTAAAATTAAAATTGTAAGAAATAATTTTTTTCGTCTCTTCCTCATAATTTATATTGCTAAAATTGCCAAACCGACAACAATTAACAAAACAGCGATTGTTTTTTGTAAAATTATGGCGCCGCTTAATTTTTCTCTTATTATTTCCGGGAATTTTTTAGAAAGAAATGCCGTCAAAATCAACAAAAATACATATTCTGTCCCCTGCAGCGCCTGAACCAACGAAGCGCTGGCGCGCGACAAAGCCAAATGGACAAAAAGCGAGCCAAAGCCAGCCAACAGCTTGCTTGAACCCATCAGCGCGCTAACTTGGCCGGTGGCTTGACGGGTTGAAATCAAAATCATCCGTCGCCATGGCGCATAAATTAAAACCAGCAGCGCGCCAATCACCAGCCCCAGACGCGACCAGATAAATCCCGTAACAAAACCCTGCGCCTCAAAGATATGCTTGGCCAAGACCCAATAAATCGCCCCAAGAAAAATTGCCAAAATTACA
>Ga0180007_10007412_pt1 | contig 10374 bp, 9 predicted proteins | sample MM_PC_MetaG_FD_121122 | JGI IMG/M metagenome (GOLD analysis project Ga0180007, IMG submission 121122) | Groundwater microbial communities from the Aspo Hard Rock Laboratory (HRL) deep subsurface site, Sweden - MM_PC_MetaG | ecosystem: Environmental > Aquatic > Deep subsurface > Groundwater...
GCCTTTGTGCCTTTGTACCTCTGTGCCTTTGTGCCTCTGTGCCTTTGTGCCTTTGTGCCTTTGTGCCTCTGTGCCTTTGTGCCTTTGTGCCTTTGTACCTCTGTGCCTTTGTGCCTTTGTACCTCTGTGCCTCTGTGCCTCTGTGCCTTTGTGCCTTTGTACCTTTGTGCCTTTGTACCTCTGTGCCTCTGTGCCTCTGTGCCTTTGTGCCTTTGTACCTTTGTGCCTTTGTACCTTTGTGCCTCTGTGCCTTTGTGCCTCTGTGCCTTTGTACCTCTGTGCCTTTTTTGACCCGTGCCCCTATTCCGTCATTTTCTCATACAGTTTCACATACTCCGAAGCAGAATGTTCCCACGAAAAATCGCACTTCATGGCCTGGAGCATAAGCTTACGCCATACTTCACTGTTCTCATAATACATTATCGCTCTTTTCACAGATCGTAAGCATGCGGCAGAATCTATCGGAATAAATTTAAAACCGTTCCCATTGTACCTATCGTCATCAAAATCCACTACAACATCATCAAGGCCACCGGTCGCCCTTACAACGGGAATTGTGCCGTACCTTATGCTGTACATCTGATTAAGTCCGCAAGGTTCATATCGAGACGGCATAAGAAATATATCACTGCCTGCCTCGATCTTGTGCGCAAGTTCTTCATCAAGCACCTGCGTGATTCTTATGTTCTCCGGATATTTCCGCGCTATTTCCTTCAATAATCTTTTGTATTCCGCGTCACCTTTTCCCAATATAACCATTGCGGCGTTAAGTTCTCTCATATGAGCAGCTACGCCGGCGATAATATCAACTCCTTTTTGATAGGCAAACCTCCCCACGTACCCGATGAGAGGACGATCTTGGGGAAAATCAAGCCCTATGCATTTAAGGAGGTCTTTTTTGCACGCTTTTTTCTTGTCTAAAGTCGCGGGGCTGTAATTTTCTTTTATGAACTTATCATTTCGCGGATCCCATTCTTTATAATCCACACCATTGGGTATCCCCGAGAGATCTCCTCCCCGCGCCGCAAGAAGGCCTTCTAATCCGCAGCCATATTCCGGGGTCATGATTTCTTCGGCATATTTACGGCTGACAGTATTGATGGAATCCGCGTAGCTTATTCCGGATTTCATAAAATTTAGCTTGTTATAGAATTCCAGTTGATCGGCATTGAAAAACTTCGCTGGTATTCCGAGGCCACGCGTAAATATCTTACCGAACACGCCTTGATAAGCAAGGTTATGAATAGTAAAAAGTGTTTTTATCCCTTTAAAGAAATCATCGTTGTTAAGAACAAAATTGAGGTAAAAAGGTATCAGGGCTGTCTGCCAATCATTGCAATGTATGATGTGAGGTTTAAATTTTAGTGTTTCGGCGGCGGCCAATGCCGCTTTTGAAAAAAAACCGAATCTGAGAGCATTATCGGGATAATCCCCTAAAGATGTACCATAAAGCCCTCTTCTCGCGAAATATTTCTCATTTTTAATAAAATAGGTAAGTATCCCGTCATCAGAGTTAGATAAAAGATCGAAGCCGAATATTCGGCCTGAAAACTTATGACGAATAGGACCGGCTGCCTTTTTTATTTTATGCCCGTCTTTGGCAATCGAACCGTAAAGCGGCATAATCACTCTTATGTCAACGCCTGTTTTTAATAACGCTCTCGGCAAGCTCGCGGAAACATCGGCTAATCCGCCTGTTTTCGCGAACGGATAGGCTTCTGTCGTCACAAAGAGAACCCTTAAGGGCTCATTTTTCATACTATTTTCCTATTTTCCTCTGTTCAATTTGCGCGCGCCATCTCCCCGGGCGCGTGTCCGGGGAGATCGACCCCCGTCCCATGTATCGGTTCATCTAAATAGCCCGGTATTTTCCGTCCTGATAAACGGTACGCGTTTTTTAAATGCATTCTGAATAGATCATCAAAAACAAAATTAAGTTCCGTGCCAAACTCATCATACCACCAGAACCAGTCACTTGATTCAGCTATATATAATTCCTCCATCGCGTCTTCCGGCAATTTGCCGGAATCAAGTAGATCTCTTCTCACTTTTCCGAGCGATTCCCAGGCTTTATCCTTTTGAGGTGAACCGATCCATTTGCGGAAATTATGGTTTATCCATGATCCGCTCGCGAGCTTTTTAATTTGTTTCCTTTCTCGGTTCTTTTTCAAAAAACCATTAATTGTTACAGCCTCTATATTCGGGGACGACTCTAAACGGCCATAAACACCCGTAAGAAAACCTTTTCCGCCGTCCTTATAGTAAAGCCATGGATTTTCACCGTCAAGTATAACGGAAACGATGTGCTTGTAGGATTCCTTTCCGAGCCATCTCTGTATCGCGGTAATGTTTCTAAAAAAATCATGTGACGCTTTCGCGCCGGGAACATTAGCGTATTCAAAACTGATGGCGTTTGATAGCCCGGGATCCCTGAAAACGATCGATATGTTATCAGGCCAATTGCCGACATTAAAAGGCCTGAAAATAAGATTTTCGCGCGTTCCGGAACTACCCTTGAAAGATTCCATCAAAACCCCTTCATCAGAGGCGATCCATTTTATACCGCGTTTCGCCATAAGCTCCGCCGCCGACCTGCTTACACTTCCCTCGGCAGGCCACATCCCGGCAGGTTTCCTGCCAAAAACCTTTTTGTAAAGATCTATGGCTTTTTTTACATGCCACGCGGCGTCTTCATTATAATTGAACCCGTCATTCAACAGAAGCGGCAGTATAGGATGATAGAAAGGTGTCGTGGAAATCTCTATCTTTCCCTCATCCTGCATTTTTTTATACGCGGGCAGTATGGATGAAACTACTTCTTTTTGCCGTTTAAGAAGTTCTCTTTTTTCTTCTTCGGTATATCCTTCACCTTTCTTTATAAGCTTACCTACCAGCGGATCTTTTTCCCTTAAGGTGAATCCGCACCACGCTAAATTGAAAAGAACCTGGATATCCCTAAGATCTGATTCACTGAATTTCGATATCTTTCCGGTGAGCGGATCATTTGATACTTTTTCCCCGCGGCGCTTAAAAAGATCCTGATATCTCGGGAGCCCCGAAACACCGAATGGATGGATTGAAAAGAAATTCTTCAAAATGAATAGTTTTTCATCTTCTGTCAGCATAGAGCTGTCTTTTATAGATAAATTCAAATATGTGTCGTCTATTGTCTCATTCTCGGATATATCGAGAAGCTGGTATATTAATGAAGGGGTAATGTTAAAAGTGCATTTGACGCGCGGGAAGGCATCAAGAACCTGGATCATATCCAAATAAGAATGAGTCGCGTGCAGCCTTACCCAGGGCAGATGATATCTCCCGGTGATAAGATCTTTATATAAGGGCTGATGCATGTGCCACAAAAAAGCAACAGATAATTTATCCTTCATAGTGCCTACGATTATACACTATTTTAAGCACGGGGTGAAGAGACTCTCATCTTATTTCCGCTATCGATCCCGAAAATAGTCCAAAAGACGATCAAAAACACCACGCCGCCTATCGTAAACTTCAAGCCCATGTTTTTTAAGCAAAGCCATATCCTTCCAAAGGGTCTTCGACCTGAGCAACGTTACGATGATCTTCGGTTTCGGAGACGGATCTACCCCTGCGAACGTCCGTTTTGCCTTTATGGTATACCCTGTTTTCCCCCATAACGCTTTTTCCCCGGAAACGAGCGACCTGTTATGTGTAGTAAGTTGGATCTTTGTTCCATCACCGGCATATATGTCCTTTTCTTTAACCGACATTTTTTCTAAAATAAACTTATCCTTAACCGCCTGGCGCATCATTTTTGAAAGATCTCTGGCCGTTGTATACTGCCTCGCGCGAGGTTTCGCCGGTAAACCGGAAGCATTTGTAAAATTTGTATCTAACATACCGAATTCAAGAGCCTCTTGATTCATAAGCCGGGCAAAGTCATCTTCATTCCCGGCTACACCTTCAGCTATCGCCACTGCCGCGTCATTGGCAGACTTGATCAATATCGCCGCGATGAGATCCTTTAATCTATACGCGACGCCGGGTTCAAGACCGGCATTGGTAGGCTCTATGCTTTTTACCGACTCCGTAGGAATTATTTTTTCATCAAGCGGCATATTTTTAATAGCGATTATAGCGGTCATGACTTTTACTGTCGAGGCCGGTTGTAACCTGCGATCGGCGTTCTTCTCATACAATACCTGACCGTTCCCGGCGTTAATAATGATGGCCGCCTCGGCCGTGATATTGATATTCTCTTCCACCGGACGACGGCTGTATTCAGTGACCATCGAGGCTGTTATTACCAGAACAGCAACTGAGATCGCGGCCCATTTTCTGAATATCTTTTTATCCATATCTTTTTCCATTCGCTTCATGTCGGATTTTTTCTCGGCGCCTCCGTCCTTTCGAAGGATTAAAGTACCCCTTCATAATGCCGGGATATTCATCTTCTACGCGCTTCACAAAAATATCCATGCCTGTCATATCCGCCCTTGTGACTTTTACTTTCAATTTTCGAAAATATGCCGCGGGATCATAATTGAGATTTCTCCACTGCACCATATCTACGCTCCCTTTGCCGAGAAATCGCAGGAAGGCGTCCACCTCAGACCGTGAATCAGTAAACCCGGGCATCACCAGATAATTTATGGATATAAAACCACCGGCTTTTTTTGCGGCCGTTATTGAAGAGACGACATCCTTAAAACCATACCCTTTCGGCCTGTAATAGGACGTATAAAAAGGTTCTCGGACAGAATTCATACTCACCCGTATCGAATCCAATCCGGCATCAAAAAGCCGACGGATCACATCAGGCTTGCTGGCATTGGTGTTCAGGTTGATCACTCCTTTCTTCGTTGAACGCCTGATGAGTCTTATCGCTTTCTCAAGCACATCACCAACCATCAAAGGCTCACCTTCGCATCCCTGTCCGAAACTTACGACCGGATCTCTGACTTCTTTAATATGAAAAAGCGCCACTTCGGCTATTTCCTCTCCCGACGGCACGAATGTTATACGCGATTGCGTCACGGAACAACTTTTCGAACTCTGGTAAGAGATACATCCCACACATGTGGCATTGCAAATAGGAGATGCCGGAAGAGGAGCTTCGTATCTTTTTAGAAAGAAATTTTTCGCCGCCGGACAGCCGTATACAAGCGCGCATGTCGAAAGATGCCTGACAAGCCGGTTTTGGGGAAATATACCGCGAAATGTCTGAATGTTTTTTCTAACACGCCTGACATCCATTCCTTTAAGCTGCTGACGGCGGCAGGCGTCCACTTTTAGACCCGCCGCGTAGAAGCCGCCTTTGTAAAAAGTTACCGCTGTATAGCTGAAAAGCGGCAGCAGTCCCGCCGACTTTCTCTCTTTGTATGAAGCGCTGAAAAGAGAAGTATATCCCGGCGCGACGAAAGCCGCCACCGCGAAGCAGGGTTCATTTGTTTTTTTAAAAGGATTACGATCCAGACAAACATACCGCTCTTCTTTCCCGTCATACCCGACCGGCATCCTTTCGGGAAGCATGAAAAGTTCGGAATCACGCGGCAGCTTCACCAGACATGAGGGATCAAGGCGAAAATGCTCTCCCCCTTTCATTCCGGTAGCTTCAAGAAAAGGCAGATCGTAGATATTGTTGCGTGTGTCAGATATTAGTAGCCGTGGTATTTTCGCAGGCATTCAGCATCCGTTCATATGTCATAAAGCGATTTCTATCCCCACGGGGCAATGATCCGAGCCTTGCACTTCCGAAAGAATAAATGCTTTTTCCAAATTATCACTCAATATTTTATTAACAAAAAAGTAATCAATACGCCATCCTGTGTTTCTATCTCTCGCGCGCGTCTTATAATCCCACCAGGAATACTGCCCGGGGTCTTTATTAAAACACCGGAAAGTATCCACATACCCGTGAGAAATAAGTTTATCTATCCATTCCCGTTCGCTCGGCAAAAACCCGGTATTTCCAGCGTTCTCTTTCGGCCTTGCCAGATCTATCTCTTTATGCGCGGTGTTCACATCACCGCATATCACCAGATTCCTGTTTTTAATGCCGCGAATATGTTTCAAGAATCTGTCATAGAATTCCATTTTGTAGCGCAATCGTTCGTCGCGCGTCCCGCCATTCGGGAAGTACACGTTGATCAGGATGAAATTTCCGTAATCCAGAAAAAGGGCGCGGCCTTCTGTGTCAAAATTTCCGGTTGAGAAATCCCGCGTAACAGAAACGGGCTCTTTTTTCGTGAACACCGCCACTCCAGCGTAACCTCGCCTTGCGGGATTGTTCCAATAGGACGTGTATCCGCAGGGAGCGAGAAGATCATCTTCCAACTGTTCCGGGTGCGCCTTCGTCTCCTGCAGACAAAGAATGTCCGGCGATTCATCTCGCAACCATTCGATGAACCCTTTGCGCGCCGAAGCGCGCAAGCCGTTAACATTCCACGAGATCATCCTCATGATCACCACATATTCTTACATTATCAAAAATTTCGATTAGTCGATATTTATTGCCGACATACTTTCATAAAACTCAAGAAACTCATCCTTTTTATCCGTCTTCCTAAGAGCCATAGCGGCCCTGGGATGTTCATTGAACATAGCGGTAATGGCGTACGGGATAAGATATCCCCATTCGATCTTTTCTCTCATCGGCAAAAAATCCTTCGAGATCACATCGAGGATAGGACGGAGGTTGAATTTCGGGTTTTTCAAAAAACCAAGCAGAAGTTCAAGCGGACAATTCCCTGCCGCCCTGCCTATCCCGTAGATCGTGGCATCAAGGTAATTGCACCCTTCAATGATCCCCTGTATGGTATTCGCGTAAGCAAGCTGCTGATTGTTGTGCCCGTGTATTCCAACTTCTTTGGTCTTAAGGAACTTCTTATATTTACCGGCGAGATACTGTACATTTTCCGAGTAAAGTCCGCCGAAGCTGTCGACTATGTACACTGCCAGTACCTTTGTTTCCTCCTCGATCTGCGCCAGCGCTTCATCGAGCTCATTATCAAGGGCTCTTGATATAGCCATAATATTGATGGTCGTTTCGTATCCTTTATCAAAGGCCTCATTCGCGAGATCAATTGCCTTATCAGTGTCTTTGACATAAGTGGCTACGCGTATCATGTCTATAACACTATCTTTACACGGCAGGATATCATCTTTTTCCACACGTCCGATATCCACCATAACCGAAAGTTTTGTATTCGATTCCACACCGTCGATAGCGCGCCTGACATCATCTTCCTTGCAAAATTTCCACTTTCCGAACTCATCTCTCGACATAATGTTCTCTGAACACCTGTACCCTATTTCCATATAATCGACACCTGAGGCAGCAACGGCCTTGTACACATTACGAACAAAATCATCCTCAAAATAATGATTGTTAATAAGCCCGCCGTCACGCACAGTGCAATCTAAAACTTTTATTTCTTCCCTGAACATCTCTCCCCCTTGTTTTTCATTCGTCGCTATCTAACAAATTCTATCAACATCTCAATATGCCCGGTCCTCGGGAACATGTCAAAAATAACGGATCTTCCGAGTTTCCACGCGCCGCCGGAAACCACCACTTTTATGTCCCGCGCGAGTGTCGCTGGATCGCACGACATATAGAACATTCTGCCCACCCCGGAAGAGGCGGCTATCCATTCAATAAACTCCTTTTTCACCCCTTTTCGCGGAGGGTCGATAAGCACCACATTCTCCCCGGCCATGTTCTTTTCGAAAAGTCCGGGAAATTTTTCCTCCACGATCCCCCTGTAAAACTTCGCGCCTGGAAAACCAAGATCCCTTACCGTGGTTTTCGCGCAATCAATAGAGACCCTTTCTGAATCGATACCGATCCTGGCGCTAAACTTCTGTTTTATTAAAAAAGAGAAAAAACCAATGCCGCAATAGACATCAAACAGCACGGCGTCGTCTCGCACTTCACCTATCCAGTTATCAAGCGTTTCCGCTATCTCGCCGGAAATATACCGGTTACATTGTGAAAAAACATGCGGCGAGAAGGTCATGTTTACGTCTCTATAGCGATCGACAAAAAACCTTTCACCCGGCCGGATCGAGCTCCAAACATGCCCGTTATGATCGACCTTCAATGTCATCCTGTCGTTTCGACCGCCGGCATCCAGTAACGATAACTCATCGTTTATGTGTTCATCGGCTATGGCGCAATTCGCGATCTTAATCACCGTGCGTCCATCACGCGCGTAGTACCCGTAACCCGTATCACCTTTATGCATTGTTACGTTGCCGCGATAATTGTACGGCGCGGGTGATGCTACGATCTCTCCGCAGATAAACTGTTTTATTCCGGCTAATCTCCTCACAAGTTCTTCCGCCTGCGCCTTTTTATAAAACAGTTCCTTTTCATAAGAAACATGCTGCAACTGACATCCGCCGCATACACCATAGTGCGGGCATTTCGGTTCCACCCTGTCCGGGGAGGGCTCGTCCACCCGGGCGAGATCTCCCTTGATATAACTGGCCGTCTCTTTCACCGGATTGAACACAACATCTTCGCCCGGAAGCGCGCCTTTCACGAAACACACTTTACCGTCAACTTTACCCACACCGTCTCCGCCATACGCGAGAGAATATATCTGTGTCCGTAATTGGCTCACTTTGATCCTTTGCATTTTGCAATTTGCATTGAATATTAAAGCGTGATCTCTTTTGCACTACTTTTGCAAATTTTGCGGCGGGAAAAAACTTAATTTTTCTTGAACGTTTGTTGAGTACCTTCTCTGTACCCTTCGGTATATCCTTGTTTATAACCGTTCCTGTATCCTTCATCATAACCATCGGAATACGCTGACCTGGACTGTACCGGATGAGGCTGATATTGGGTCTGCTGCTGCTGCTGCTGTTGATACTGCGCCTGTTGCCGCTCGCCGCTCGCGCCATCGTCTCCTATCGAATCCAAAAGAGCGCCGCCAAGAATATTCACACCGGCACCCACAAGAGCGCCGGTTCCGGCATTACCACCGCCCGCCGCGCTGCCCGCGGCTCCGGCACCGGCGCCAAGGAGGCCTTGACGTAAAATATTCGAAGAGTTGCTTTTGGCGAAAGAATCCGCGGCCGGAACCGCGATAACGGCCGCTATAACCATCACACATAATATCAACTTCATTTCGACCCCTCCTTTTTTATCCCCTGGTACGTATCAAGTTCTTCAAGCCTTTTTCTTATGGAGCTAATAACATTTTCCTTATGTCTCATCCATTCGGGAGCCACTAAAAACTCTTTTTTCGCGTCTGAAACCAGCCGCAAAACAACGCATTCACGCGGCAGGCGTTCTATGAACCCGGATATTATACTAACATATTCTTCCATATCCAACAATTTTATTTTTCCGGAGGCAAACATGGCCTCAAGCCGTGTATTCACAAGCACATGGAACACATGAAATTTCACCCCGGATACCGGCAGATCCGATATCCGGCAGGCCGTCTCCATCATATCGGAGGCGGTCTCTCCGGGAAGCCCGAGAATAACATGTACCCCCACTTTGATACCTCTTTCCGCTGTCTTTTCTATAGCCGAACGGGACTCGGCAAATGTATGTTTCCGGTTCAATGCTTCGAGTGTCCCGTCATGAACGGTCCCGATGCCGTATTCTATCCAAACCTCATACTCATCGGTGTATCTTTTTATCAGATCAAGCTTTGAAGAATCGATACAATCGGGGCGCGTTGAAATGAATAAACCGACTATGTCAGGATAATCCCTGATGATATCGTAGGTTTCTTTTAATTTCGCGACAGGCGCGTAAGTTCCGGTAGCATTTTGGAAATAGGCTATAAATTTCTCGGCTCCGTATCTTTTGACAGCAAACGCCATTGATTCCTCTATTTGCCTCGCCAGTGAAAGATCTTTCGCGACAAACGGGCTGAAACCTTCTTCGTTGCAATAAATACAGCCTTCATTGCTCAGCGTACCATCCCGATTCGGGCAGGTAAATCCGGCGGCGAGGCTTAATCGGCGGACTTTCGCGCCGAATCTGTCCCCCAAATAATTGTTAAACGAATAATATCTCATTTTGGCCTGTCGTCTATCAGTTATTTGTAGGGGCGAAAAATTTTTCGCCCCTACGATCCACCATTCACGATTTACCCCTTGACCCTGCTCTTTCTATGGACTATTTTGCTCCCTTCAGCTTCACCATCAGTATTGTCACCGCCACGGGTGTAACGCCGGAGATCCTCGCCGCCTGACCGAGAGATTTCGGGCGAACGCTTGAAAGTTTTTCCTTTATTTCGTTTGATAAACCGTTAATACCGGAATAATCGAAATTATCCGGCAGGTTTATATTTTCAAGATCTTTAAACCGCGCGATCTTTCGCAACTCCCGGTCTATGTACCCGGCATACTTAATATCGACCTCCA
>Ga0180007_10007413_pt1 | contig 10373 bp, 5 predicted proteins | sample MM_PC_MetaG_FD_121122 | JGI IMG/M metagenome (GOLD analysis project Ga0180007, IMG submission 121122) | Groundwater microbial communities from the Aspo Hard Rock Laboratory (HRL) deep subsurface site, Sweden - MM_PC_MetaG | ecosystem: Environmental > Aquatic > Deep subsurface > Groundwater...
CCAGTATAATTCATCTTTGATGTATCGTGAAAACTGACTTCCAATCAGGCGTTTTTGCGGCGGTAAAAAATAGTGTTTCTCCGGATTACAGGGACCTGTGGTGTTGAAAAATCTGGGCATGTGCGAATTATACAATTCGAGGAGTTATTTAGCAAAAATTTATTTGTCTATAGGCAACGAGGAAGAAATACATATTCATCAATTCAGGTATTTATTTTACAATACCAAGCAGTACCTGAAGGCTATTTTTTCCATTCTGTCGGTATAAAGGTACCGCACGGTAATTGAGGATACACATTCCCCTCCGAGTCTCGGGTAAAGTACCGGCTGATGCCGTTGAGCAGAACCTCAGTGGCAGTCGGGGCATATACCTTGCAGGGGTGCACCCCGTCACCATCAATGTATACCCTGCGCCCATCGTCTGAAATTCTGCTGGAAAATGCCGGCAAGGGTGGCACAATTACTTTTACATATTCGCCTGAGCCAATGACACCTGGTTTCCCGTTAATGACAAGGGATGCAGCACCCAGACGTAAGAATTCGGTTTTGATTCCGTAACCGCGCACGACTATTTTTATTCCGTCATTCAAGACGGTAAAGCTTCCTCCGGTGGAATGCACCACTTTTTGCCCGCGTACACTGAGCATCCGCCCCGCACAAAGGGAATATCCGGAAAGTACCGGATCTCCGGTCGTTTTTCTGAACGCAATTTGATTCAAGGCACCATCGGCAATTAAGGTCGCATTGGTCAATGGGCCGCACACAAGATCATAGCCTTCAGGTAAAACAATCTTTCCGACTCCTCCCCGGGTACTAACTGAAATCCCGTCATTGCTGCGGTGAGGCAGGAGCACCGTAAGAAAACGCACACCTTCTGCACTTGTTGTTGCCGCTTTAATGAGGGGAAGGCCTGGAATTTCTTTTTGAATTTCATGACTTACTGTGACTTTTTCGGGCGTTACAAAAACAATGCTGAGTGATGCGTAATGGTTGGTGTGCAAATCCCAGCCGCTACGTTTTGCATCTTCAGCCCGTAATACGATGGTATCAATATCACCCGCCGGTACCTGTGCTGAGTGCGGAGACCAGCTGGTCTTACGGCTGAATACAATTGCTGCGACACGTCCACCGTCATGGCATCGTAATAATACTTCTAACTTCTTATCTAAAACGAAATTCTGTACAGTAAGTGCATCATCAAGGAAAAGCTGCAGCCATTGCCAACCGCTGTTATAGTCTCCGCGCCGCGGCATGCTTGTGTATTCACCTTTATCAGGAAGCAATCCATCGGAAAGCCGCCAGTTACAAACCAGTTTATTTTCAATTATAGGATAGGTGCGGAGGCTGCGGTTGTGGGTGGTTCTTGCAATTTTACTGTTGATAGTTAAATAATTGTATGACCATGGGTTTTGCGGATTTGGTTCAGCGTGGTAAAGTACGAACGCCCGCCATGACCCGGAGGGAACGTTCATGAGCCAACTCGCCTCAGCTTCCATTTTTTTTGTCGAAATAAATGTCCCCTGGTACCTCCCGGAGAGTTCAAATCCATCAACTTTCATTTCTATACGGTTGGCAAGCGGAGTATGGGCGTACCATTCATATTTATAATTCTTTTCATCTTTTTTTATATCATCTGCAGTAACCACGTAGGCACCGTTCCGGTGACGGACAAACAAAATGCGCCGGTCGGCATGTTCGACAGGGTTCCAATCCTGCCATTGTACTACCAAGTCGGAGTAAGGATGCAGGTGATTCAGGCGGCGGCTGTAGCTGAGGCGCAGATCGAGGTCATGTATGTCAATCATCCCCGTCGAATCTACAAACCGGGTCCATCCTTCCGCAGAACCTTCCATCCCGCCCTTGTCCTGAAAAGCCGGCTGTCCCTGACCGTTAATATGTACAACATTATGAAAACGGGATAGTGCATTATTACCGCCTGCATCAGATATAAAATTATTTCCCAGGGCAGCAAGAGTAAAAGAACCGTTGTCTCCATGTGAATGACCTGCGCCGATTACATTGTTCATTACAGTCAAATGTACGTCATACTCTGACTGCCACCCACTGCGGGAAAATGATTGATTTACCGCTGAAAACCATGAATATTGCGGAAATTTGGAAGGCGTCCAATCCGTAGGTTTCGGCAGACCGTAAAGAAGTGTCGTCATCGGGGGAGCACCGTAGCGGTCACCTAAAAAAGAAGTTTGAGAAAATAGCCAGCTCCCCGCATTTCCACCGACGTTTCCGAGCATGGTTATGAATTCACCGCACCCTACCCGTCCGGCTGATTTGTTAAGCGGCTGACACTCATGACCCCAAGGCAAATATTGATGGGCAAGCCACAGCGGCACGTTTAATGAATTCGAATTCCGGCTCAGGAGATCTATTCCCCTGAGACGCATAGCTGCGATAAAATCCGGTAAATCCTTGGTGCCGTAACCTCCGGCATATTCCACGCCCTCGTACATGGCACCGTCGGCAGCGATTCCTTCGGACAGAAATTCTTCTGTCAGACGCAGGCAGTGGTTCAGGAGGTTTTTATCAAAGCCGCTCTGATTTTCAAGAGTAAGCGCAAGAAGACCTGTGATCGGAGCGTCTATTGCGGTCCAATTAGCGGTGCGACGTCCGGAACGCGTTGGTGCCTCAAGCCACCAATTTTCCGTAAAACGAGCATACACTTCCCGTCCAAGTGAGGCCAAAAATCGGTATACTTTTTCACGCTCAGAAATACCTAAATCATTATGTAACATATCAAATGCTGCAAGAATTTCACGATTTATCAGTGTTGGTGTTTCACGGGGGTGCTCGATGCCCGCACTACCGTCAATACGCCCCTCAATCCATAATCGGAAAAGTCCGAGCGCTATATCACGGCTTACTGTATCTTTTTCAAGCAGCCAGAGAAGTGCGGCGAATTCACAAGCCTCTGTAAATGAGACCAGATAGAGCGGATTGACTCCGCTGGTTATTTTCAACATCCCGACCATCTGGTCTCTCCAGGTCTGGTTCGTAATTGCGACGGACAGGGGCACTGTGCCGCTAACATCGGGTAGACCTCCCCATGCACCGATTTTCAGTCGCTGCATCACCCGCTTTCCTTCAGTAGTGGCGAGCAATGTGCGAAAACGCGGCAGATCGGACATCCGAAAAAGCAGGCGAGGATGTTCACCTACCGGAAGTGGTACCACATTATAATCATACTTTTTGTAGGTTGGCCGGATTGTTTCAGTGAGAGTGCGAGGAGTTTCTAATGGACGCGGTATATCCGGGTGAATGCCATTAAAAAACAAATCAAGCATATCCTTACGGCTCACTTCAGCGATTTTCTCGATAAGAAGAAATTCATTTCTATATGTTCCTTTCCCATTCCAACCCCAATTGTATGATATGCTGCCATAGAACGGAAACAAAAAAATTGTAGAAAAATTTGTATATTCAAGACCGGAAAAATTATTAGCCCGGATGTCGAAATCGCTCGAACCGAAATCGTTTTTCATCAATAACGTGAGTACTGCGTCATCTGCTGCGGTGCTTCCTGCGTCCAGAAACCTGAATCGGCCGCTCATGCGGTAGATTCCCGGTGTTTCGAGGCCTCTCCAGCCTATCCCGGACATCTGACCGCGGCGGGTGATGCCCTCAGTTGCTTGAAACGCGTAACATGAAGCAGCAGATGTGTCATTGGTTTTAATACAATAAGATCCGCTTGCTAAAATTACCGGTCGGCCAATCGCGGTACCGCTATTTGGCAGGTTTAATTTTCTAAATTGGATCTGATCGATTGACAGTGTTTCTGAAATTTCATGTGTGGGAATAATTATACGTACAGCGGTTGTGTCGGGATAATATTTAAGCTGAAGTGCTGCCGACTGCCATTGCCCGTTTTTCAGTGTATCTATTGATGCACCATAGTAGGGGTAATAATGATACTTCAATGCTGATGACCCGTTTTCCGAAAATGTTTCAATGTAGATCACCCTTGCAGGAACACGGTTCGTGGAGAACTCATGCCGATACCAAAAAATGAGCATGTAATCTCCCGGTTCAACCTCAATCCGCGGCGAGAAAAGTCTGTGTCCGCCGGAACCATTTCTGACAGCGCGGAGGTACGTATCCCCGCCCGCGGAGGATCCTTCACTTACCGTTATCTCCAAAGGAGAGTTCCAATCTGATATCGTCCAGTCAGCAGGAGGTTTTTCAATTTGCGCAGATTCAAAGTCACCATCTGAAAAAAGGTCTGGCCCCCACAGCGAAGTTACGGATTCTGGACGAACGCCGGGTCGCCGGCTTACTTTCTGCCCCTGACCCGATATAGTGCCAGAAATAATAAGTAGTAAAGTTAAAATTAAAATAGTTTTCATTTTTCCACCTCATCGAGGACTATCGGCAGCGATAGACGCCAGTTATCAGGCAGATATTCCGAAATCTCCAGTGCAAACCCTTGCCGACCCGCGCGCTCAAGCCGTCCGCGCACCTCGGCGCGTAATTCATCCGGCAGCAGACTGTAGCAGCCGAGGTTGAGATTTCCCCAGAGCACCTTACCGGGCCAGGCTGCCCGGCACTCATCATACAGCATATTGCCCTCCGGCGGCTCGGTGAGCGATTCAATAATATGAAACCTTCCACGGCTGATAGCGGGAGCGATGGCCTGAAGCTCGCCATCAAAGTGTACCATGAGTTTTTTTCCTGCCGGATCAAGAACATCGGCAGCCTTGTCGTAAACAGGCAGTAACAGCTCTTCATAGCGTCTTGTACCGATCATAGAGATGGTGAGGTTCTCAAGGTATTTTATATATGGTGCAGGACACGCAGCGAAAGCATTGTTGAGCCTGGTAAAAAAATCAACGCCGGCATTGTATAAGTCAAAAAGTTCAGGCAATTCAGATCCTACGTCCATACAAAATTGCTCTGTACCTGCCCAGTCGACATTGATTTTCTGTAAGGGAGAGCGTGTTGCCTCGTCGCGGCGGTGTTCATCGCCCTCAGCTGTTTTCGTGATCGTATGGTACCCGACAGGGATAACAAGTCCTTTATTTCCAAGATCAAAACTGGCTTTCTCCCAGAGTTCTGCATGCAGCTCAACGGTGGTGTGCCGCATAATCCATGCCATGACGCGATAATCATCCGGATTTGCCAACCAATGCCGCACCTTGCGCCCGCATTCATAAACCTGCTCAATGACGCCAATCGGCGTTGTTTTGCGCTGGACTACGCGCTCCGCACCAGGGCTGCCGCTGCGCTCCTCCGACCAGGTAACCCCTTCTTCGCGGCAGCAAATCATGTCGTGATCATGGTCAATTATCAGCAGTCCTCGTTCGAAAAGCTGTTGCCAATCAGGGTTCCGGCGATCTTTGATCATGCTGCCGTAGACGGTGTAGGGTGTGTGGGCCGGGGTGCCGCCGGCGAGAACGGTTTTCAAATCAAAGAGACTCATGGCATAACTCCTGTAGTCTATGTAAGTGTACACAAATTCTGCACTGAAGTAAAGGGACAGACTGGCAAAAATCAGGCATTTTCTGGCAAGGTTATTGCAAAGTGGATAGTAACTACGCTAATTCTATTCGCCCTTCAAATTCCCACACCGGCCGCACCTGAATCTCCACCCTGCGGGCATTGTGAAATATTAGACTCATTTTTCCGGCTGTTACGCACCAGTCCTTTAACCGTACCTCCCACTCAAAGTGCTTGCCATAGGCGTGATCGGCGATGAGTTGCGCACCAAGCCGGGCTTCTGCCGTGCTGCCGTCATGATGAATGAGCAGACACAGGTCATGGCATTCGGGCGGCAGCATGTCCGGAGAAATCTCCGCCTCGTACACCAGATCGCTGCGGTTGTGTCGGGAATGAAAAACAATCTCGGGAGCATCGAAAGCCAGTGCGCCGGTCACAAGGTAGCGGCCGTACTCCGGCTCCCAGGTTTCAGAAATGTCACTGAACGGGCCGGTGAGCCGAGGGCGACTATCGGTAAATAATTCTAAGCGGAAATCGCGATCGCCGGACTGAAGCCGAAGTGCGCCATCGGTGCACGTGCCTAACACCCGCAGATTCGATATGCCGAGCAGGTTTTTATTCCCGAAGGGCACATCCCACACATCACCTGCGCTTTGCGTGTCAAAAATCATCAGGCGCAGAGGCACCGCGAGGTCGAAGTCAATTATCTCCGGCTCAGGGCCGGCAATGGCGATCACGCTGACCGTGTTCGGGCTCTCCCAGGTGCACAGTGAACCACGCCGGGATCGTACCGTGCAGTTCTGCGGCAGAACGAAACGTGTTTCTATAGTCGCACCCGAGCGACCGTGCAGCACCACCTGACAGCCGTTTTTCCAGGGCCGCCGGTCGAGAAGCATGCCTGTGGAATATTCAAGAAAGCATTGTTCCTGCAGACGCACGAAAAACGGCAGGATGCGGTTTTCATCAGGCGCGAGATCAAGCTGAGTACGCTTCGGATACTCCTGATACACTTCGCATGGGATACCCTGCGGGTTTGTGGAAATACGGATGTCGCGTTGCCAAGCGGCTCCATGATTACGCGTGTTGCGCAAAAGAATAAAATTTGCTTCTCCGAGTCCGAGCCCCTTGGTGACGCGGCTTGCGGCGTCAACCGGCTGATCATTACATTCGGCGGTATGCGGGGAGGATTGCTGGTGGTAGCCTGAGAATAAATCACCGCCGGCATTTTGCACACCCGGGTGTGCTTGCCCATGGCTTTTTACTGCCGCCCAGCTTTCATGAGGGACAGAGCGGAGCAGCTCCTGCTCGAAGCTGCGGAAAAACCAGCCGAGTCGTTTTAAAACGCGGTAGCTCTCGCGCGTATTCCCCGCGACCGAGAGTGGCGCTTGGAAGTTGTAGGAACGTTCGGGAATCATGCGCTCGGCACCTTCATCGGGGTGTTCGCTGTCGTTGAGCACAAAATAATTAATTCCACTGCAGCCCTCGGCGAGGTGGCCGAACGACACGGATTCAAGAATGGCTGGTTTGATGAGCGGCCCCTGAAAACTGTCAGTGTTACGGTAGGCTGGCCAATCATAGTAGCGCACGAACATACCCCCGATGGTTTCGATTGTTATTTTTGGGCGTACGTGGTCCTGCCACCACTTGTGCGAAACCGGGCATATCTCGCCATCAGAGCCGAAGCAGTTTACCGGGTATGATCCGCCTGTATCCACGAGGCGCAGCTCTTCTTTACCGGGGTAATCTTTGTTGATATCGATCAGAGGAATATCGATACCGTGTTTCTGCAGTAGACCGTTGTAGTACAGAATGTGACGCGCGCGTTCAGCGGGCTCCTCAGAGCCCCGGTGCACGTCATCACCCTTGCTGCCGGCCGAGCCGAGCTCGTTTTCAAGCTGGATAAGGATCGCGCCGCCGCCCCGGGTAACGCAGCGAGGTAAAATAATCGGAAGGATCCGCTCATACCAGCGCCCGGTTTCCTCAAGGTAGCACGCATCGTTGGTACGAACCCTGTCGCCGAGCTCGTCGATAAGCCACTGCGGCAGTCCGCCATTACGCATTTCGCCGTGGACGAATGGACCAATACGTGGAATCGTAAAAAGCCCCTCGTCGTGTGCCATGTCCATGAATGCACCGAGATCAAGATTGCCCTCAAAACACCACTCGCCCCGTCTCGGCTCATGAAATATCCATGCACAATAAAAAGTGACGGTGTTCATCCCCGCCGCACGCAGTTTGCGGAATCGATCGCGCCACTGACTCTGACGCATGCGGCCGTAGTTCAAATCGCCGCCGAAAATGAAGCGCGGCCGGCCATTAATGATAAGGTAGTCCGGGCTTATTTTAATAGTATTCATAAAATTCTCCTCGCGCTTAGCACTGTGGAAGTATAGACGATATGCTCTTAATTAACAAGGGACGAGCCGGCAAAAATCCGGTATTTACCGGCAATATGTATACTTGTGGTTATTTTTTCTGACGCCCTTCATGCGGGGCATATCCGCGGTGGCGGCGAAACACTCTGCTGAAATAGGCCGCGTCATCAAAACCAAATCTCTCAGATAGTTCCCGGATGCTCAGACTTGGCTCGCGCGTGAGTGAATGTTCCGCCATCGTCACCTTGAGCTCGGTGCAGGCCTGACGGAAACTAAACCCTGTTTCTTTTCGAAACTGGTGTGTAATAGTTGACGTGCTGACACCGGTATGTTTTGCTGCATCAGACAAACTCATCCCGGCGGCAGGATTTGTCTTGATCCAGGCAAGAATTTTTTCCACCACCGGACCGCGCTGTAACTGGATTATATCGGCGGCACCAATCCAAACAGCCACCTGCCGCATCAGGTTGCACAACTCATCATACCGTTCTCCCTCGAAAAGGGGTAAGGCATTCCATTCAGAGGCGAGCGCACCGCTTTCTGAAGCCGACAGGTACTGAAACGGTGGTGTTCGCCTGTCCATTCGAAACTGTCCAAAGGCAAGCAAACCAAGACGCTTGTCCTTGTTCATCACAGGTACGGCACCATCACAGAGTCCTGCATGACAATGGTGCAGGATTATTTCCCGGCTGCATTCGGCTTTTGTTAACAACTCCTGATCACTCTGTTGGCAAGCCTGTAATCCTTTTACCCGACGCACATGGCCGCAAAATGCGGATACGTAATCATATTTTCCGAAGGTGATAACATGGCCATCAACATCCCTGAAAAAAAGGCGGATGTCCAGCACGGTGCTCAGCGATACAAGCAGTTCGCGCAGCTGAGCGGTTGCAGTAAATTTTGATGGCAAAATTTGTGAGCGGGTTTTATGATTGTTTTTCTTCATACATGGATGTCGAGGCCCTAATCTCTACCGCTAAAATTTGACAGCCATCGGTTTTTGCCGATCTGCAGATTCACGCGCCAGGAGAGCCAATCTGGTGACATTAAATATTTCTGCTGTACTGAGTGGCGGCGGTGCGCCAAGAATAGAATCAATAAATAAAGAAAAAATATTTTTCGCTGGCTGCTGAGGTAACTCATATGGAGCACGGTCAGAAAGTAAAACGTTCACCTTTCCGGAAAGTACTTCTATAATACCTCTCTCTCCTGCAATCCGAAGGCGGTCATCAGCGTGCGAAGGCGCCATAGCCGGACGCAGGTAATCTATACTGCAGACTGCCTGCCCGCTATTTTGCAAACGAAATAAAACCACAGCTGAGCTTTCCAGTTCATCATGACCATGATTGGCCACGGTGCTGTGCGCGGCAAAAACTTCGCTGATTGCTCCCTTGCTGATCCAGTATACCCAGTCAATAGCATGTATGCCTACCCATAATATAGTGCCGCCGTATGTTCTGCGTTTTTTAAAAAAATTTTCTCTTTGTCCCAGACGATAGGATTTCTGGGCGGTTATCAGAAGGGGTTCCCCGATCAGTCCTGCCCGCACCGCCTGCCCGGCTGCAGCCATGGCAGGGTCAAAACGCAGAGCATGCATGGCACAAAAAAGGACGCCGGATTTTTGCTGTACATTTTGAAGATGATCCAACTCTTTAAAACTTAAAGCAATGGGTTTTTCACAAAAACAGTGTATACCGCGCTGTAAGCACTCAACACTTATCACACTGTTTAAATAAAAATGCGGGGCAATTACCGCTACCTGAGGTTTTTCATTATCGAGCATTTGCCGCCAATTATCATACAGACGGGAAACCTTACCTGAAAGTGAACTGACACTTTCTTCCGGCGAACCGGGAGCTGCAGCCTCGATTCGGATCCTGTTGTCAGTCTCTGCACTTCCGAAAGCATAATTTACATGACCTGAACTTCCAATAATTACGGTTTTAATCTTCATTTATTTCTGATCGAATTATAGAGGTAAGAATTACTGCCTGTTCTCAGTTCAATAGGTAAAATCCATTTCGTGGTGGTTTGTCCCGAATCGCGGATCAATAAGGCAGAAAAGAATCTGGAAATTATTGCATTGTATTAAAACCGTAACCTGCATATTCGTTATTTCTTCGGATACCTTCTATAGTCTTTCAATTTATCACAGTTCTTTTTGGTATAGGAACAGTTTGCACCGGTAAAAGAATGCGCTATCCGCCAATCACTACAACCGCGTCGCCACCTGTTCCGATCACTTCGCGTGTAATACGTTCCTCCCAGGGTTTTTGACGTCCGGCAGGTGTCCTGTCAAAAACCACCAGGTAACAAGCGGCGTTCTGATCGACACTGTCGCGGTAACGCCGGATTTGGGTAAGGCCTTCCTCTACGGTTAACGCCCGGCCGTCATGGGAATGAACAAGTTTTATTTCGATAATTGTTATTTTACCGCCGTATGATACCGCAATATCCATCCGGCCCCGACCCGCTGCGTATTCCCGGTCTATGCGGCCGCCGCCGTTTGTAATACGCTGCAGAAAAGCCATTAATAACAAATGAGGAAAC
>Ga0180007_10007415_pt1 | contig 10372 bp, 6 predicted proteins | sample MM_PC_MetaG_FD_121122 | JGI IMG/M metagenome (GOLD analysis project Ga0180007, IMG submission 121122) | Groundwater microbial communities from the Aspo Hard Rock Laboratory (HRL) deep subsurface site, Sweden - MM_PC_MetaG | ecosystem: Environmental > Aquatic > Deep subsurface > Groundwater...
CCCTGGCCCTGGCTGGCAAGGACATGAGCCAGCGCACCATCCGTTACTACTTGAGTATTACGGATGAAGAGGGCCTCACCCAACAGGTGGGCCGCCGGGGGCGGCAACTCACCTCCGTGGGCCGCCGCGAGTTGGAAACCGCCTATGTGGTGGACAAGGTTGGCTTTGTGGCCGCCAGGGCCGAGGCGCTGATCTTCGGCATGGACTTCAAGCTTCGCCAGGGGCGCGGCAAGGTGGTGGTGAACCTTTCGGTGCTTCGGGCCGAGGACCTGCCCCGGGCCAAGGCCGTGATGCGTCGGGTGTTCCGGGCGGGCTACTCCCTGGGCGACCGCCTGCTCATAGGCCGTCCGGGCCAAAAGGTGGGCAGTTACACCCCCGGCCCCGGCGAGGTGGTGGTGGCCACGGTGTGCTCCATCGCCATCAACGGGGTGATGCTCGACGAAGGGGTGCCCATGACCAACCGCTTCGGCGGGCTGTTGCAGGTCAGCGACCACAAGCCGTTGCGCTTCACCCAGATCATCAACTACGACGGCACCACCCTGGATCCCCTGGAGATTTTCATCAAGGGACGCATGACCTCGGTGAGCCAGGCCGTGGCCACCGGCGAGGGGGTCATCGGGGCCAGCTTCCGCGAGATCCCCGCCCCGGCGGCGGAAAAGGCCCGCCGCCTGGCCGGACGCCTGGAGCGGGCCGGGCTGGGGGGGATCATCCTGGTGGGCCGTCCCGGCCAGCCCCTGCTGGAGGTGCCCCTGGCCACCGGGCGGGTGGGCCTGGTGGTGCGCGGGGGGCTCAACCCCATGGCCGCGGTGGAAGAAGAGGGCATAGTGACCACCAACCGCGCTTTCAGTCAACTGTTGCCCTTTGAGCAACTCAGCCGCTGGGAGGAGGTCCTGGCATGATCATAGACCCGGCCGGTCCAGTGGCCAACCGCCGCTACCATCATAAGCTTCCCTGGTTCAAGTCCCGCCATTTGTGGCTGTTCGGCACCATGATGCTCTATTTCTTGATGGTGCCTCTTATAGAGCAGTTGTTGCCGCGCACCAGGACCATCCTGGATTTGTTCATCATCCTGGTGCTGGTGGCCGCCGCTTACACGGTGATCGACCGTAAACGCACCTTTTTTCTGGCTCTGGTCCTGCTGGTCTCCGGCATGATTTTCGTGTTGGGCGACTACCATTGGCATCGCAACATAACTATGGTGCTCGGCTGCGTTTCTTTCGTGGGTTTTTTGGGCATCGTCATCTTCTCCATCCTCAAAGATGTGATGACTCAGAAAGAGGTCTCCTTTGACACTATCAGCGGGTCGCTCAACGGCTACCTGCTCATAGGCATGATGTGGGGATTCGCCTACCAGGCGGTGGAGTCGGCCTGGCCCGGCTCCTTTGCCATCGCCGAAGGGGTCCACAAACTGGCCGGAGTGTCGGCCTACGTGGGGCCCCAGTTGTCCTCGCTTTTCTATTTCAGCTTTGTAACCATTACTACCACCGGCTATGGGGACATAACCCCTTTGAGCACGATTGCCGGGCAGTTGGCCATCACCGAATCGGTGGTGGGACAGTTCTATATGGTGGTGTTGGTGGCGCGCCTGGTGAGCCTTCACACCATGACTTCCAAAGGAAATGAACGATAACGCCCTCAATAAGTTGCTATATTGCCAAGCATGTTGACAATAGCAAGACTTTCCAACAAGATGAGCAAGACTCAAGGAGGGCGAAAAGAATGCATCGTTGCTTGCGGAGCCTGAGCAAATCATCTGGATTGGTCGCTGTCGGCATAGCTCTGTCCGCCCTGTTGGTTATGTCCGGCTGCATGAAGGTGGGGCCGGATTACAAACCGCCCAAGACTCAGGTTCCCGCTTCCTGGCAGGAATCCAACGACCCCGCTTTGGTCAAACAGCAGGCCGACCTGACCAAGTGGTGGACCGTATTCCAGGACCCCCTGTTGACCGCGCTGATCAAGCGGGCCGACACCGGCAACCTTGATCTCAAGGTGGCCGTGGCCAGAGTGAAAGAGGCTCGGGCTCAACTGGGAGTCGTGCTGGGCTCGGAGCTTCCCGCGGTGGATGCCCCGGCATCGGCCATTCGCCAGCAATACAGCGAAAAAGACCTGACCCGCAGCGGGCTGCTTGGCAACAACATCTCCCTGGGCCTGGAGGCCAGCTGGGAGATCGACCTGTTCGGCCGGGTGCGGCGCTCGGTGGAGGCGGCCCAGGCCGACTTCCAGGCCAGCCAGGAAGATCGCGTCGGGGTGATGGTGGCCCTCTACTCCCAGGTGGCCCAGACCTACCTGGTGGTGCGCACCCTGCAAGCGCGCATATCCGCCACCACCGAAAACATCGAATCCCAAAAGGGCGTGCTCAAGCTCACCCAATCCCGTTTTAAATGGGGCCTGGCCACGGACCTCGACGTCTCCCAGGCCCAGACGGTCTTGGGCAGCTCCCAGGCCCAGTTGCCTCCCCTCAAGAGCGACCTCAGTCAGTCTTTGAATACCTTGGCGCTGCTGTTGGGCCTACCCCCCAATTCGCTGACCTCGGAACTGGTAAGGCCCCGGCCCATTCCCGTGCCTCCGGCCAAGGTGGCGGTGGGGGTGCCGGCCGACCTGTTGCGCCAGCGCCCGGACATCAGGAGCGCGGAGCGCCAGCTGGCCGCGGCCACTGCTCGCATCGGGGTGGCCACCGCCGATCTGTATCCTCGTTTCAGCCTCATCGGCTCCCTGGGGACCGCGGCCACCACCGGCGGCAACCTGTTCACCGGGGGCAGCACCTTCTTTTCCATAGGCCCCAGCATGTCCTGGAACCTGTTCGCCGGCGGCAGCATTCGGGCCCAGATAAAAGTGCAGGACGCCCAGGCCGAGCAGGCCCTGTTGACTTATGAAAGCACCGTGCTCTCCGCCCTCAAGGAGGGGGAGGACGCCATGGTGGCTTTCCAGCAGGAAAAGCTGCGCCAGCAATATTTGCGGACCACGGTGAAGGCCTCGCGCCGCGCCTTGAAGCTGGCCATTCGTTTGTACAAAGAGGGTTTGCAGGATTTCCAGCGGGTGCTGGACGCCCAACGTAACCTGTTCGACTATGACAACCAACTGGCTGCCTCGCGCGGACAGGTGGCCATAAATCTGGTCAACATCTACCAGGCCCTGGGGGGCGGCTGGGATCCCGCGGTCAAAGGCGAGACTCCGCCCAACAACGCACTTGAGGCGGCTAGCCGCTAGGGCAGACGCCGCGCACCTTCAAGGGAAATTGCCATGATCAAGGGGATAAGCAAACAGGCGCTAACCGCCTTGGCCATCTTGGCCGGGCTCACTTTTGCAGCTGCCGGTTGCGACCGCGGCGAAAACAAGTTCGCCGCTCCTCCGCCGCCCACGGTGACGGTGGCCAAACCGGTCACCCGCACGGTCACCAACTACGCGGTGTACACCGGCAATACCCAGGCGCAGTTTTCCGTGGATATCAACGCGCGGGTGGAGGGCCAGCTCAGAAGCGTCAACTTCGAGGTGGGCAGCCGGGTGAAAAAGGGCCAACTGCTCTTTGTCATCGAGCCGGAGCCCTACCAGGCCAAGGTGGACATCGCCCTGGCCAACCTGGCCGTGGCCAAGGCCCAGCTGCAACTGGCCCAGGCCACCCTGGTGCGCAAGGAAAACGCCTATAAGGACCGCGCGGTGAGCGAGGTGGACGTGATCCAGGCCAAGGCCCAGGAAGCCGAGGCCATAGCCCAGGTGCAAGCGGCCGATGCCCAAGTTGAGCGGGCCCGCATCGACTACGGCTACACCCATATTCACGCCCCCATCAGCGGGCGCGTCTCGCGCAACTTGGTGGATGTGGGCAACCTGGTGGGGGCCGGCCAGACCACCAAGCTCACCTCCATCGTCATGGACGATCCCATTTACGCCTATTTCACCGTGGCCGAAGCCGACGTCATGGAATACCGCGACAATCAGCGGGACAAGGAAGTGCCCCTGAACGACAAGGGCTATCCCCTGGCCAACCTGGGCGCTTCCAACGAAGAAAACTATCCCCACAAGGGCTACCTGGACTGGATCGACAACAAGGTCGACACCGGCACCGGCACCATCCAGGTGCGCGGGGTGTTCCCCAACACCGACGGTGTGCTCCTGCCCGGCCTGTTCGTGCGGGTGCAGGTGCCGGTGGGCATTATCAAGGACGCCATACTCACCGAGGACCGCGCCTTAGGACGCGATCAGCGCGGCACCTACCTGCTGGTGGTGGACAAGGACAACGTGGTGCAGTACCGGCCGGTGGAAACCGGGCCGCTGCAGCCGGACGGCAAGGTAGTCATCCTCAAGGGCATCAAAATTGATGACGTGGTGGTGATCAACGGCCTGCAAAGGGTGCGCCCCGGGGCCAAATGCACCCCCATGACCCAGGAGCAGGTGGAACAGGCCCAAGCCGCGGCCCGGCAAAAGGCCATGGCCCAGCAAAAGGGCCAGGCCAAGCCGGAAGCCCCGGCCAAGGAAAAGCCCGCCAAGGGCGAAAAGTAGGCGGGTTTAAATGTTCTCACGCTTTTTCATCAATAGGCCTATCTTCGCGGCGGTGATGTCCATCGTCATCGTGCTGGGCGGCTTGCTTACTTTGGTGGGCCTGCCCATATCCCAGTACCCCAATATCGAGCCTCCCACGGTCACCGTGACCGCCAACTACCCCGGAGCCAGCGCCACCGTCGTGGCCGACACCGTGGCCCAGCCCATCGAGGAGCAGGTCAACGGCGTGGAAGGCATGATCTACATGTCCTCCAACAGCGCCTCGGACGGTTCCTATACCCTGACCGTCACCTTCGAGACCGGCACCGATCAGGACATGGCCCAGGTGCTGGTGCAAAACCGGGTGGGCATCGCCACCCCCAAGCTGCCTGAAGAGGTAAGGCGCCTGGGCGTGACCACCAAGAAGAAGTCCACCAACTTCGCCATGTGCATCAACTTGCTGGACACCAAGGGCCTCTACGACGATATCTTCCTGGCCAACTACGCCACCATCAGCATCAAGGACGAACTGTCCCGTGTATACGGGGTGGGCGACGTTCAGGTCTACGGAGCCGGCGACTACAGCATGCGCCTGTGGCTGGACCCCCAAAAGCTCAAGACCTACAGCCTGACCACCGATGACGTGTCCTCGGCCATCCAAGAGCAGAACGTGCAGGTGGCCGCGGGCGTCATAGGCCAACGGCCGGCCCCCAAGGGCCAGAACTTCCAGCTTACGGTCAACGTGCTGGGCCGCCTGGCCGACGTGAACCAATTCGAGCAGATCATCATAAAGACCGGCTCCGACGGACGCATCGTGCGGGTCAAGGACGTGGCCAGGGTGGAGTTGGGCGCCCAGACCTACACCATCAGCAGCCAGATGAACAAAAAGCCCACGGCCACCATCATGGTCTATCAGCTGCCGGGCGCCAACCTGCTGCAGATATCCGACAACTGCCGCGAGGTTCTCAAAAGGCTGGGCAGCAGCTTCCCGCAGGGCCTGGAGTCGATCGTCACCTACGACGCCTCCGACGTGGTGCGCGCTTCCATCAAGGAGATCGTGGAAACCCTGGTCATCGCGGCCATCCTGGTTATTTTGACGGTGTTCGTGTTTTTGCAGGACATCAGGGCCACCCTGATCCCGGCCATCACCATCCCCGTTTCGCTCATCGGCACCTTCGCGGTCATGGGCATCCTTGGCTTTTCCATCAACACCCTGACTCTGTTCGGATTGGTGTTAGCCATCGGCATTGTGGTGGACGACGCCATCGTCGTGGTGGAGAACTGCGCCCGAAATATAGATGAACACGGGCTCAGTTCCAAAGAAGCGGCCGTTAAGTCCATGGAGGAGATATCCGGCGCGGTCATCGCCACCACTTTGGTGCTGCTGGCGGTGTTCATCCCCACCGCCTTCATGGGCGGCATGACCGGAATCCTCTACAAGCAGTTCGCCCTGACCATCGCCACGGCCACCTTCTTCAGCTCCATCAACGCCCTGACCATGAGCCCGGCCCTGTGTGCCCTGCTGCTCCGGCCCACCCCGGAACACCGCAACTGGTTCTGGCGCGGCTTCAACATCTTCCTGAGCTGGTCCACCAACCGCTACGAGGGCATCGTGGGGCTGGTGGTGCGCAAGCTGGGCATTTCCATGATCGTCTACGTGATCCTGGCCGTGGTGGCCTTCTACACCATGACCCATACCGCCACCGGCTTCGTGCCCGTGGAGGACCAGGGTTACGCGGTGGGCACCATCCAGCTTCCCGACGGCGCCAGCCTGCAGCGCACCCAGGAGGTGGTGGACCACGTCAACCAGATCATAGCCAGCACTCCGGGCGTGGCCTACAACGTGTCTTTCACCGGCCTGTCCTTGTTGGACAACACCGCCAACTCCAACACAGGCGCCTCGATCATCGTGTACAAGAGTTGGGACGACAGGGCCGGCAAGCCCGGCGAGAGCCAACGAGACATGTTGATGCGCATCAACTACGGCATGATGCAGATTCAAGAGGCCACGGCCATGGCCTTTCCCACGCCGGCTCTCCCCGGTTTGGGCCTGGCCGGAGGCTTTGAGTACCAGTTGCAGGACCGCGGAGCCAGCGGTTCGCAGAGCCTGCAAAACATGGCCTACGAGCTTATTCAGGACGGCAACGGTCAGGCCGGGCTAACCGGCATGTACACTTCGTTCCGGGCCGACGTGCCTCAGTTGTTCGTCAACGTGGACCGCACCAAGGTGAAGAGCCTGGGCGTCCCCCTGTCCTCGGTGTTCGACACCCTCCAGGCCTATCTGGGCTCCAGCTATGTGAACGACTTCAACAAGTTCGGGCGCACCTTCCAGGTGAACATGCAGGCCGAGGCCCGCTTCCGGGCCCATTCCCAGGACATCTCCAGCCTACAGGTGCGCAACGCCTCGGGCCAGATGGTGCCCATGGGCACCCTGGCCACCATCCAAAGCACCATTGGCCCCCAGGTTCTGCCCCGCTTCAACCTGTATCCGGCGGCCACCATCCGCGGCAACGCCGCGCCGGGCTACAGTTCCGGGGAGGCCATCGAGCTTTTGAAAAACATGTCCGCGCAGAAGTTGCCCTCATCCATGGGTTACGCCTGGAGCGGCATCACCTACCAGGAGGTGGTGGCCGGCGGCAGCGGCGCGGTGGTGTTCGTGGTGGCGGTGATCTTCGTGTTCTTGGTGCTGGCGGCTCAGTATGAAAGCTGGAAGCTGCCGGTGCCGGTCCTCCTGGCGGTGCCTCTGGCCCTCTTGGGGGCCTTTGCCGCGGTGCAGATCCGCTCCCTGGACAACAACGTCTACACCCAAATAGGCCTTGTGCTCCTTGTGGGTTTGGCCACCAAAAACGCGATTCTGATCGTGGAGTTTGCCCGAGATCTGCACAAAGAGGGCAAAAGCATCGTGGATGCGGCCATGGAAGCGTCCAAGCTGCGCTTCCGCCCCATTCTCATGACCGCCTTCTCCTTTATCCTGGGCGTGCTGCCCCTGGTGGTGGCCTCCGGAGCCGGGGCCGGGGCCCGTATCGCCCTGGGAACCGCGGTGTTCGGCGGCATGCTGGCGGCGACCTTGCTGGGAGTGGTCTTCGTGCCCGGCCTGTTCGTGCTCTTCGAGCGCATGGGCTTTAAAAAGCAAAAGGCCGACGACGGGCAAGCGGCCCCACCCAAAAAGCTGGCGACCACCAAGCCGGCCACGGACGGACAAGGCCAGTAGCCCAGGAACGAGTCGACGTCCCAAATGAATCACAGGGGGAGGGGAAGGCCGTGAGCCGTCTTTCCCAGCCTACCGCGGCTTTGGCCTGCCTTCTGGCCGGGGCCGCCCTCATCAGCTTTTCCGCCGTCATGGTGCGTCTGGTGTCGGTGGGTCCTTCCTCCAGCGCCTTTTACCGCATGCTCATCGGCGGGGTGGCCCTGGCCGTTTGGGCCCGCCTGCGGGGCAAGGCCCTGTGGGGCGGATGGGTCGGCCTGGGGGCGGCCTGTCTGGCGGGCTTTCTTTTCGCCCTGGACCTGACCCTGTGGCACAGAGCCATCCTCCTGCTGGGGCCGGGGCTCAGCACCATCTTGGCCAATTTCCAGGTGTTCGTGGTGGCCGGGGTGGGGGTGCTGGTCTTGGGAGAGAGGCCAGGCTGGCGCCTGGGCGCGGCCATACCTCTGGCCATGTTCGGCTTGTGGCTGCTGGTGGGGGTCCGCTGGCAGGGCCTGGGGCCGGGCTATCACTATGGCGTGGGCCTGGGGCTGCTGGCCGCCTGCGCCTATGGCTCCTATCTCCTGTGTCTGCGCTGGTCGGTGCGCAGGGTGGGCGGCCTGGACCCCATGTCCAGCGTGGCCCTCATGTCCCTGGTTTGCGCCGGGCTGCTCCTGGCCGCATTATGGCGCTCCGGCGAATCCTTGGCCGTGACCTCGGCCTGGGACTGGGGCTGGCTGGCCGTCTATGGCCTGGCCTGCCACGCCGGGGGCTGGGTGCTCATCTCCCTGGGGCTTAAGCAGGTGGCCGCCTCCCGGGCGGGCCTGGTGCTGCTTTTGCAACCAACCCTGGCCTTTTGCTGGGACGTATTGTTCTTCGGCCGCCACACCACTCTGCTGGAGGCGGGAGGGGCCTTGCTGGCCGTGGCGGCGATCTACCTGGGGGCCACGGGGCGTCCCGCCGCCAAGTAGGCCATTGCGGCCACCGGCCTTAAAAAAAGCACTTCCACCCCGGGGCGACGCCCGGACCTGTCTCAGCCGTGAAACAGCAGGTAATAGCGACCCAGGCAGTTCCGGCAGCGGTACGGGGATATACCGAAAACGGAAAGGATGCGTTCCCAGGCATTTCGCCTATGCGAACGCCTGACATCCATTCCGCCACAGAGGGGGCAGGTCTTGCTCCCAACGGCGATAGGCAACACAGCGGACCTCGGTGCTGTAATCTATTTGATTACAGAATTGGTAAATTAAAAGCCGTATTTGGTAAAAGGTTCTTAGGGAGAATTAACAGTGCTACAGGGCAAGGCTTTGGGCGCGGTTCGTGCTTGATACGCTGACAGTCATACGACGCATAAAAACAAGGACCGGCCTATAAGGCCGGTCCTTGGGCATTTTTTGGCTGGCCCGCCAGGATTCGAACCTGAATAATCAGCTCCAAAGGCTGATGTCCTGCCGTTAGACGACGGGCCAAAAAACGCTTTCGATTTTACCAGGTCAGGCGCGGAACGCCAGTGTTAGCCGGGACATTTCGCCAGGCTCAGGCGGCTTCTCCGGCAACTTCGTTGATCCAGCCGATGGCCGCGATGATCGGGGCGAAGCCTATGCTGGGCAAGGCCAGCACCGCCGCGTGCCGGAGCTCGTCGACCGTGAAGCCTTCGCCCAAGGCCCTGCGGGCCTGGCTCTTGATGCCTCCCCGGCTGCCGGTGGCCACGGCCATGCCCAGCTTCACTAGGCGGGCCGAGCGGGTGTCCAGGGGACCGGCGTCCTTGCAAAGTACGCCCAGCTTTTCAAAAGCTTGGGCCAACTCGGGAAAGTACTCTTTAAAATCGGTATAGGGCTTGGGAAGGCTCATGGTCTATCTCCTTGACGAGGGGTGGCCAAAGGCTCCGTCATCCTATGTTGTTGGGCCTGGCCTCTCTTGTCAAGAACGCGCTTGGGTCTGCCGCCCCAGGTACTGCTCCACCGTGCCTTGGAAGACCATGCGCCCCGCCTCCAGCAGGGCCACGTGGCTCATGTAGGCCATCATCTCCTCGGGGTAGTGAGTCACGCCCACCAGGGTGGTGCCCTCACCGGCCAGGCGGGCCAAGATTGCGTTCACCTCGGCCCGGGCCGGGGAGTCCAGACCGGCCAGGGGCTCGTCCAACAGCAGCAGCCGGGGACCCGTCACCATGGCCCTGGCGATCAAGAGCTTGCGCAACTGCCCATAGGACAGGGTGGTTATGTCCCGCTGGGCCAGCTCCATGAGTCCTAGGCGCTCCAGCCAGGCCACGGCCTGCTCGCGCTGCTCCTGGTCCAGATAACCCCGCAGGCCCACGCTGCCGGAGATGCCCGAGGCCACGGTCTCCAGGCCGCTCTGGCGGTGGAAGTGGCGGGCCTGCAATCCGGCCGAGACCAGGCCGATCTCTCGGCGCAGCTTCTGGAGGTTGCGGGGCCTGGTGCTGCCGAACCAGGCCAGGGTGCCGCCGTGCTGGGGGCGCAGCTCCCCGCCCAGCAGGCGCAGCAGGGTGGTCTTGCCCGCGCCGTTGGGCCCCAACACCAGCCAGTTTTGGCCGGGCAGCACTTCCCAGTCCAAGTCGAAGAGCACCGGCTTGTGCTCCAGGTTGACCTGGTCGGTTTGCACTCTGGCAAGGAACGCATCCTGAGTGGCCGGGGGTGGCGGAGCGGGCAGGGCGGCCTGAGGCGAGGGAGCCAGGGCCAGGCCGCCGTGGTCCATGACCTC
>Ga0180007_10007416_pt1 | contig 10372 bp, 4 predicted proteins | sample MM_PC_MetaG_FD_121122 | JGI IMG/M metagenome (GOLD analysis project Ga0180007, IMG submission 121122) | Groundwater microbial communities from the Aspo Hard Rock Laboratory (HRL) deep subsurface site, Sweden - MM_PC_MetaG | ecosystem: Environmental > Aquatic > Deep subsurface > Groundwater...
CTTTAAAGGAATCAGAATGGTAATTCATATCACTAAAAAATATATCAAAGTCATATATATCATCTATTATTAATTTTAATACGAAATTATTCAGGATTAAACCCCCTGAAGCTCCTTTTTTAATTAATAGTGGAGTGAACAGGTCATTTGAATAAAAATGAATAAGCTCCCCATTACCCATGATAATATTCTGTAGAGTTAATATTTTTACATAATGTGTCTGATTTGTATATGTCAAATGATCGATCTTGGTTATTATATCATAAGGGCTGTCCCAGTGATTCTTATAGATACTGCCATTGCTGCTGATCTCTATCGGGATATCCAATTTTAATGAAAAAAAACCATAATTAAATCCCGGCTTCAGATCAACCATGAAATAAGAATCAGAACCGATGTTCTCAATTCCCCAGAACCAGTTGTAGGATATTGATCTTGAAATGAGCGACGTTTTAAATAAGAGCAGGATAATGATAGTTATAAATAATCTTCTTTTCATAATATTTTAGAGTAATTATAATGATTTCGTATCAGATTTCTACTCTTTTTTTGAACTCAAAGTTCACGAAGGAAAAAATTAAAGGACTCAAAGGTAAGGGAAAAAATAAAAAATTATTCACATTAATAAAACAAAAAAATATTAATTGCTTTTCTCTGAGGTCTTTATGGTTCACCTTTGAGTTCTCTGTGGTTTTCTAAAATCGTATGGTGAGATTGAGGCCCAGTTCCCAGGAAAGGATCTGCTCGAGATCATCATTATCCTCACCCGGCTCACCGCGTTCTTCTCTTGACATCTCGTAAACAACTTTTTCATGGCCGCCGCCGTCAATATTTTTACTTATATTGATCGTCCATGAATGATCTAATGAAGCCTGCCCTACCATCTCTTTGGGATGAATATGGTCCTTTCCTGAATCATCCTGTCCATAATCATATGTAGTACGAGTATAACCCAAGCCGATCGTATGATTGATCTTATATCCCAGTTTTATTGGTTTTTTAAAGAAGAGCGGGGGTTTCCAATATTCTTTAAGGTCCGTTGAAAAGGAATAGGAGGTCTTAAAACTCCATGCGTAACTCTTTTTATCCGGATACTCCTCTGTATTAGGTTCGATCTCATTGCGGAATTCCTTACCAAAATCCTGCTCTACGATCTCATAAAAAGTCTTATGCTCATCAAAAGAATCAATACTATATGAATAGGATAGACTCCATCCAATGGATTTATCTGCTTTCCAGCGGTAACTGAAACTTATATTCGGAGCAAAGGAATACTGGATTGATTTCTGTAAGAATCCATTTGTCTTTCTAAAAGAGGCTCCATAGGAAAAAGCAGAACTTTTAGTATAGTCATCTTTATTCTGACGCCAGATCCAGAAATTGAATATATTCATTAGATTAAGTGAACTGGAACCACTGACACTCCAGGAATGACTCAGGGAATAAGAGCTGTAAGAACGAGAAGTATTCTGAGATAATGAATAAGAAAGGCTCCATTGGCTGATCTCCCAGAAGTCCAACCCCAGCCAGGCAGAAAAAGAGTTTCCCAGAGAAAGAGAAGTATTACTGTTTTTCGGATCCTCTTCACCTCTGAACTGTCTGACGAATTCAAGAGAATTAAAATGGGGATTGATATAAGGTATATAAAAATAATTACCGGGTATCTGCAGTAGAAAAGAGTCTGTAAATTTATTCCAGGTCCCTATCATGGTATTGGATTTCATAGAGATATCTGATTGGGAAAATCCCATGTTCTGAGAATAAGAGGGAGTAAAGCTTTTAAAAATAAATTCATTGATATTAAAAGAACCGATTCCTAAAGAATAGGACTGACTGGTACTTGCATTTTTGTATAGATTAGAATCCAGGTCAAATTCATCGATCCCGAATTTCATTCTCGGTCCGTTATAATGAAATCCGGATTCAGAATAACCTAAATTATAGCTTATCGTAGGTTTGATGAGCACTTTTGGCAGGTTTAATCCTGTTGAAAAATTTCTGCTCCTTGCATTCAGGTCCCATACATTGGTTATCGGGTCTGTCTTTGAGAGTGAATAAGAATAGCTGTATCGGGGAGTAACACTGAAATCCCCTGTTGAATAACTTCCTCCTGTATTCCATGCTATACTCTGTGAATAATTATAATTTGTTGAGACATCATATCCTGTCAGGTTGGTATAATTCGGTGTATAACTGAACGATTGTGATTCACTGTATGAATGCGATCGCCCCAGCTGAAAATTAACAGACGATTTCAATAAGGTATCAAATAAAGGTACTTTTGTGCTTCCATTCCATGCATAGGAGTATGATTCACTGAAATGGGTTGTTTTATAATCATCTTCTTCCAGCCAGGCAAGAGGTTTTCGATTACTGGATACGGAAATAGATCCGCTTAAATTGACACTTGGCCAATATTCCGGATATAATCTTTTTAAGAGAGGATTAGAAGGTAAATTTACCCCAACTCCGCCGCTTAAGTTCTTTGATATAGAAAATCCCTGCTCATTAATGGGGACAAAGATATCATCAGAATCGCTCTCTGATATGGAACGCGACCAGCTGCCGTTGACCGGAAGCCAATTGATCGTTGACCATGATCCGCTGACCGAATCTGAAATGGATTCTGTGCCCGTACCCAGTCCTCCAATGGCTGAAAAATCTTTTCCTTTAAATGAATGTGAATAAGAAAGGTTTAAATGCTGAAGCAGATTAAAATTAATATTATAGCTGTATGCTATGTCCTTTAATTTTTGAATATCATCAAGATGAAGATCGTTAAACCAGATCCGTCCCGTTGCCCCGTCCTGTGTAGGACTGCCGTATATTCCTATAGAAATGTGATTGACCTGCTTCAGATTAGGTATGTTGACCACCCTGAAATTGCCATTTTCAGGATATAGTCCTTCACTATTTTCCCTTGGTTTTAATGCTTTAAATTCAGGTGACCTGAGATCGATCTCTATCTTCCGCCAACCAATCCAGCTGGAGTCGATCTTCTTGCGAAATTCATAATAATTATTCACTCCTCCAAACCTTAAAAATAAATACTCTCCACTTGTTACAGCAGTCTTAGGAACATAGGCCCAGAACTTGATCTTCTCATAATAACGGATATCCATGGGATTATTATACGACCGTGATACATATACGGCTGAATACTGGCCGTCATTCTGATAATTAGAGGCTATACTCATGGAAAAATCATGCTTTTTAAGGTCTTTATATTCAAGGACCAGAGCCTGTTCGCTCTCCTGAGATGATTCCTCACTGGTGACTGCACCGTGCATGTCATCGTAGTATTCATCGTCATTTTTTCTTAACGAGTTCTCTTTATATTCCGCATCGTCAAAAGTGGAGATAACATATACTTTAAAATTCTGCTGGTTTGAAAAAGTAGAGGTCTGGTCATTCAGTTTTTTATCCTTCCATACAAGTCCTGCAAAATAGATCTGGTTAATAAGCAGTTTACCCACAGCTCCTTCATTTGTTTCGATAATGATCCTCACATGTTTGATCCTTCGCAGCAGTTCGCTCTGTTCCGTATTAAGGGCATCTTTACTTAATGTAACACGCACAAGCCTCCAGTTCCCTTTTGAAATTATCAGATCATTTTTACTATCCTCAGTAATGGCATAGGTCTGTGCTGTCCCGGAAGGCCATGATAACACTTCTTCGTTAACTACCGAATCCAGATACCCATTGTTATCCATATCCTCTGAATCAAGTATTCCATTAGCCAGAAGATAATCTCCTTCTGAGTTAACATATTTTGGTCCGCCTCCGACCGCCGTGTGGAGGTCCGTGGTATTTAAGATCCCGTCAAAGAGGAATCCTCCGTCATTCTTTGAAACTTCTTCATCAAGAAAGCCGTCACCGTCAATATCTTCGCTGAAGACGCCTGTATCAACCCGCAATTTGACACTGGCTGTAGGGTCATCCGATTCCAGTTTGACCCACATGACAAGGTCCGTATAGTCTCTGAAGTCTTTTCCTCCGGCAGGAAAGGCATCCTTTCGAATAACTCCTGCCCATGTTTTACCGCCGCTAAAATCATAGTCAAAAACAAGGGACCGCTGAACTGCATCCACACTGGAAAGCTGGCCCTGTTCAAGGTGTCCCTCATTAACATTATAAGGACCCGGTTTTGTAGTATACAGGAGATTTGTTTTTGCTCCTGACCATCCAAGGGGCCTTAAGATCTCATCTTCAGAGTAATCATGGTAATCCTTGTAAAAGAGCTTGGCTCTTGTGGACCATTCAGCAGGTGTCCGGGCCGCGCAGATATACCAGTCGTAATCTTTCATGGCATAAGAATAGGTATCGATAGTTCCTTCAAAATCATCTATCATGGCTTGTCCGAATGTATTAATATTATGATAGGACCCGGCATACTCACCCCCGAAAGAGAGGGTAAAGGGGATCTTCTCTTCAATGGCTTTATCCGCATCCCCGGGAATGATAAAATCAAGTGCTTGTGCCGTCTTTTTCTGATCAAAAGTGGCCGAACCAAAAATTGATCCGACCCAACGGCTGTCCGAAGCAGCGTCAGGAGTAGGTACTTTTGCAGGAGCCTGTTTTCCATTATAAAATCCCACACTGCCGAGGGTAAGCCAGTCGGTCAGATCGCAATCAACCCGCAGTCCTGCCAGGATCTGCTGCAAGCCTCCTCCGAATGGAAGGTATTCGTAAACAATATCGATCTCTGAATCAGGGGTAATGGTCACAGAGGAAGCAAATTCAAGATGGCCGGTCTTATAATCGATCGTATAATCCTTGTTCTTGGTCAGCTTTCGGCTGTTTAAAAAGACCTTTTCAGAATCAGGGATGATATCCCAGTGAAGGCTGAAATCCCTTGCTTCATACCGGTATTCCAGATGCAGATAATAATATGAATCTTCATAGTTGGGATTCAACCCATAAATAGACTTATCCGGATTGGATATATAATACGACCCGGTAAACTCAAATGGTCTTGCCGCATTAAAGATAACATACCCCTTTGCTTCATCAATATAATATTCAAATCCACCGGCATTGTAGGTTTCCGTATCGATCTCTGAAAAGGGCTGTTTATCGATTTTTCGATAATCCGCATCCAGTATAAAGAATTTAAAATCCTTATCTTTTTTTTGGATATTCTGATTTCCCAGGTAATAGACACCTTTATATTCATAGGGAGAAACACTGTTCTTCCTGGACAGAAAGACATACTTTTTATTATCACTCTGATTGGTCATGATGGCTGAATAATCAGAACTCGCAGGAACAATGGGATCAATATACAGGTTATTCTGTCCATCGACCTGGTTATAGGTAACAATAATATCTTCTGCATCAGAAATGTTTCTTTTAAAGATAACAAGCCCTCTGCTGTAATCGGCAATATAATCTGTTCCGCTGTACAGCAGGTCACAGTCGTTTGTTTCAGACTGATTGCTTTTGATCAGAGTTATTGGAATTGTACCAAAATTATTATCTTTATTGTTATCATCAAGATAAATAATAAGACTTCCATTCTGAATAGTTTTACCGTTATTTATGACATAATACTTTTTCTTGACAAAGTCATAATCCTTTATATTCTTCACAACCAGCTGCGAAGTTCCCTGGAAGTGCTTTACTTCTGTTATTCCCCTGGTCATACTGGCAATGGCCTGGAACTTCCACTTTCCCTTTTGAGCAAGGGCTTTGATCCCGAATGCATTTTTTGTACCCCCGCTGCTCCCCACAGCATAGGAACTGCCGGGAATGGATACTCCGATATTTCCAGCAGTAATATTCTGAATGAACTCATCCTGCTTTAAAGCATTATACTCTACCTTATATGTATCACTCTCCTGCCTGCCGCTTGAATCAATATCAATGGTCACCTTTTTTCCTACTTTACCCTTGATGTGGATCTCAAGACTCTGAGAGGGTTTAAATCCCCTGGTGATAGCTGAAGAAGTGGCTGTAGCTTCGGCATACTTTGGTTTTTTCAGAAAGTGAGACCATCCATATGAAAATCCTATTATCTGACGCCCATATATCCGTAAATGGGTCTCCCATTCCGGGAATTGCCAGTCCAATTGATGCTCTATCCCGTCTCCTGAATCCGGTAATGGCTGCCATTCATCATCCTTCATTAAACTGTCAAGGAATCGGTCCGGACCGATCATGAATTTTGTGATCTTTCTTATTTCCAGATCTTGAACTTCTTCTAAACTAAGGGCTGTTTCAAAAAGAATTGAATGAAGGAGCTGATTCGGCTTTAATATACCTAATCGTTTGGGAATGAATACGGCCGGAGGTTTCAATTCCAGCTTGGGTTCTTTTATCATGAGAGAGAACAGCTTCTTATATACCAGTTTATAGTCTTCTTTTTTTATTGTTGCAAGAGAAAAAACAGCCAGATTTACTGTTACTATTATGGAAATACTACATACAAGTAAATATTTTATATATTTATACAAACAAAACTCCTGACAATTATCTATACAATATAGTATATCTTAAATTGCAAATAATTCAATTTAATTTAATACCCTTTTGGCTCAGTACCATTTATGAACGGAACCTTATGAATTATATTTGTAGAATCAAATGTTGCAAGATTACCGGTATTCTCTACGATATCACAAAAGAGTATTTCTTCTGTTGGGATCGTAAAATCCTGATAGGTTCGATTCCAATACAATTTATCAAATATTTTCAAAATAAGGGGCCCTGCAACAACACCGCCGGTCATCCCTTTACCTAATGACCGTTTAAAATCATCAAACCCGATCCACACCACCACAACATAATCCCTGGTATAACCGACACACCAGGCATCTTTAAAGCCGCTTGTGGTTCCTGTTTTACCGGATAGTTCAATACGTAACGGATTATTCTTTAATGCATATCTTGCTGTTCCTTCTTCTGAAAAGACCCTTTTTAAAGTATCGGCAATAATATAGGTTGTGCCGCTGGAAAATATCCTTGTGTTATTACTTTCTTCCCATTTCATCAACACATTGGATTTTATACTGATATTATTAATAATATCGGTATTATACCGGTCTCTTACTCGATTGATCAGGGACGGGTATACACGGGTGCCTCCATTCGCCAGAACATTATATGCAAGAGCCAGTTCGTATGGACTCATTTCCACTGTCCCTAAGGCAAGAGACAGGACAGGTAAAAAATTAATATTAATGGATGTATCAAAATAAATTGGTTCAACATAGTTATTGATCAGCTTTTCAGGAGTTAACTGATGAAGGATCTGGACACTGACCGTGTTAATGGACCTGATCAATCCTTTCCTGAACATAACAGGTCCTTCATATTTAGAATCATAATTCTTTGGTGAATAATATCTGTTCTTATCCTTATATTTGATCGGCTGGTCGGTTATGATAGATGTAAGGCTGAATAACTTTTCTTCAATACCGGCAGCATATATGAAGGGTTTAAAAGCCGACCCCACCTGTCTTTTGATATGAAATGCCCTGTTAAGCTGATTCTGAAAAGTAAAATTCTTTCCCCCTATAAAACCGAGGACATCACCGGAATCAGGCTTAGTAACGATCACTGCAATTTGAAGGTCCTTATAATAGTCCTTATTTGTGACAGGAGCATTTAAAGTACTGAAATAATTCTTGACACTTTCCCTTATAATATCCTGTACATTCAGATCGATGGTTGTACTGACCTTTAAATTCCCCTGCAGGATCTCCGGTATGGTAAAATGCTCTTCAAGATATTGGCGAATATACTCTACTGCATAAGGAGCTTTATTAATATTCATCTTCCAGTATGATATGCTTGATATATCAAGTTTAGATGTGAAATTATCCCAGAAGTTGTGATATCGATCCATGAAATCTTTAGTAGATACAAGGTTATAGTGTTGTAAACTGTTCAGAATTATTAAATGTTTTTTTTGGGTCAGTTCGATATTGTTGAACGGACTGTAGTAATTGGGAGCCGGAATAATACAGATCAGTAAAGCGATCTCAAACTGATTTAAATTCCTCACTTTTTTATTAAAGTAAAGCCTGCTTGCAGATCTTACTCCATAAGTTCCATGACCAAAGTATACCGTATTTAAATACATTAAAAGGATATCATCCTTTGAAAAATTTTCTTCAATATTAATGGCTCCGTAAAGCTCCAGAAATTTTCTATAAAGGTTTCTTCTTCTTGAAGTGAACAATATTTTAGCTAACTGCTGGGTAATGGAACTTCCCCCTTCCACGACCCTTAAGCTTAGTATGTTTTTTACAAAAGCCCGGAGGATACCTTTAGTGCTGTATCCTTTGTGCTGATAAAAGTTCCTGTCTTCAATGTTGATCAGACTCTGTATTAAATTTTCAGGGATATCAGAAAGATGTATGATCTCGCGTTTTGTAGGAGAAAACTCTCCTATTACTTTTTGCTGGCGGTCATAAATAACAGACGGCTGAAGCTCAACGACTTTTCCTTCATCATTCAGAATAATGGACTGATCTTTATAATTTTTGATCTTTTCATGATACTCAAACAGATTGTTAAGCAGTCTCTCTTTATTATTATGCCATTCCAGATAAGCAAAAAAAGCTATTCCGCCAATATACAGCAGAATGGCACTTGAGAGCAGGATCATGATCATAATGATCTTTTTAATCTTCATATCTAAATGCAAGGGTACGCTCCATGTTATTATAGTCTTTAATTACTGAAATACATTTTAATCCATACTGATGAGCGAATGACAGGATCTTTTTTTTTAATCCGGGATCTATCTCTAATAAAAAGTATCCTCCTTTTTTTAAAAATTTCGGGATACCTGAGATGATCCTGTTATAAAATTTCATTCCATCACTTCCGCCGTTGAGAGCCTCGCCGGGCTCAAAATTTTTTACATCGGGAGAGAGTCTATTCATCTCTTCTGATAATATATAAGGAGGATTAGATGCAATAAAATCATATTTATCAGAAACATTGGAATAAATATCGCTTTTAATGAATCGAATGCACTTCTTTTTAAGAATTCTAACCTGGTTCTTTTCTGCTATCTTCAGGGCTTTTGAAGAAATATCTACGCATACTATTTCGGCTGAAGGAGCCATTTTCTTAATTGTGATACCGATATTACCTGTTCCTGTTCCTATATCAAGAACTTTTTTATCTCTTAGATCATACTGTAATATCTGTTCAACAAGAAATTCTGTCTCAGGACGGGGGATCAATACATTTCTATCTACTAAAAAAGTCAAACCATAAAATTCTTTAGATCCCAGAATATAGGCCATGGGTTCATATTTACATCTTCTCGTTATAAGACGATTTATCCTGTATTGATGAAGAATTGAAATTTTTTCCTCCATCTCAGTATATAATTTCGGCCTCTCAATATTAAGTACATGGGAGACGAGTATTTCGGCATCCAGGCGATATGTGGAAATATTACTGTCTCTAAAGCAATTTGAAGCAAAATCTAATGTTTGTTTGACCGTACGAATTACTCTCCTCCCATAGATCATAAATAATCTATTTATTAAATTAAGGAATATTCTTTAACAATAATGGGGTCCGGAACAGTTCAGTTATTTTTGTTCTTCAGAAAAATGAAGCTGCAGTTTTGAAATAATGTCTTCCAGATCACCGTCCATTACTTTATCCAATTTATATAATGTCAAATTGATCCTGTGATCGGTGATCCTGTTCTGAGGAAAATTATATGTCCTTATCTTTTCACTTCTGTCACCAGTACCGATCTGTGATTTCCTTTCCGCAGACAGTTTTGCCGCTTTTTTTTCCTCTTCCATTTCATAAACTTTAGCCCGTAAGACCTTCATTGCCCTCGTTTTATTCTGAAGCTGTGAGCGTTCATCCTGGCTGGTGACGACAATTCCGGAAGGCAAATGGGTGATCCTGATAGCAGAATCTGTTTTATTAACATGCTGTCCTCCGGCTCCTGATGCGCGGTATGTATCTATTCTTATATCTTTTTGGTCAATAAAAATGTCTGTCTCTTCGATCTCAGGAAGAACTGCAACGGTCACGGTGGATGTGTGAATACGGCCCTGAGATTCCGTTTGTGGTATTCTTTGAACTCTGTGAACACCACTCTCATACTTCAGATGAAAATAGACTCTTTCGCCGGATATAGAGAGGATCAATTCTTTGAATCCGTCAAGATCTGAAGAATGGGAACTTATTATCTCGATCTTCCATCCATTCTGTTCGCTATACCTTTGATACATTCTAAAAAGATCAGCTACAAAAATTGAAGATTCATCTCCTCCTGCCCCTGCACGAAACTCCATAAAAATGTTCTTATCATCATTTGGATCTTTCTTTATTAACAACTTTCTTAAATCTGCTTCCAGTGTTTCTCTTTCTGTTTTAAGGTTTTCCA
>Ga0180007_10007417_pt1 | contig 10372 bp, 11 predicted proteins | sample MM_PC_MetaG_FD_121122 | JGI IMG/M metagenome (GOLD analysis project Ga0180007, IMG submission 121122) | Groundwater microbial communities from the Aspo Hard Rock Laboratory (HRL) deep subsurface site, Sweden - MM_PC_MetaG | ecosystem: Environmental > Aquatic > Deep subsurface > Groundwater...
GAAAACCTTGATTTTGTACGTGCCTAAAAGCGGTGGCAAGCCACCGCACTTCAAAAGGGTTGTTCTTGAAACTTGAATGCTTGCCAAAATGAGAATTGCTGGAGGATTCTCCTTTTTCTTGACTTCAATAGTTCTATATGTTTATATTTTAAGCATAATATGCTAAAGAATATAGACCCAGACATAGAAAGGATTATCTCTGCTGATAGAGAGAGACAGGCAAAGACCTTGAATCTCATTGCTTCAGAGAATTATGCAAGTTCGGCTGTCAGGGAAGCCTGCGGTTCTGTTTTGACAAACAAGTATGCTGAGGGCTATCCCGGGGCAAGGTATTATGCCGGGTGTGAACTCTGTGATGAGGCAGAAATCCTTGCTATTCAAAGGGCAAAGGAGCTGTTCGGGGCAGAGTATGTGAATGTTCAGCCTCACTCAGGAACACAGGCAAATATGGCCGCATACCTTGCTTTTCTCTCGGCCGGCGATACTATAATGGGAATGGACCTGGCTTGTGGAGGACACTTGTCGCATGGAAGCAGGGTCAGCTTCTCTGGAATCCTATACAATGTTGTTACTTATGGGGTAAACCCAAGAACGCACCTTATAGACCTTGAAAAAGTAAGGGAGTTGGCTCTGGCTTCTCAACCAAAAATGATTGTTTGCGGGGCATCAGCCTATCCAAGGATGATAGATTTTGAGGGCTTCAGAAGGATAGCCGATGAGGTGAATGCCTTACTCCTGGCAGACATTGCCCATATTGCCGGGCTTATTGCTGGGGGTGTTCATTCCTCGCCTATAGAATCCTGCCATATAATCACCACAACTACACACAAGACCCTCCGTGGACCCCGTGGTGGAATGATCATAGCCAGAGAGAAGTATGGAAAACTTATTGATAAGGCTGTCTTTCCAGGAATACAGGGAGGACCTTTGATGAATATCATTGCTGCCAAGGCTATATGTTTCAAAGAGGCGTTATCTCCTGAGTTTAAGGAGTATTCGGCTCAAATTGTGAAAAATGCTAAGGCTCTGGCAGATAGCCTTATCTCTTTGGGATTCACACTTGTAAGTGGAGGAACGGATAACCACCTCCTTTTAGTTGATATAAGCAAAGCCAGCCTCACAGGAAAAGAGGCAGAGCAAATGCTCTATAAAGAAGGAATAGTGGTGAACAAGAACTCTATCCCTTATGATTCCCAGTCCCCATCTATCACCTCTGGCATAAGGCTTGGCACACCTGCTCTGACCACAAGGGGAATGAAAGCCCCTGAGATGGAAAGGATAGCCTATATGATTGATGCAGTCCTACGAAAGAAGGCAAAAGTCAGCGATGAGGTTCTTGCCTTAGCTAAAAGCTTTCCTGTGCCTGAATAAGAAAGAAGAATATAAACCGCAGAGGCACGGAGAAGAAGAAACACGAAAGCCCGAAAGGGAGAAAACCCGAAAGAGAGAAAGAGAATTGAACCACAAAGAGCACAAAGAATATAAACCGTCCTCCGTGACCGTATTTCCTTTACCTTTTTACTGACACGCTAAACGGACACGAATCACGACTAAAGTTTCTTCGTGTCCTTCGTGGTTAAAAATATTTTTTTCTGGTTTTCATTCTTTCGTGTTTTCGTGATTATATTTTATTTCTTTGTGTCTCTGTGGTAATCTTACTAAGGAGGTATTAAAATGGCAAAGGTATTGATTGTTGATGATGAAAAGGACTTAGCGTATCTATTGAACGATATACTTGAGCTTGAAGGACACAAGGCAACCTCAGTATTAGACGGGTATAAGGCAATTGAGGAGATAAAGAAGACCCATTATGACCTTGTTCTGATGGACATCAGATTGCCTGGCATAAATGGCGTGGAGACCTTTATCCAGATTAAAGAGATTGACCCGGAGGTAAAGGTGGTGATGATGACCGGGTTCTCAGTAGAGGATTTGATTGAGAAGGCACTTAAGGAAGGTGCCTATGCCTGCATCCATAAACCATTTGATCTCCAGAAGGTGATAAAATTAATACAGGAGACAATCGGCGAAGACAAAAAGGTAATCTTGATTGCTAATGGTGATAGCAAGACAAGGGAAGATGTAAATACGGCACTTACTGAAAAAGGTTACTGCACCTGCACAGCCAAGAATGGCGATGAGGCAATTGCCAAACTCCAAGATAAATGTTACAAATGCATCTTACTCAATTTACAGTTACCAGGGATAAATGGGCTTTCTATACTGAAGCAGGCAAAAGAGCTATGTCCTGATACTGTAGTTATAGTTATGACAGAGTATGATTTGCCTGAAATGGTTAGAGAGGCAAAGCAGCTGTCTGCTTATGCAGTTATCAAAAAACCGATTGATATTGATGCGTTAATACGGCTTCTCAAGGAGGCGAATCTGTAAATAGGAGGTGAATCAGGGTGCGATATACAGTTATTATTGAAAATGGAAGAGAGTCTGGTTATGTTGCTTTTTGCCCTGTATTAAAGGGTTGCGTATCGCAAGGTGCTACAAAAGAAGAATCTTTGGCTAATCTTAAAGAGGCAATGAGCGGGTATCTTGAAGCCCTTATTGAAGATGGATTGCCGGTTCCAACAGAAATTAGCAGGGAATATGCAGAGCTTGAAGTAGCTGTAAGATGAACAAGTTACCAAAAAAGCAACTACTCATGTTCAGGGGTTAAAGGGTTCACGGTTAATCCTCTTATTCTCTAACCTTGAACCGTGAACCTCAGAACCATAAACGAACACAATTTTTGGAAACCTGATTTATTTGGATATACAAAGAGGGGGCTGAGGATATTGTGCGTGACCCGATTATGACAAATGAGAAGGGAGAATTAATCTAAAGTGGGTGAGGTGCCTGAGAATAGCCTGTTAAACATCTTAAAGGGTGAGCCGGACTCCCTTATTCAAGCCGCAGGCAAGGCGGCTAAAGAGGCTTGCGGAAAAGAAACCTATTGTAATTTGGTGGCTGACTGCATCTCAAGGACACTCTTTCTGGGAGATGATTTTGCCAGAGAATTAGCCGCAGTAAAGGAAAATTTAGTTATACGAGGTAAGGAAAATATTCCCGCAGGTATGCTGACCTTAGGAGAAATCTCATCTTACGGTGAGACAACCTTAGAATTCTTTAACAAAACCATTATGATAGGAGGGTGTTATGAATAAAAATGACTTTGAGAAATTGGTAAAAGAACGGACAGAGAAACTAACGCAAGAGGTTATGGAGCACAAACAGGTAGAGGAGGCATTAAAAAGAACTCTTGAGGAGCTTGAAAAAACCATGGTCAAGTTCACCACTAAAAAAGCAAGAGGTTGGATTGATGTTGGTGGCACCAGGATGAATCTGGTTGATATACCCGGTGGTTGGTATAGTATCAAAAGGTTGATTTCTCTTCTGGCTGGTTCAGAAACCTTGCGGCGAGTGATGGTTGAGTCGGGAAATGATGAGAGATTTACCTTAAGTGCCTTAGAAGTGGGTTTCCTTGCTCGTTCCAGACAGGGATTTATTGATGCAGTTGATTGCTATTCAGAGGCAGGTTTTGGAGATTTTAAGGTGAAAGAGATAGATTTTGATAAAGGCTATGCCCTGATTACCTGTAAAGACTCTTTCGAGGGTTGGACACTGCGAAAAAATGACGAGCTGACAAAAGAGTCTACCTGCGACTATTCCCGAGGCGTTCTTCTCTCATTTATGCAAAAATTAACAAATAAGAAAGGGTTAAATTGTGTTGAGACACAGTGTATTGGGACAGGTGCAGAAGAATGTAGATTTGTGATTGACGAGGAACAACGATTATTAGAAAGAGGATTGGAATTACCGACATTAGGAAAATCAATAAAAGAGAAGGCTGAGGAATTCGAGCGTCTGCTTATTGAGTGTAAAAAAGCAGAAGAAGAGCTCAAACAGGCACAAGCCCAATTAATCCAATCTGAAAAACTTGCCGCGGCTGTTCAGATTGCCTCTGAGGCGGCACATGAGGTAAAAAATCCATTAGCCGTTATCAAAGCCGGGCTTTATTATTTGGGAAGAATTCTGCCTGAAAATAAGGAGGCTCAAAAGACTATCTCCCAGATGGATAAGGCGACACAAAGGGCAGTTGCCTATATTGATGACCTGCTGAATTTTTCAAGACCACCGGTGCTTAATCTAAAACCGGTTGATCTTCATAAGGTTATTGAGGACTCATTCAACGAATTACCGCAGGAGATATTAGCCGGAATAGAAATAGAGAAGAATTTCGCTCCTGCTGTGCCGTTGCTGACAGCAGACCCTGACCGACTCAAACAGGTCTTTGTCAATCTCATCAAGAATGGGGCTGAGGCGATGGGGGAAGTAAAAAGTAAAAAGTTGAAAGTTGAAAGTGAGAAGGAAGGGGAGTTTGTTAAAATACGCATTTCTGATACGGGCAAAGGTATGATAGAGGAAGACCTGAAACGAATCTTTGACCAGTTTTTTACCACCAAGGGCAAAGGCACAGGCTTAGGATTAGCCATCTGTCATCGTATCATTGAAGCACATAAAGGCGGGATTGAGGTCAAAAGCGAGGTAGGCAAAGGAACGACCTTTGTGATTAAACTTTCAAGAATCATTTAGACACTGATCTACTTTAGATGAATACTGAAGAGATATTTAGACACTGATTTGCACAGATAAACACTGATTATAAATGAAGAGATATTTAAGCATTGATGGACTGTAGCTAATTTTTTAATTCTTATCAGTGTAAATCTGTGTCAAAAGAGGGGTTATAAGTGGAACTTAAAGAGACAATAGAAGAGCAGGAAGAGTTTGCCAAAAGGATGGAATGGCTGATTATTGCCAGATTTGTCCTGTATGGTTTGGCATTAAGCACAGCCGCTATCAGGATGTTTATTGGGGTTCATCCATTAAGCCCGATGCTTTATTATCTTACTTTATTCGTCTTCGTCTTAAATCTTATTTGTTTCTTCCTGATAAAGAAAAGATTATATTTATATGCTATCATCTATTTTTTGTTGGTTATAGACACTGTGCTTATCACATGGGCTATGCATCTTGAGGGTGGATTGGCAGCTCCTATGTTCCCAATCACCAATCTATTAGTCATTCTTGTAGCAAGTATTCTTATCTCTAAAAGGGCAGGCATTATTATTACTACTCTGGTAAGTATTGCCCTTATTCTTTTGATTACCCTTGAATATCTCAATATTCTCCCTCCTGTTCCTGCTAAAGGTATAGGATTAGTCATGTACCAAGCGAAAGGTTATGTTATTACAACAGTGATTGCTAAGGTTCTCTTCTTTTATGCAGTGGCAATAGTGAGTGGGTATCTTTCGGATAGGATAAAGAGACAGACAAGGGAGATTAAAGAAAAAGGGGAACAACTTGTCCATGCCGAGCGTATGGCTATGGCCGCCAGGATTGCCTCTGAATCTGCCCATGAAATAAAAAACCCATTGGCAGTTATCAAATCCGGGCTTTATTACTTAGGAAAAATTCTACCTGGAAATGAAAACGCTCAAAAGACTATTTCCAGAATGGATGAAGCCACAGAAAGGGCAGTCATCTATATTAACAACCTGTTGAATTTTTCAAGACCACCTGTGCTGGCGTTAAAACCGGTTGATATCCATAAGGTTATTGAGGAATCTATTAACGAACTACCTCAAGAGATGTTAGACGGGATAGAGATAGAGAAGGATTTCGCCCCTGCTGTGCCGTTACTGACAGCAGACCCTGACCGACTTAAACAGGTCTTCGTCAATCTCATCAAGAATGGCGTTGAAGCAATGGGAGAGGTTAGAAGTAAGAAGTTAGAAGTTAGAAGTGAGAAGGAAAGGGAGTTTATCAAGATACGTATTTCTGATACGGGTAGAGGGGTAATAGGGGAAGACCTTCAACGAATCTTTGACCCGTTTTTTACCACCAAGGGCAAAGGCACAGGCTTAGGATTAGCCATCTGTCAGCGTATTGTTGAGGCACATCAGGGTAAGATTGAGGTTGCAAGTAAAATAGGTGAAGGAACGACCTTTGTGGTTAAATTGCCAGGGATTATCCCGTAAAGCAGACTATGCCGAGAATAAATCAGTTCTTGCAAAAACTAAATAGAATTCAGTAGTCAGAATTCAGGAGTCAGAATAAAAAACCTGCGTATATTCTGAATTCTGTATTCTGAATTCTGTATTCTGTCATTTTACAAATGCAATGATACTCAACCTTGACACACCCGTCTCTCTCTTGCCAATGGTTGGAAAGAAGAGGGCAGAGCTTTTGGCTACCCTTTCTATCTCTACCATTTCTGACCTCCTCACCTACTATCCGAGGGGCTATCAGGATAGAAGCAAACTTACCCCAATATCTGCTCTCAAAGGAAAGGGCAGGGAGACGGTAGCAGGTCAGGTGATGCGGCACATAAGGTTTTCAAGGGTAAAGAGAGCCATCATTTCGGATGGAAGGGGTGCGGCCAATCTTATGTTTTTTGGGCCAGACCCTGCCAAGCTCATGCCATTAGGGGCAAGGGTGATTGTTACTGGAAAGGCAAAAAGGATGGGAGGCAAGATATTCTTCTCAAACTTTGAGTATGAGGTCGTAAAGGAAGAACTGGATGCACACCTGCGGATTGTCCCTTTATACAGGCTTTCAGGAGATTTCGGAGCGTTTGGCCAAAGGCTATTTAGAAAAATAATAGAATCAGCCCTTGATCTCTATAAAGATAGGCTGGAGGATTCTCTACCCACTGAGATTGCCGAGCAGATGAAGCTTATCAGCTTATCTTCTGCCATTAGCAATATTCATTTTCCAGAAAGCTGGAAGGCGAGAAAAGAAGCCAGGGAGAAGATTATCTTTACTGAGCTATTTTTCTTGCAGACCGCACTCCAGATAAACAGGCAGAGAACAAAGACAATCTGCAAGAATAGGCTCTATTCTAAAAAGGATTGCTCACAGTTCCTGAAATCTCTTCCATTCAGCCTTACCAAATCCCAGGAGAGGGTTATTCTTGAAATAGAGAAAGATTTATCCTCTCCACATCCGATGAACAGGCTCCTTCATGGAGATGTTGGCTCAGGAAAGACAGTAGTGGCATTATGGGCAGGCTTTAAGGTGGCCAGCTCAGGCTTTCAGGTGGCAATAATGGCTCCAACTGAGATATTGGCAGACCAGCATTACATTGTAGCTAAGAGATGGCTTGCTCCATTAGGGATTGAGGTTGGCATACTAAGAGGTGGATTGCCTGCATCGGTGCAGAAAAAGGCAAAGGAGCTTATCTCTTCCGGAGAAATAAAGGTTATAATTGGAACACACTCCTTGATAAGCGAGGATGTCCAGTTTTCTAACTTAGCCTTGTGCATCATTGATGAACAGCATAAGTTTGGTGTCAGCCAGAGGCAGAAGCTTCTGGAGAAGGCAAAAGGCCCAGCTGATTGCCTGATTATGACAGCCACGCCAATCCCAAGGACTTTATCCCTTACCCTCTACGGAGATATGGATGTGTCAACACTGAATGAACTTCCAAAAGGCAGGGGCAGAATAATCACGGCAGTAAGGTCGGATAAAAACCTGCCCAAGATATACTCATTTATCAAAGAAGAGATTAAGAAGGGCTGTCAAGCCTATTTTGTCTATCCTGCCATAGAGGATTCTAAGGAGCGGGATTATAAATCAGCCATAAAGCACTTTGAGAAGGTGTCGCTTGAATTTTCTGAAACCCCTGTAGGGCTTCTGCACGGAAAGCTCAAGCCTGAGGAGAAGGAGATAATGATGCAGAGATTCGCTAAGGGTGAGGTCCAGATACTTGTCAGCACTACAGTCATAGAGGTAGGCATAGATGTAAGCCAGGCAACAATCATGGTTATAGAGGATGCAGAAAAATTCGGGCTATCTCAATTACATCAGCTCAGGGGAAGAATAGGCAGGGGCGAGCTTGACTCTTACTGTATCCTGATAACTAAGGAAAAGATAGCTCAGGTTTCCAATCTTGAGATTAGGGTAGAGTTAGAAGAGCAAGATAAGGTATCGGTAGGGAAGATTCGGGCAATTAAGAGCATAACCAACGGCTTTGAATTATCCGAGTATGACCTGAAACTAAGGGGCGCAGGTGAGCTATTTGGCTTGCGACAACACGGACTCTCTGAGCTTAAATTAGCAAACATTATCTGGGATACAAGGTGGCTCTTTAAGGCAAGGGATTGTGCGGCAACCCTTGTCGCAGACGACCCACTTTTGAACAAAGAGCCTCATCTTCTCCTGAGAGATGCTATCCTCAGAATCTTTGGAAAGAAGATGGAGCTTGGCTTTATTCGGTAATTGACAACATCTAAAAAACTCTGGTAACACTTTAATCATCTAAAGCAAAAAGCTTGGCAAGTAAGGAAAAAGGTAAGAAAAATTAGCAATCGGTTTGACTTCCGTTCCCCAAATTTGTAAAATTGCAAATAAAATTTACTTGACATTTAATGAAAAAATCTTTATAATTTAAATAAAAAGGAGGTAAAATTTGATGAACAAGGAGGAAAATGAAAAAAGAAAGAGGCTTACTATTGATTTATCTGAGAGGGCATATAAGGAATTAGAGGATACGATGAAAGATATGGATGCTACAACCATAACAGAAACTATAAGAAGATCTGTAGGTCTTGCCAATTTTTTGGTAGGAGAAAAAAGACGAGGTGTCAGAATCTTTATTAAATCAGACAAAGAGACAAGAGAGATTGTGACTATCTGATCGCAATAATTGGTTTTTTTGACAAAAGACGTATATAAAAAACTAAAAAGGAGGTGAAACAATGGATAGCAAGCAAACTTCTGTAGAAGATAAAGAGGAAAGAATAGAAAAATTCTCTCCACCGACTTTTATAAAGGTAGAAGAAGAAAGAGAAAAAGTGGCCAAGATACTCTCATATGGAATATTGGGAGTCTTCTTGTTGATAATCTTCTTTCCTCTCATTTATTTTCTAATGGGTGGTCAGATACCAGATATACTTGTTAGGTATATTCAAATGATCTTAACACCCGTAACCACATTATTGGGCATAGCATTTGGATTTTACTTCTCAACAAAGAGATTGTGAATGAAATGTTTTCTATTGTACAACCCTCAACAGCAATGTTGAGGGTTATTTTTTTGTCTATTTATAAAGAGAAATCCTGTAATTAGGAGAAGGCAAGCGAACAATAAAGTCAACAAGTTTTGCATACCGAAGCGATTTCAGTTTAACGAGAAGCCCTATGTGATTCAGTTTTATTATAGTCAACTGTCGGAGGTTGCAATATCCAATTGAACACTGGAGTCTCAGTGGACAGATCGTTGACACCGTTTCTACCAAACCAAGCCCGCATGAGTGGACAATTGTCGCCTTCAAGTGTTACTGATAGCACGTTTGCCTCGGATGACCCTGCGAAGAACAAAATCATTTGGCTATCTTCATCCTTTATGGCAAGCAGATGCTCCATATTGAGAGTGATATTTCCGATCCTGAGTAATTTCACGTGCAAATCCTTGCTTATGGGATGCAAACGATATTCGGACTTGCACCCCAAATGATCTTCCCTAATGTTCCAGATGTTAGTCGTACTTCACCAACTCAGCCCATATTTGTTGGTGTTTTCGCTCATTGTCTTGGAAAAGGCGGTCGGCTTCTTCCTTCTTCGGTTTATACCATAAGAAGAAATATGTAATCCATATTACTATACCGGCTCCATAGAAGAGGGACAAGACAAGATATAGCCAGATGTTACCCGGGAACAGTTTTGGATATTTCGGAACGGGTAAACCAAAAAAGCTCTGCTCAAGCCGTTTGATCTCACTGAGATTAGGGAGGTCGAGTTCTCTGCTGAAAGTGAGCTTCACATAATGCTCTGAGTTGGTGACTGAGTAGATATCTCCGCCCCTTTGCTCCAAGTGACTGTCGACTGTTTTGATATCCTGCGAATTTAGGAGCGACCAATGAAACTTTTGCATCAAATTGATCTGCTCCTGTTCATCGTTGGGATGAACTTGAAAAGAAGTGCCTTCCGTGCGTGCCATTTATTTCCTCCTTTTTGTTTTTAAGATTAGATGGCGTATTTTTTAAGGTAAAGGCATCCGCCACCTGTAAAGAACTTTACCTTTTTTATGCACCTTAAATCACCTCGTAATCACATCACCCCCTTTTTTTGGCTGCTTAACCTGCTTATTAAAAAAAAGCGTCTCCATCGCACAAATTTTGCGACAAAGACGCTTTCTTTCCTTTCAATTCACGATTCGCAATTAACGATTCACGATTACTCTCTCTCTCTAATAAACATCATTCTTCATCTCCTTGATGGCCAATAATATAAACATCTCCCTAAAAATATGTCAACTTTTTTCTTTAACATTTTCCTAAATAATTCGTATGGGAAATGCGGTTATCCATATATC
>Ga0180007_10007418_pt1 | contig 10372 bp, 7 predicted proteins | sample MM_PC_MetaG_FD_121122 | JGI IMG/M metagenome (GOLD analysis project Ga0180007, IMG submission 121122) | Groundwater microbial communities from the Aspo Hard Rock Laboratory (HRL) deep subsurface site, Sweden - MM_PC_MetaG | ecosystem: Environmental > Aquatic > Deep subsurface > Groundwater...
CCCAGCCCCTTTTTCAATATCCACACCTTTAAAAAATTTCTCAAGGACAAAAAGGATGACAGCTTTTTGTGCATGACCCTTGCCGATCTTCAACGCTCCCAGGTGGATGACCGGGAACTTGCCCTGTACCCGGACTCTCTTGCCATGGAACAGGGCAATTTTGCCCTGGAATATGAATTTAACCCCGGGGCGGCCACCGACGGGGTCACCCTGAATGTGCCGGCGGATTCGGCCGCACTTGTATCAAAACACAGCGTGGACCGGCTGGTACCTGGCCTGTTTGAGGAAAAAATTGCCGCCCTGATTAAAAACCTGCCAAAAAATTTTAGGGTTCGCCTGGTGCCGGTCCAGGACACCGCCGCCCTCATCGCAAGGGAAATGAAAAGAGAAGACAAACCGCTGTTCTCCCTGCTCTCTTCGTTTATCCGGCAAAAATTTGGGTTCACCATCCCCCCAACCCTATGGTCGGAAGAAAACCTACCCGATCACTTGAGGATGAGAATCTCCATCCGGGATGGAAAAAACCGGGAAATCAAATCCATGCGGGATCTGTCCATCTTGGGCCAGTTCGCTTCCCATCGCTCTTCCAACAAGGACAACGCCTTTGAAACGCTGCGTAGGACATATGAACGGGATCAAATTAAAGATTGGTCATTTCCCGACCTTCCCCCCCATATTCCCCTCGTCCAGCCGGACGGATTTATCCAAAACGTAACCCCTGGCCTGAAAATTGACCCCCAGGACCAGACCCTTTCCCTGCGGTTATTCAAATCCAGGCAACTTGCCCTGGGAAGCCATGTCAAAGGTATCAGAGCCCTGTTTGAGCTCACTTTTCCAGATGATTTCAAAGCCCTTAAACGAGACATTCGAGCAGCCGTTGGTCTAAAACAGATCGCACCCTATTTCAACGGAGCGTCCCAATTCCAGCAATCCATTTTCATGGCCATTGCCAAAGAGCTGTTTGAAAAGGATCTGCGCACCCGAGACGACTTTTATGCCCATGGGGAAAAAATACGCCCCCAATTGTACGCCCATACCCAAAAAATCTTGAAAATGATTCTGACCGTGGGGAAAGAATATGAAGCCTGCTTTTCTCTGATCCAGAAATTATCCCTTCAGCACCAAAAAAAACCGGCTAGTTTTGAACTGCTCACCCTTTTATTCACTGAGTTAAAGAACCTGACCCCGGCCAATTTTCTGGAACTCTATTCCCTGAGTCGTGTGGAACAATTGCCCCGCTATCTTGCCTGTATTCGCATCCGGGCCCAAAGGGCCGTGGACAACCCCATCAAAGAGGGACAAAAACAGCTTTTAATGACCCCCTTTGACCACAAGTTAAAGACCCTGCTTGCATCTTTGTCGGAACGCTCCTCCCGGGAAAAAGCAATGGCCGTGGAATCTTTTTACTGGCTGCTGGAGGAATACAAAATTTCCGTGTTTGCCCAGGAAATAAAAACCAATGGGAAGATCTCCGCCAAGAAACTGGACAAAGAACTAACCCGCATTTCCACTATGCTTTAGGCCAGGGAGATCTATTTTTTTTCCAACCGTAACTGAACCTGGGTTTCTAAGTGGGCAATCACAAGGGAAAGCGCCCGGCTTGCACAAACCGGGCCTGAATTATTCCAGCCGGTTTTAAGGGCTTGCCTCTTTTTCTCCCGGAAAAGGGCAACGGAATCCACCAGAGACTTCCAGGCAAACAGCTTTTGCAGAATATGCCGCTCTTCAGGGGTCATGGTGGCTGTGTCAATTTTTTCTCCACTGCTGGTAATGATCATCATTATTATAATCGCCTATTTTTTCTTGCGTATCTTTGTATATGCATCAATGATAATAAATTTACTTTCAAGCAGAAAGCATATCAGATATAGTCCTTCCCAGGAAGTTAAAGTAACCAAAAATTAAAAAGATGAAGGATATCCACCCGTGTTCACTGAAACCATTACATTTCCGGCAGCCTTTATTGCCGGATTGCTATCTTTTCTCTCCCCCTGCGTGCTGCCCCTGATACCGGCTTATTTTTCTTTTATCACAGGACTTTCCCTGGATGAGCTCATCGCCGAGGACAACAAGGATATTCGGCAGAAGGTGATCCTGTCCACCCTGGCCTATGTGGCCGGATTTTCATTTGTGTTCATCCTGTTCGGCGCATCGGCCTCTTTTATTGGTGGACTTGCCTCCCAATATTCCTGGGTCATCCGCTACCTTGGGGGGGGCATTGTGCTCCTGTTTGGCCTCCACCTTCTTGGGCTGATCAACATCAAGGGATTTTTGTTTGAAAAACGGTTCCATGTCAAGAAAAAACCGGTTCATCTGCTGGGAACCTTTGTCATCGGCATGGCCTTTGGGGCCGGGTGGACCCCCTGCATCGGCCCCATGCTGGGCAGTATCCTCATTGTGGCCGGCAACCAGGAAACCGTTCTCAAGGGGGTCTGGCTTCTGGCCGTTTATTCTGCAGGCCTTGCCCTTCCCTTTATCCTGATATCTTTTTTTATCAATTCCATGCTGGGGTTCATGAAACGGGCCACCCGATTGATCGGGGTGATCAATAAAATTGCCGGACTTCTGCTCATCGGTATCGGGCTGTTGCTGATATTTGACAAATTCTCTCTACTGACCATCCTTTAAAAAAAAGTATTTTCTCCATGTCCAAACAATTTTATGGTTTTATCGGGATTGCCACATTCACAAAGCTATTGATGAATGTTACGAGAAGAATGATCTACCCCTTTGCCCCTGAATTTGCCCGGGGACTTGGGGTTCCCTTGTCTGCCATCACCTCTGTCATTGCCGTGAATCAGGCCACAGCGCTCCTGGGACCGGTGGGAGCCTCCTTTGCCGACAAATACGGGTATAAACTGCTCATGCTCTTTGCCCTGGGGCTTCTGACCATTGGCACCTTTGCCGCAGGATTGATCCCCTTGTATTCGGTCCTGGTGATCTGTCTGTTTCTGGCCGGTCTAACCAAAAGTATTTTTGATCCCAGCCTCCAGGCGTTTATCGGAGAATTTGTTCCCATTGAACAAAGGGGAAAGATCATCGGCATCACTGAACTTGCCTGGGCAGGTTCCACTCTCCTGGGAATCCCTGCTGCCGGGCTCATCATAGAACGCTTTTCCTGGCAAACCCCCTTCTGGATCATCAGCCTGCTTTCCCTTTTGAGCTTTGGCCTGATCTTAAAATTCATGCCCAGCCTTCCATCGGCAAAAAAAAAATCAAAAAAAACAGCATCTTTTCTCTCCAATTGGAAAACCATTGTTCGAAACCGGCAGGTGGTGGGAATCCTCTTGTTTGCCTTTTTCATGGCCCTGGCCAGCGACACCCTGTTTGTCATCTATGGGGCCTGGCTGGAGCAATCCCATGGCCTTAGCCTTACCGCCATTGGATTCAGCACCATCCTGATCGGTATTTCGGAGATGCTGGGAGAAGGTGCCACCGCCCTTTTTTCAGACCGCATCGGCCTGAAACGATCCATTTTCACAGGGGTCAGCCTGTGTGCCGGTGCCTATTTTCTTCTGCCGTTTCTGGACATCGGCCTCCCCTTTGTGCTGACCGGACTCTTCCTTATTTTTTTCTTCTTTGAATTCACCTATGTAACGGCCATGAGCCTGACCACGGAATTGGTGCCGCAACTTCGGGCCTCCACCATGTCCGCCTTTTATGCCATCGGCGGCCTGGGCCGGGTGGTCGGTGCCTTTGCCGGCGGCATGATCTGGTCCTCGTCAGGACTTGCTGGCATAAGTTTTGTCTCCGGAAGTTGCACCCTCATGGCCCTTGTTTGCATTCTTATGGGATTTTACAAGAACAAACCATCTCATCTGAACTAAAAACTTTCTCCAAATTTTTATTCAGCATTGGGGTTAACACTTGATAACAAACAAGATTTTCTGTAAGATTATTTAACCAACCACACCTCTGGAGACTTTATGAGCCAATTCAATGAGCACATCGATATTTTAATTAATGCCTATAAATCAAGCATAGAGCAAATGACCCACCTGAAGGTTACCGGTTCAGAGATAAGACAGGTTCTCGAAGAACAGGGTATTTTACCATTTGCGCATATCATATCCTATACGGATTATAACAAAAAAGTTCTCGGAAAATTCGTCCTGACATTCAACAGCGTTCATGACGCCTTAAGACTTGCTTCTGCTATTGCAGAAAGGCTTGGAATGGGAAAACTGAAAGAAATCGGTGATGATTCTACCGATTTATTAAATGAATTTTTAAATGTAGTGGTGGGGCGAACCATATCAGACTGGGACAGCATTGGCTTGAAAGTGAAATTTGACACACCCATTTACAAAAAAAGTTACAAAAGTGACTTTTCAAAGTCTTTGCGCGGATATATCATCAGCCTTGATATTATGGACTCAGAAGCAGATAATTCAACTGAACAGATTTTTTTGAGAATAGATTTCGATGAAAAAACCGAAAGCAAAATCCAGGAAAAAAAGATACTCCTTGTTGATGATTCAAGAGTAATGAGACAAATTATCTCCAAAACGCTTAAAGCAGAAGGAGCGAATGTAAAAGAGGCGGAAAATGGTGAGGAGGCTACAAGAATTCATCGAACATTTAATCCTGATTTAACACTCATGGATATTAATATGCCCATAATGGGCGGATTTGAAGCCATTGAAAAAATCAGAGAGTATAATAAAAATTCAAAATTTGTTATTCTTTCTTCAAGCTCTAGAAAAGATGAAATAGTCAAAGCAAAAGAACTAAAGGTGTCTGGTTATCTGGTAAAACCAGTGGAGCCTGAGAAACTGATAGAAAGAGTTTCTTCCATATTAGGCTGATATGATTACAGGTGAAATTTTTCAACTTTTTTTGCGGCAGAACGGTTATTTGAGAATATAATATGCCGTACCATTGTAATCCACTCTCTTCAATTGCTGATTGATATCAAACAGCGATTCCGTGGCGCCAATGATCAGAACGCCGTTGTCGTTCAGGCAGGATGACAGGCTTTGAAATAATCGCTGGCGGTCTGTTTTGCTGAAATATATCGCCACATTCCGGCAGAAAATGATATCAAATCTTTTATTTTCAATTATAGGCTGCAGCAGGTTCATTTTTTCAAAATAGGCCATACTCCTCAGCTCATCTCTTATTTTCCAGTTCGTCTCTTCCCGGGTAAAATACCTGTTCAATTGAACGGCATTCAACCCCCGGCTGACTTCATAGTCAGAATACTGGCCCCGGCTGGCTTTTACGATTGCTGCATCTGAGATATCAGATGCTTTAATTTTGATATTGTGGCTGATAAAATTTTCTTTGAAATACTCCATAAGCGTTATGGCAATGGAATACACTTCCTGGCCGGTTGAGCATGCAGCGCTCCAAATATTCAGATGGCCCTGGGTCTGTCCCCAGTTGGCCTGCCAATCCGGCAGCAACTTTTCCTTTAATAGCGCATAGGGCCTTTTATCTCGAAAAAAAGAGGTTTCATTTGTGGTCATTAGATCAACGATATGGTGGGTCAATTGCAGGGAGTTTTTTGCCTTGGCAATCAGATCTTCAAAAGAAGAAAAACAATATTCTTCAATGAGGGGTTGAAGTCTGTTTTCCAGAAGATAGGCCTTATTTTTCTTCAGAACGATGCCACTGTGTTTGTGGACGATAACTGCCAACTCCATAAGCGCTTTGACGCTTATCCTCATACCCCGACCCGCTGTAAAATCTGAGTTATGATATGGTGAAGAGGTACAACTTGGTCAACAACACCGGCATTGATGGCTTCACCCGGCATACCAAAAACGACACAACTTTGCTTGTCCTGGGCAATAACCTGGGCGCCCAAACGTTTCATCAACCGCAAGCCAAGAACCCCGTCAGACCCCATACCGGTCATGATGATACCAAGGGCATGTTTTCCATACACCTTTGATATGGACCGAAACAAATAATCTACCGAAGGCTGACAGTGATTCTCCGGCGGATCATCATTGATTTCAAGCAGGGATTTTCCTGAAACTATTACAACTTTCATCTGCTTGCCGCCCGGGGCAATAAAAACAGTGCCCCGCTTAAGCTCCATTCTATTTTCCGCCTCTATTACGTTCAATGCACTTTTTTGGTCAAGTGATTCTGCCAATGCAGCCGTAAACTCTGACGGCATGTGCTGAACAATGACAACCGGAACACGCAAATCTTCGGGAAGACTCGGAATAAGCTCTGTCAATGCTTTGGGGCCACCGGTTGAAATACCAATGGCAACGATTTGGATACGCCCGATCCCTGGCTGAGATGTTCCTTTTCCTGGCACAAGATCGCTGACAAAAGGGTGTGATATCGCCTGGCCATTGCCGATTAAATAGGGTTGTATCTGGGCCATGATCTCGTTTACAACAGGGACCAACTGATCGAGAAGAACCTTTTTGCTTTCCAAAGGATTTTCAGCCTTCGGTTTGGTAACAAAGGTCAACGCGCCAAGTTCAAGCGCTTTTAATGTTATGGCGGCACCTTCTTTTGTATGGGCCGAAACCATAACCACCTTCAAATCGGGGTGATCTATCCTGACATGTTTTAAAACCTCAAGCCCGTCCAGTTCCGGCATGTCAAAGTCCAGGGTCAGCATGTCCGGTTTCAGGTGGGGAATTTTTGCCAAGGCCACCTTGCCGTCTGTGGCAGTCCCGACAACTTGGACACCCGGAATGTTGGAAAGGACATCTGACAGAACTTTTCTGTACAAGACAGAATCATCAACGACCAGGACTCGTAATAAACGTTTGGACATCTGTGCCTTTATTTTTTAAGCAGCTCATCCAGGTCAAGAACAATCACCAGCTCTTTTTCCATGCGATAGACACAGTTGATAAATGCACCACTTATCCCGTCCACATTTGACGGCGGAGTGGAAATATCGAAATGGTGAGCACTGACAACATCGCAAATATTATCCACCAGCAATGCAATGCACTCCTCTGCATAGCGGACAAATACAACCTGAATATCATCATGAGTTTCACTTGGGGGCATATTAAATTTGCGGTGCAAGTCAATGACGGTGACAATTTCACCCCGAAGGTTTATAACGCCACGAACATAATCAGGCGCCCTGTGAACAGCGGTAATTTCAAAGTTATGGTTGATTTCCTGAACGTGGCGTGTGTCAAGTCCGCAGAGCATGTCTCCGATTTGAAAAAGGGCAAGTTCCATGTCCTGGCTTTCAGTTAGATTCATCATTGTTTTATCTCGGTTCAAATAGTTTGTTTTGGATCCTGCTGCCTTCATCTGTGCACGTAAGCAATAAGGAATGGGCCTTACACAAGATACTTCTTGACACAGGCAATTATTTTTTCGCGGTCCAGTTTTATCAGGTAATCATTAATACCTGCATCTCTGCCTTCTTTTTCCGCAACATCTCCAGCCAGACTTGTGACTGCGATAATGGGCAGATTTTTGAACCGTTCATCCGCGCGTATCTTTCTGGCCATCTCCAGTCCATTCATATTTGGCATCTCAATATCGGTCAGCACGATATCAATTTTTTCCCGGTTCAGTACATCCAGTCCTTGTAAACCATCCGTCGCTGTTAACGGTTTGTAACCGATCTCAGAGAGGAATGATACGACTTGATTAAGAAAGAATGGCGAATCTTCAACCACCAAAATCTTGCCGGGGCTGTCCTCTTTTATTTTGGACTTTAACGCTTTTGTCCACTCGGGCATAATGGTGTCGATGACGCCATAAAAATCAGCCAGCAAGGTAATCTCTTCGTTAATAATTGTGGAGCCCATAATACCTGGCTGCTTGTGGGTCATTTCATCGATAACATAAGTCCCCCTGATGATATCGATGATCTTCGACATAATAATGCCCACCTCCTTGCCGCTTATGGAAAAGACAATAATATAGCAATTCGGACTGTCTGTCTCGGGTGAACCGACATCGGCAACTTCATCAAGACTGAACAGAGGCAGCGGGCTGCCGCGATACTGAATATTTTTCCGACCTCCGGTGATTTTGATCTCTTTTATCTTGCACAATTCTATTCTTGAGATCAGGTCCAGTGGAATGGCTATCTGTTCGTCAGGTGCATTGCAGACGAGCAGCAAAGATTGGGTGTCTTTCACTATTTTACTCTCAGCTCTCTTTTGGGCTTGTTCCTGAACAGATTTTGAAACGGTTCGCAGGTTCATGATCTTGCTGATGCCGATGATATCCAAAATAAGCGCCACCTTGCCGTCACCCTGAACCGAAGCGCCCGCATAGCACTCGCAGTCACGCAGGTGGGTTCCGACCGGTTTGACCACTATCTCTTCAGAGTCGAGCACCTGGTCCACAATCAACCCATAATGATAGTCTCCGACCGAGACCACCAGAACGTTATAGGCACTCATTGGGCTGGTCCGCCTGTCTGGGATAAGGGCTCGTTTTTCTGGGTCAGCGATTTGCGTTTGGGTATCAACCTGCCGAACAATTTTGTCGATTGGTGCCTGCCGTCGATCTTCTGTGAGGGTCCGTTTGTCCGGGAACTGCTCACCGGTGTCGTCAGAGGCGTAATATCGTTCTTCAATACCAAGGGCAGCGGTCAGTTTGATCAGCGGTAAAAGTTCACCTCGCAGGCGCATAACGATGGCAGAACCTATCTTTTCAATCCTTTCCTTAACCTTTGCTGCCGGTATTCTTACCAATTCTACCATGTTGACTTGGGGAATCGCATACCGCTCTTTTTGCACGGTGACAATTAAACTGGGTATAATTGCCAGGGTCAAGGGCAGTTTAATCGTTATGATGGACCCTTTGCCCGGTGTCGTGTCTATATCGACCGTCCCGCCAACTTTGGAAATATTTGTATTAACAACATCCATCCCGACGCCCCGGCCAGAAATATCAGTGATTTCTTTTGCGGTTGACATGCCGGGCAAAAATATGAGGTTTGCAATTTCTTTATCGCTTAATTCATCCAGGGATGCGGATTCGCGCAGTCCCATGGTCAAGACCTTTTCCTTAACCCGCTCAATATTTATACCGGCTCCGTCATCCTCAATGGCAATCATCACCTGACCGCCTTCATGATAGGCCGTTATTCGCAAAATACCTGTTTCCGGCTTTTTGGCTGCGAGACGCGCTTCAGGCATTTCAATACCATGGTCAACAGAGTTCCTGACCAAATGGGTCAGCGGGTCCCCTATGGATTCAATAATGGTTTTGTCCAGCTCAACCTCTTCTCCTTCGATAATAAGATTGATTTTTTTATCAAGATTCTTGGAAAGATCACGGACAATGCGCTTAAATTTGTTAAAGACATTGCCTACAGGCTGCATGCGAGTACTCATGATGGCGTCTTGAAGCTCGGAGGTAACCAGGTTGAGACGTTGAGAAATGTTGTCGATACCTGTGACCTTTCGGGACGACACAGCCTGGACCAGTTGGTTTCTGGTCAAGACCAGTTCACCGGCAAGGGTCATCAGGGTGTCCAGCAGCCTGACATTGACCCGCAGGTTGTCTGGTTTTTGTTCCGCTTTCGCTAAAGGATCTTTAACCAGGGTCCTGTTCCTTTGCTCCATTGATTTTTCAATTGTTTTCACAGCGGCTGTTTCCGTGAAGACAGATGGAGTTGAAGCAGGCATCGCCTCAACAGGCTGCGCTGGTCGGGGGACGGCGGAAGACAATAAGGCATCCCGCTCCAGCTCAGCCGTCTCCAGGTCGTCAGGGGTAATCGGTTGAATTTGATCCGGATTAATATCGAAAAAATCTTCCATCAGGTCTTTTTCCAATATGGCAGCAAAGAGAACAAAAAGCTTGCACCCATTTTCTTTAATCTTTTCAACTGAAGCGTCTTCGTCAATATTAGTGGCTAAAACATCTCCGGTTTCTTTGAGTTCTTCTATGATTTTTGTATGGTCTTTTTCCGTGAATCCACTATCGTTTAGCAGGTTGTATTGTAAAACATAGAGAAAACTTCCCTGTTCAAAGAAAGCATCCATCACGGATGGTTCTACTTTGAGCAAAAGATCTTGTGCCGGTGAAGATGTTAATCCTTGATTGTTTTCGGATGCGGGTTTCTCATCGGTTGAAATACTAGCCGCACGCTCAGAAAATACAGGAACAGGTGATGATGTGTTCTCCAGATTATTGTTCTCTGGGTTGTTGTTCTCTTGCGGGGCATCTCCAATACAAATAGCCTTTAAGCTGTTCAAGTTGCTGGAAATATCGATTTCATTTGAACTTTCATGGCGGTTGATTAACGTTGACAGGGTATCCATGGCATCAAGCAATGTTGAGATAATTACGGGTGTAGGGATAAGCTCCCCGGCACGAATTTTTGCCATTACATTTTCACTGTTATGGGCGAGTGCTTCGACATTCTTAAGCCCCAGATAACCGGCACCTCCCTTGATGGTATGTACGGCCC
>Ga0180007_10007420_pt1 | contig 10371 bp, 8 predicted proteins | sample MM_PC_MetaG_FD_121122 | JGI IMG/M metagenome (GOLD analysis project Ga0180007, IMG submission 121122) | Groundwater microbial communities from the Aspo Hard Rock Laboratory (HRL) deep subsurface site, Sweden - MM_PC_MetaG | ecosystem: Environmental > Aquatic > Deep subsurface > Groundwater...
ACTCCGCCTTTCTGAAGATGGCAAGAAAACCTATGTCGTACTGCAAGCCGAGGATGAACTCTCGGCGATCGGTATGGCAATCGGAGCGGGCTGGGCAGGGCTGAGAGCCCTGACATCGACATCTGGTCCTGGGCTAAGCCTGATGTCCGAGTATGCTGGTCTTGCCTATTTTGCAGAAGTGCCAATCGTGATCTGGGATGTCCAACGCATTGGACCAAGCACCGGATTACCGACGCGCACATCTCAAGGTGATCTCATATTCTCGTATTTTTTAGGTCACGGTGACACCCAGCATATATTGTTATTACCTGGTACCGTCCAAGAATGCTTTGAGTTCGGGTGGAAGTCCTTTGATTTGGCTGAAAGACTCCAGGCTCCAATCTTTGTCTTGAGTGACCTGGACTTGGGAATGAACCAGTGGATGACCAAGCCGTTCGAATATCCCGACCAACCCATGGATCGCGGAAAAGTCATCTGGGAAGAGGATCTCGAAAAAGCAAAAGGGGTCTGGGCGCGCTACAAAGACGTGGACGGAGACGGGATCCCATATCGGACGCTGCCCGGCAATCGCCACCCGGCTGCAGCGTACTTTGCTCGCGGCACCGGACATGACGAAGAGGCGCACTATTCAGAGGATGCAGACACCTGGCAAGCAAATATGTCTCGGTTGAAACGAAAATACGAGACCGCCCGCACACTCGTTCCCAAACCTGTTGTTGAAATGACAAAGAACACGAAAATCGGGATCATTTCTTTCGGTTCCACTGAGCCGGCAATAAAGGAGGCCAGAGATATGTTGGCCGCTGATAGCCACAATACCAATCACTTGCGCATGCGCGCATTGCCCTGTACCAAAGATGTCTATGATTTTGTCGAATCCCAGGATCGGATTTACTTTGTCGAGGCTAATCGAGATGGTCAGTTGCGGCAGCTCCTTTCAATGGCGATGCCCGTTCATGCAGGCAAGTTCCGCTCGGTAAACATCGGGAATGGATTGCCTCTCTCTGCCCGCTGGATAAAAAATGCAATCCTGGAACAGGAGAATAAATAATGACGACACAATCGGGACCTGTTGCATCATCCGGTCGGACAAACGCGATCGGTCTGGGCCGGACAGATTACAAGGGGCGCCCCAGCACATTGTGCCAGGGATGCGGTCATAATTCCATCGCTAATCAGATCATCTCCGCTTGTTATGAATTAGACCTCCCCCCGGAGGAAATTATCAAATTTAGCGGCATTGGCTGCTCTTCGAAGAGCCCGGCTTATTTTCTAAGCCAAGCGTTTGGATTTAATAGTCTGCATGGCCGCATGGCTGCATTGGCCACCGGGGCGATATTTGCCGATCGCAGCTTGCAAGCAATCGGAATCTCCGGAGATGGAGATACGGCATCCATCGGCATGGCAGGTTTCAAACACTTGGTACGCAGGAATGTGCCCATGGTGTATATTGTTGAAAATAACGGCGTCTACGGTCTAACCAAGGGACAATTTTCCGCCACAGCAGAAGTCGGTTTAAACCTTAAACATCAAGGAATTAATCAATACATGCCGGTGGATATATGCATGGAGGCCATCGCATCGAACGCGACATTTGTCGGGCGTTCATTCGCCGGGGACCCCAAACAAGTTAAGGATTTAATCAAAGCCGCCTTGAGCCATGATGGGATTGCCGTCCTCGACATCATCAGCCCGTGTGTGACTTTCAATAACAAAGAGAATGCATTCCACTCCTATACCTGGTCTAAAGACCATTCCGCCCCGCTGCACGAGATTGCCTACATACCCAGGCTCTCAGAAATCATGATTGAAGATGAATTTGAGGCTGGCGAAGTAAGAGAGGTGACTTTGCATGATGGAGCTACGATCATTTTAAAAAAGCTTGAAAAAGATTACAACCCGACGAATCGATGGAGCGCACTTCAAATGCTCGAAGAGGCGCAGAGGAATAACTGGTTGCTTACCGGTCTCATCTATATCGAAACAGGCAAACCAACGCTAAGCGATGTCCAGAACATTGTTGAAAAACCGCTCAACAGGCTCACACCTGCCGAATTGCGCCCTGGTCGAGAGACGATCGAGCAAGTGAATTCCATGATGTTCTAGGCGTTGATAAAATTACAGAAAATGATCTGTTGATAACTTTTCATGAAGAATAGAATTCTCTTTGGTTATCTTGCAGGTATTGGTGCTGCGTCCATCTGGGGGGCGATGTATGTGGTCAGCAAAGTTGTGATGAAGGTCATCCCGCCGTTTTCCCTCATCACACTGCGTCTTCTCCTGGGTATATTCGTGTTACTGATCATTGTCCTTTGGAGGGGCGGTTTTTCGCTGACAGGAAATCAGTTTTGGAGAGTTTTCGGGGTGGGGTTAATCGGCTATGGCGTCTCTATCGGGTTCCAGTTTGTCGGTACGAATCTTTCAACTGCAGCCAATGGAGCCCTGGTCACATCTGCGACCCCTGCTTTCGTCCTCCTGTTTGCTGCCCTTCTTTTGGGAGAGAAAATCACTTTGCGTCGCTTGGCGGCGCTGACCATCGCCACGTTCGGTGTAATCGCGGTCATCGACCCCCGTCAGGCCCAACTATCATCATTATTTTTGGGCAACATCAGCTTGATTGCTGCAGCTCTTACCTGGGCGCTGTATTCGGTGCTCGTCCGGCAAGTGACGAGAGATGTCGACGTCTTGCAGACCAGCCTGATTGCCTTCGCAGGAGGTCTGCCCATCAGTATCCCTTTTGGAGTCTGGGAGGCGTCAAACATAGGCTATGGACCGATCACTTGGGCTGTTATCGGGGGAATCCTGTTTTTGGGAATTATTTCGACAGCCCTGGCAATGTACTTATGGAATAGCGCATTCGCCGCCTTGGATGCAAATGCTGCGTCCTTAACGTTTTTTGCGCAACCTATCGTTGGAACGATCCTTGGCGCAGTAATCCTCAAAGAGACGATTACCCCTTTATTTGTTCTCGGTGGCATAATGATCGGGATTGGTCTTTACATTACCCGCCGGCCATAACCCGAGAATGCGGGATTCACACCTGGATTGTATGCAGGAGCGCCATGTTAGGCGGTCGAGACTCGCGCAAAGGGAATCCCGTTACCAGGACCACCTGCTGCCCCGGTTTTACTGTCCCCGACTCCCGGATCGCACTTTCGACGTAGGCGATCATATCCTCAATCGTCTCTGCAAATGGGACCTCGTAGGGCCTGACACCCCAATACATAGCTAGGCGCTGGTATGTTGCGAGGTTTGGAGTAAATGCCAGGATGGGTACTTGAGGTCTGGACTTGGATATAACCAGCGCTGTACGGCCCGACTGGGTGAACACGGCGATAGCAGCAACATCACGATCGTGCGCAAGCTCACGAGCTGCCCGCGCCAAAGCATACGCATCCTCTGCTGATCTCACTTCAATATCCTGAGGATTACCCCACTGTCCGAAATGCTCTTCAGCGCGCCGGATGATCCGATCCATCATAGCAACGCTGGCAACCGGGTTCAACCCAATGGCCGTCTCGCCTGAGAGCATCAAGCCGTCACTACCATCATAGACAGCATTGGCGACATCCGATGCTTCCGCCCGCGTAGGCAGGACATTATGAATCATCGACTCGAGCATTTGAGTTGCGGTAATAACTAACTTGCCGCGCTGGTTCGCTGCTTGGATAATCCGCTTCTGAGCTGAGGGGACATCCTCCGGTGGCATTTCGATGCCCAAGTCGCCTCGAGCGACCATTACCCCGTCCGCAACATCCAAGATTTCATCCAGCAGCCTTAGCGCCTCAGGTTTTTCAAGTTTTGCTATCAACAGGGGAGTAAACTTGGGGCTGTGAATGGCGATCTCTGAACGCACCAGAGCAACATCCTCCGGTCCTCGTACATAGGAGATTGCAACGGAATCCACACCCTGAGCTATTCCGAATGCAATATCCTTCCGGTCTTTATCCGTCAACCCCGAAACATCAAGCTGAATACCTGGCAAGTGGATCCCTTTATGAGAAGTAAGGTTACCGCCAGAAACGACAGACGCGAGAACATAATCCTCTGCTGCTCTGTCAACAGAAAGGTGGATCTGCCCATCCGCCACCAAGATTGTACTTTCAGCAGGAATAATGGACAAATCACTATCGACATCGATTGGTATGCAGGTCATGTCCGTGGCAGTGGTTTCATCCATGGCGCCTGAATAAAGTCTCACGGTCTGCCCGTTCACTAACTTCATGGGTTCGGGCAGGTTTCCAATGCGCAGTTTTGGTCCTTGCAAATCTTGAAGAATCGCAACCGAGGTCCCGGCGGATATAGCGAGTTTCCTAAGCTTTATGATCATTGCTCCGTGTAACTCATGAGTCCCATGGGAAAAATTCAATCGGCCGACATTCATCCCCGCCTGAATCATTGTCTCAAGGATGGATACATCCTCGCAGGCTGGTCCTAAAGTCACAATGATCTTAGTTTGACGATCCATGTTGTTCATTATAACGCCGAGGGCGGCCATAAGGCCGCCCTCTTGAAGTTTATATCCAGAGTAATTCCCTGGCTTGTTTCAACAGGTCAGCTCGGAAGTCGGGGTGGGCAATATTCACTAAAGCCTGGACGCGCTTGCGGATGGATTGTCCGTAAAGGTCAGCTATCCCGTACTCTGTGACAATATAGTGGATATGATTTCGGGAGGTAACAACACCGGCACCGTGTTTCAACAATGGAGTTATCTTACTGATCACCGAGCCATCTTTCATGGTAGCCGTGCTCCCAAGCGCGATGATCGGAACGCCCCCCTTGGAGCGAGAAGCGCCGTAGATAAAATCAAGTTGCCCCCCTACCCCACTAAAGAATTTGGGGCCAATGCTGTCTGCACAAACCTGGCCCGTCAGGTCAACTTCGATTGCAGAGTTGATCGCAACCATTTTTTCGTTTTGGGCAATTACGAAGGGGTCATTGACGTACTCTGAGCGATGGAACTCAATGATCGGATTATCATCCACCCAATCATAGAGCTGTTTGGTTCCAAGGATGAAACCCACAATGATTTTGCCTGGATGCAGGGTTTTTTGTGCATTGGTGATCACGCCGGCATTTACCAGGCCGATGACGCCATCAGAAAACATTTCACTATGGATGCCCAGGTCTTTCTTGTTATATATAAATTTCAAAACAGCGTCCGGGATGGCGCCAATACCCATCTGCATGGTCGCGCCATCTGGGATCAATTCTGCAATATAGCCGGCGATTTTTTCGCTGATATCGCTTGAGCCTTCATCCCCCATGGGTAATTCCGAAATAGGATAGTTTGCCGGTACAATGTGATGCAAGCGGCTGACGTGAACGAAGGAGTCTCCCAGGGTGCGCGGCATCTGGTCGTTTACCTCGGCGATGATGATTTTGGCAGATTCCGCCGGGGATTTAGTCAACCCTACTTCTACGCCGAGACTGCAAAAGCCATGTTCATCCGGGAGGGATACATGGATAAAAGCTACATCGACCGGAAGTATTCCCTTCTTGAACAGCAGGGGAAATTCTGATAGCAATACCGGCGTGAAATCTGCTCGCGCCTCCTGGACAGCCTTGCGGATATTTGCGCTCACAAAAAATGTATTCACCCGCAGATGGCCTTCCATTTCCGGGTTAACGTAATCCGCGGGACCGACCGTCAGCGCCTGGCAGATCTCGACATTTTCTAGGTTGGGAGCGTAATCGACAAGGGCTGCCAGGACCTGTTTTGGCACGGAAACATTCCCGGTCATAAAAATCCGGTTACCGGATTTAACCGCAGCCCTTACCGCTTCTTCGGCGGTTGTAACCCGGGATTTATAAATGGTATTCCAGTCCATCTCTTGCCTCCTCAGTCGGCAAGGCGAGAGAGATGTCGCAATTGACCATTGTGGGTCATCACCGCCGCTTCGATCGCCAGGTTTCTGGTGATCGCATCTTCCACGCCATAATTAGCAATATCTGAGATATATTGAATCGCCGCATTGACAAAGGCATGGGATGCTGTTCGTGCAACCACGCCTGGCATATTTGGCACACAATAATGAATAACACCCTCATCAACATACGTTGGGTGTTCGTGTGTTGTCGGTCGGGAGGTTTCGATGCAGCCCCCCTGGTCGATGCTGATATCCATGATGAGCGACCGAGGCTTCATCGTCCGGACCAACGAGCGCGTGACCAGAACCGGGGCGCGCTCACCCGGGACAAGAACCGCCCCGATGAGCACGTCAGCATAACCACAGACTCGCTCAATGTTCCTGCTTGTTGCGAGCATCGTGATGACCGATGGTAGGTACTGATTGACTCTTTGAAGGCTGGTCAAGACCTTGTCCAGAACTGTCACATGTGCCCCGAGGCCGATCAGGGCCCTGGCAGCATAAGTGCCGACGACTCCTGCACCGATGACCGCAACCTCCGCGGGGGGGACACCTGGTATACCGCCGAGGAGAATCCCCCGACCCCCAAAATTATTCTGCAAGATCCTGGCTGCCACACTTGCAGCCATCGCACCACCTATTTGGCTGAAGGGACGGAGTACGGGTAACGAGCCGTCCGCTTCACAGATCTGTTCATAAGCAATCGCAGTAATCTTCTTTTCCAACAAACTATCAATTTTCGATTGTTTAGCTGAAGTCAGGTGGAGAAGACCTGCCAGTGTCGTATTAGGCCGCAGTATCTCCATCTCATCATCTGTGGGACGGGTTACTTTCAATAACAGGTCAGCGCGTCCGAATACCTCCTCCGCTGAATATGAAATCCTGGCACCGGCTCTTTCGTATTCCTGGTCAGTAAATCCAGCGCCTCCACCTGCATCGTGTTCGACATAACAAGAATGTCCATGTTGACCTAAAATCTCCACACCCGCAGGCGAGAGACCAACCCGGTATTCATAAGGCCGTGTTTCCTTTGGGATACCGATGTTCATTAGATCCTCCTTTATTAAATCGCCTTGTGGTACAGGCGAATATCGATAATTTCAGGGTATGTTCAAGGTTGCGCGTATATGCGGTAATGCCCAATCAACGATATCTTTCGTGATCACAAGTGGGGGAGCAAACCGAATTGTATGCTGATGGGTCTCCTTGGCCAGGATGCCCTTAGATCGTAATGCTTCGCAAAACCGTCTGGCACCTCCAGCTTTTTCGTTCAGCTCGACACCGATCAGCAGTCCTTTGCCGCGGACCTCTTTTATGTGCGGACTCGGTATTTCGGCAAGTTGCTCCTGGAAATATTCTCCCACCAATGCTGCGTTTTCTGACAATCGTTCTTCTTGGATCACACTAATGGCTGCCCGGGCAATTGCTGCTGCCAGTGGATTCCCCCCAAAGGTTGAGCCATGCTCACCGGGAGTGAACAGGCCAAGGATTTCACGGTCCGCCAGGATTGCGGATATCGGATAGAACCCGCCACTCAACGCTTTTCCGACGATGGTAATATCCGGCTTCACACCCTCGTGTTGGCAGGCGAACAGTTTCCCGGTCCGCCCAAGACCTGTCTGGATCTCGTCGGCGATGAATAGAACCCGATGCCTCTTGCAGATATCTGCAACCTGACGAAGATACCCATTTGGAGGAACAATCACGCCGGCTTCCCCTTGGATCGGTTCAATCATCACCGCGGCGGTATTTTCGGTGATAGTCTTTTCGATCGCGTTGGGATCGCCATACGGGACATTTACAAAACCTGGAGTGAAAGGACCATAATCATCCCTGTACAAAGGCTCTGTGGAAAAAGATATTGCTGTGATTGTACGTCCATGGAAATTCCCGGCACAGGTGATGATCTCGGCCTGGAATCGTTGGACCCCTTTTACTTGATAGGCCCATTTCCGAGCCAGTTTGAGCGCAGTCTCCACAGCCTCGGCCCCGCTATTCATCGGCAAGGACATTTCATATCCGGACAAGTCGGCGACTTCCTTGTAGAAAAGCGGCAACTGGTCGTTCCTGAACGCGCGCGATGTCAGCGTGATTTTCTTGGCCTGGTCGACCATTGCTTGCAAGATTTTCGGATGCACATGCCCCTGATTGACTGCTGAATATGCGCTCAGGCAGTCGAGATATTTATTTTCCTCGACATCATATACCCATACGCCTTCGCCGCGGGATATGACCACATCGAGGGGATGGTAGTTGTGAGCGCCATATTGTTCTTCGAGTTCGATAAATTCTTTTGTATTCATGGATAAACTCCGGGTAGTTTATGCAACTTCAAATAATCGCGCCAGGACAGCTTTCTGGGCATGCAAGCGATTATGTGCTTGGGGGAAGATAGCCGAATGCGGGCCATCGGCGACCTCATCTGCAAGTTCGTGGTTGCGATGGGCGGGTAGGCAGTGCATAACGATCACATCTTTATCTGCTTCACTGACCAGTTTTGCATTGACTTGGTAGGGAGGAAAGACCTGTTCACGTTTCGCTGTCTCTTCTTCCTGTCCCATGCTGGTCCATGTATCGGTATAAATCACCTGGGCATGGCGTACAGCCTTATGAGGATCGCTGATAAATGCCAAACGGGATCCGGTCGCTTTGGCGAAGGTCTCTGCGTTCTTTATCGCCTGGGCAGGCATATCATACCCTTCCGGATTGGCAATTGTGAAGTTCCAGCCGAGCTTGACGGAGATTTGCATCAGGGAGACTGCTACATTATTTCCATCGCCTACGTAGGTGACATTCAGCCCCTTCTGCGACCCGAACTTCTCCTGAATGGTGAGTGCATCTGCCATAGCCTGACATGGATGGCTGGAATCGCTCAGGCCATTGATGATCGGCACCGATGACCACTGCGCCAGTTCAAGGATGTGCGCATGATCGAACACACGAGCCATTACCGCCTGGACATAGCCAGCCATAACCCGGGCGACATCTGCAATTGACTCCCGTTTTCCAAGGCCGATCTCACTTGGGGAAAGATACAACGCATCGCCACCCATGTGACGCATCGCCATATCAAAGGATACCCGCGTACGAAGGCTCGGCTTCTGGAAGATCATCGCGAGAACTTTATTATTAAATAGGGGTTTATTCCCGCCATTAATGTGTTCTTTTTTCAACTTTACTGCCAAATCCAGGATATCCTGCAATTCATCAGGGGAATGATCCGAGATATCTAAGAAATGTTTCATCCTTCTACTCCTTGCTATATTTGTGAATTTGAGCAAGTATCGTGCCCCTTGACTATATCGTCAAGTGCCATCAGGCAGATACTTGTGTGAAAGAAATCACATCTATCCGTTATCCGGCTAATCTAATTTTACGCCAATATCGTTGAAGACCATCTGCGCTGATCCAGGTCGGGTTCGCAATTTCATACACCGACAGGACATCCTCAGAAATCCCCAGTTCCATCCCTTGTGCCTGCTGCCAGGACACAAATATCCTGCGCAAGTCTTCAATCGGAGGATCATCGGCCATGACCGACTCCAGCCAGTGTTCAGTCGCATCCAACATGTGTAGAGCAAGGTTTAAGTGCTCGCGCCCGTCTGGATAAATCCCGAAATGGGTGGGTACAACCCTTTCAATATCCAGAGATAGCAACTTCCGAATGCTTTCCCGCCATTTTCCTAGATGCAATTCAGGGGGAACCAGTGGAAGCCGCAAGTAACGCGGACCTGCAAGACGAACGCCACCGACATCGCCCGTAAACGCTAGATCATCAATCAGGTAGACAACATGGTGCTCGGCATGTCCTGGAGTGTGAATGCCTGTTATCCTCATGGAACCAAGATCAAATTCATCACCATCCTGGACCTCGACGAGGTGAGCATCTGGAACGGGCAGGAATTCTCCCCACAAGGCATCCATCTTGTCTCCGTACAAACGCTTTGCACTGGAGAGGAGCTTTTCCGGATTGCGCATGTGCGGCGCACCCACCGGGTGGACGTGGATTCGTGCGCCTTTACTGGCCAACCATCCAGATGCCCCGGCGTGGTCGAGATGGATATGGGTAATGAACACATGTGTGATATCGGTGGGGGTCAGCCCGTACGCCGCCAATCCTCGAACCAAACCAGGGATCGTTGAGCCTGGACCCGATTCCACCAAAGCTGCACCGCTGGAATGTTGGATCAGGTAAGCCCCGATGGCACTCTTGCGGCCTAAGAAGTTTAGGTCGAGGGCGTGTACTGTGGTTTTTGCCATTGATAAGTATTATCCTTCGCAATGAGATTAGAAACGAACATCGATAAGACCCGAGATAAATCATCCTTATATGCAACCTGACATAGAGGAATATTCCTTATTATCAACTCGTCCTCTAACAAGCCATCCCTTTGTGTATTATCGAATGTCTCAGCTTGGATTGCCACAACTACCGGGCGGAGGTTCCTGCGAACAAGGTCGTCGATGGCCGAGAGGATAGCGTTTTCTTGAGACGGAGTGA
>Ga0180007_10007422_pt1 | contig 10370 bp, 11 predicted proteins | sample MM_PC_MetaG_FD_121122 | JGI IMG/M metagenome (GOLD analysis project Ga0180007, IMG submission 121122) | Groundwater microbial communities from the Aspo Hard Rock Laboratory (HRL) deep subsurface site, Sweden - MM_PC_MetaG | ecosystem: Environmental > Aquatic > Deep subsurface > Groundwater...
GGGATTTGAGCAATAGGAGTCCATTCCTCTGTCCCACTCTTGAAGTAGTCGCATCGGATTAGCGAGCTATCCTCTCCTCTGTATATCTCGGTAGCTCTAGATTTTGAACTGGCGACTAATTTGTATTTCATCATACCCTCCTTTATTCGATACTCCGGGCTAGTTAGTATATCTAATTCTTTGCCAATGTTTCTTAGTACTGCGCCCGGGTAAAGGTGCCTTTGTTCTGTTATCATACCGTTACATATTGTGATTTTAACTATACTAAAGTCCTTTGGGTGAGTAAAGTCCTCCTCAAGATACCATGATATGTCATAATCCTCGGTGGTTGCTCTTCCTAGGTAACGATGGTTCGTCAATCCAGTATCACTACCCATGTTAGAACTCCACTAGCGCATGAAACTTGTCAGTACTTACCGGCATTCTACGCCACTGTTTGGCTATCATGACACCATGAGCATTATCTAGTAATACCTCAAGATATTTTGCCCCTGTGCCGTGTGCTAGTTGATCTATGTTGGTGATGACTAAGTTCTTGTTATATTTGATAGTCTTCATGTCCTTCCCTCCTTATTTCTTGTCAAATGTGGCTAGTAGTACACGCCACTGGTATTGTTCGACTGATTCCTTTGGTAGTCGTTCCGGTTTCTCAGCCATGTCCTCGACCTCCTTTTTGTTTTAGTGTACCATGAGCCTAGTCGTGAGTGTCTATACCAACTGGGACCGCTGACAGGGGACGAAAGCAAAAGATAAGCCAAAAGATAGTGGTATCTAGCTCAAGGTGTACCGACCTGCTATTTACTCTTGAATACTCGTTAATTTGGGGCGGGGAAGATCGCGCAAGGTTGGTTAAGCCGATAACCAGGTGTCAACGAGGTCACAGCTAACCGTGTTTGAATATATGTGACGCACCAAACTAGTAAGACAACAGTAACTATGGTAAGGGGGGAGGGGAGGGGGATCCCTATTGGTCCATACGGATTATATGCAGGCTGGGGGGGGTATGGGCCCGGGGGTTCTAGATAGGTGTAGCCCTGCCACTATTGTACCGGCCAGGGTTCAACGCCCCCATACCCAGAGGAAACTACCACAATGTGGTACTAAATGACCCTAATTTGACATAAGGATTATAGTGCGAAGCAGATTCACTCGTAAATAGCCCAGATACGAAGGTCGTCAGGGGGAACCGAAGCTAGGAATAGGTATAGTTCAACCCAAAAACCACACACTCTATTTTCAAACTTCAGTCTCAAGCGAAATAAAAAGGAGGTATAATGCCCTACACTGATAAAGAGAAGGCGAAGGAGTATTGGCGGGACAAAAAGAGACGACAAAGGATGTCCAACCCTAAAATGTCCAACCCTGAGACCCCTAAAAATGTCCAACCCGAAATAGTACCGGCGTCTTATATTTACGGAAACAAAGGGAAGTATGAATTCTTACCTGAGCGGCCTCGATTTTTAACATTAAGTGACGGGCAAATATTAGACAGATTAAATCAGCCTGATCCTATTGGGACGTTAAGTGGGATGAGTGCATCGAACGACTTCACGGTTACGGGTCACTCTGCTGGACTACTAGAGTCGATAGTCGACCCGACAAAGCGTAAGAAGTTAGAGAAGATATACACGTCCTTAAAGAACAGGGGATTACAGAGGGAAGTACGGTACGGAGTTTACGGCCCCGATTTTGAAACGGTTGGGGAGATGTTGGAGGTTACGAAATGACCGAAGAGATACGGGAAGGGATAGCTGAAATTATCTTGATGAGTTGGGGTAAGGATGAGAAAACAATAGATACCGCATATGATATAACAAAATATCTCCACTCTCGAGGCGTAGTAATCAAGAGAGACGAATTGCCGACAATCACCAAGAAGGGTTGGTATTATTTAGTGAAGCCACTGATGGAGAAATAATGGAGACATACGAACAATACAAGAAAAGGACCGGGAAGAAGTCGAGTTTACGTCTTACCAAACAGGCGTGGGAGACATCGAAGAAGCTGGACCCGACCATGCAGAGAAAAAGGGTAAAGAGGGGTGGGTTACTTGAAAGCATGGTAGGCCATATGGAAGATATTATAAAAACTAAGAGGAAGAAATAATGCCTGTAAAGATCAAGAAGGTCGATGGATATCAAGTAAAAACTCCCGGTGGTGTCAAAGCCAAACATACCACGAAGGCCAAAGCTAAAAGGCAGGCTAATCTTTTGCGCGCTGTCGATCATGCAGATTGGAAACCGAGAAAGAAATGATACCGGCGGATAAACTAAAGCGGTTCCTGGCATGGGACAAGGCTGATAAATACAAACGAAGCCCACGCACATTAAAAGAGTTAGCTGCAGAACTCGGTAAAACCGAAGTTACTTTAAGAACATGGCGCAATGGTATAAAGAAGAAGCGTACTACAGATGAAGTGGGAGACCTCATAGAGCATATACGCAAACTTGCGTTTAGACCGAACCCAAACAGCAAGATGGTTGAGTTATATACCAAGATCGTATTCCCCCCGAACCAACCCGTAAAGGAGAAAGATGGTCTCAGCCCAAGAGAAATTAACGACATCGTCAGAAGAATCGAAACCAGACTGGCCGAAAATCATCGAGGAGACCTACTGGTGCAAGAACGACATAAAGTATTACCTGAAGAACTATGTTTTCATTCAGAACAGGAACACGGGACAGAAGACGAAGTGGATGCCGTGGTTGTATCAACTTGATTTAATAGATGTCTTATTAAACTTCGATGATATCATTTGGTTTAAGTCCAGACAGTTAGGATTGACATGGCTTCTGGGTTCGTATGCTTCGTGGAAGGTTCGCTTCGGAGATAGTGTTAAGGGGATGCTTTCCTCCCAGGGAGAAAAGGAGGCAAAGGCATTCTTAGCTAAATCCAAGTATGTACATGACAACCTGCCTGAATGGATGAGATTTAATTATAAACATCCTGACAGTCAAGAGATCATAGACTTCAAGGAAAACGACAGTGTATTAGAGATTCTTCCATCGACTTCAAAGGCAGGTCGTTCTACCGATGCTACTTTTGTAATAAGGGATGAGCTGGCAACGCACCAGAATGCCAAAGAGAACTTTGCCGCCATCGCCCCCACGACAGACAGGGGTGGGCAGATGATCGATCTAAGCACTATCGACCAGCTGGATGCCGAGAGCCATTTTTCAGAGCGTGTAGATAGGGCACTAAAGGGTGCTCATCGGAGGGATTTGCCCAGCGGTCTGAATGTATTTTATGGTGGGGAGTCCGGGGCGGTCTTAGTTTTCGGTGGTGCCGAGTTACGCCCATTGGAAGACGGTAGAACCTTCGAGGAATGGTATGAAGATCAGGCTAGGCGTTATACAGCGCAGCAACTCAGACAGGAACACCCGAGAACAATAGAGGAAGCAAGAGACCTACCCGAACAATCCCGATACTACGACCTCGAAGCATTAAACGATATGCTCTATCAGGTCATGCCCCCAGTCCACACAGAAGTAAATACACGGAACGGGATGATAGAGATATATAAACCCTCTCTGGTGGGGGAAACATATTGTTTGTGGAACGACCCATCCGACGGATCGGAAGACCCGTTTCATATCGTAGTTATGAATACGAGGACAGGAGAGGGTGTATGTGAGGCTACAGGGCTTCTCAGAGCCGAAGAAGTAGCTTCCGTCCACGATGAACTTGTTAGATATTACAACAATGCGTTTAATACGTTTGAAATCAATGCCCAGGGTGGCGGGTCGGTCAGTACGACATTAAAAAACTTGAAGACACCCAAACAGGCTCCGAGATATAAGCCGGAGGGTGGTATTATTCCAGACAGGGACGGGCAGTACATGACGGAACCGTTGAAGTTGAAAATCCTCGAGGGTCTGGAGATACCCATAAGGAAGCGTTTGATTATCTCGCACCGCAGGGAAACCATCGAGCAGTTAAAAAACCTTGTCAGGATTGCGGGAGAAAAAATGCCCAGAGTGCCCAAAGGTAGACATGATGACGCAATTATGGCATGGGCTGGGGTCTGGTGGTTACAAAAATATATGCCGGTCGGTACGGTACATATCAAGTCCTTTAGATATAAGGAACGATGGAATTAGGGAGATAAGTAATGCCTGATGTTACTGGGGTCTGACTGTGATAACAGATAAAATTACAGAGTTACACCAGAAGCTAACCGATTGCTTGAGTCCCGTTAAGTTGGGAGTTGCGGGAAGACTTATCTATTATAGCACAGAGTATACTAGATTGGAAGAAAAAGGCTTGTTTATCCTTGCTGTTACTGCCACGAGTCCCGAACAAGCTGAAGAAGCGGGTAATATAGCATTAGATGCTATTCGGGATACTATTTTCCCAGAATTACAGGCAGCCAATATTGGTTTTGCCTGTAGGCAGATGCAAAAACGGAATGTGTGAATTGTTTAGGGAGATAATGTGGCTATTGATATAAAAGAATTAAAACAATATTTAATCGATGATGTTTACGGTAAGGTCAGAACAGAACAGAGAATAGACCAGACTTATTATGATGATACGTTCAATGTTCCGCAGATAAGAAACCCGTACCGTCTTTCAAGGACTGGTTGGGGAAGACGATTAGTCGACGTGCCGGCTGAACACATCACAATCTCTAACCCGCAGGCTTACCGGCCTCCTCATAAAGAAACAAAAGGTGCTGAAGATGCGGCTATCAACGTCAGTAAGATGTGTAATAGATGGCTGACATCTTTGACATCACAGAATCCCAATCCTTATATGGAGACCTTGAAGAATATGTTTCTACGAGGGCAGACTTATTTAAGATTAGCTCATAATGAATCGTGGGTAAAGGCAAAGAAAGATAAGAAGGGTGAGGGCATTAAAGACAAAGATGGCAATTTAGTTTTTGAACGAAAAGGTTTACCAGTCTACTTTCTGATACCAGACCCAATGACGATTTACGCCACTCCAACATGGGATGAAAATGGTATTCCTGAAGAAGTTATCGTCTGGTTCGAGCGATTACCCTGGGAGGTTAAAAACAAGTATCCAAATTGGGCAAACCCCCATCAAGTCGGAATGTCCGGGCAAAAGAAAACTGTAACATGGTTGGAATACTGGAATAAAGACAAGAGGCACTTCGAGGCGGATGGAGAAGTAGTTTTTGAATCCCCCAACCCTTATGGTTTTGTTCCTTTTATTCACCAACTACCTGGATTCGGAAAGACCTCACCCACGGGTGACTTATCCGAGTTGATTGTTAGCGTTATAAAACCATATCGTAATGTTTTATTGAGAGAGTGTGCTATGACAAGCGACGTCGATAGCACCATCCATTTATTCGCCAATAGAAGCGTTGACTTTCAAATTACAGTAGCGGGCGTGGAATTACCTGCCAACTTTGAGGAGGAATATGAGGAGGGGCCTTCGATGACTCATGTTATTCCTTACGGTGTTGATATGAAGAGGGCTGTAGAGATGTTGCCCGAACAACAAATCTTTGAGTATCTCTATAGTTGCCGTTCTGAATTACAACAAATCCTACCTCCGGTTCTGGGAGGGACACCTGCCGGTTCAAGTGGAAGACAGGATGAAATGGCTATTACTTCAAGTAGGGCGAGATATAACAGCGCGGTCAAGGCTGTCGAGAGATTATTCAGTGTTGGATTCAGTAAAGCACTGGAAATAATCGATAAAATGCCAGGGTTAGACCCACCTGAAAAGAAGGATATAAATAAGTTCTATGAAGTACAGGTTGAACTCAAAGAAGAAGACCCGTTATCAGCAGACAGAAAGGCTACACTTGGCAGCAGGTTACTTCAAAATGAAGAGATCGACCCTGAAACCAATCTAATCCAATTCAAAGGGTATACTCAGGCCGAAGCCAGGAAAATACTTGTTAAGCAGTTAATGTGGAAGGTTCTATTAAAGAGTGAGGATATAGCTCAACTAATCGGACTCAGGGCTGCGGAGCAGGCTGGTATGCTCGAGGAGTTTATCGACCTTAAAACCAGAAGGCAGCCGTCGGAAAGCGGTCTGGTCGAAGAACCACCTGCCAGTACAAAACAAAGAGTACAGGGAGAAGTGCAAACCCCGTTAGGTCGGGAAACCATGGATGCTGTTGTTGGAGGTTATGGACAGAGAAATCCTCCCGGGAGATATACACGTGAAGGATAATATGTTTAACGAAGTTCTCGGTGGTGTGAATGAAGTCGTAGGGGAAGCCTCCAATTTAATAGCTGAGGAGTTCAAGGGAACCAACCGATTCGATAAAGAACCTATACCTCCCGAAACCCTGGAATATGTTTACGACCACATGGCGGATCAAGATATAGAATATGCATTGGAAAGATACGGAGAAGATACACTACGTCGGTTCAGCAGGGATGTGAATAGATACAAACAACGGAGGCAGGCACATGCCAAATGGTAGAAGTTGGTCACCATTTACCAAAATGGGTGAAAATGAATATCAGGCATTCGTAGCTTGGTATAAGCAAATGTACGGGGTGAATGCACCTATACCACCAAATGAACCTGGTGTTGTAGGTTCGCCCCTTTATGATGCTTGGAAAAGTCAGGGTAGGCCAGGTTTTGTTGGGTTACAGGATTTACCACGGGGGGAAGCAGAGAGAGAAGCTAGTAGATGGACACCACCCCCACAGCCAACGGAACCACCACCAGACTTTGGTGAGTATGTCATACCTGGAGTACTTGTAAGGTTCAGGGATGGTAGATACGAATACTCAGACGGCACACCTGTTAATTTTGAAGTAGCCCAGCGTATGCTTGAAGAATACAATATACAGGGTGAAGCACCTGCTGAAGGCATGACCCCATACCAGCAAGCCCAGATAGATATGGCGCAGCAAAGAATGGGTATGGAGAGGGAACAGTGGCAGGCTAGTTTGATGAATGAGCCTGTTGATTGGATAAGACGCTGGAAAACTATGCAGATGCCAACCAGGCCACAACGTGACATAGTAGAGGAACGTACATGGGGTCAGTTAAGCCCTGAAGAGCGTGGCTCTAGGATATCCCTTGGTAACTGGGGTGGTACTACTCAAAGTATGCTCATGTCTGGTCGTACACAACTCGGTTCTATGTACCAAGATACAGGACAGCGTGACCCCGGTTTTTTAACTGAGCTTGGGAAATTACCATTGATTGAGGATGAAGATGAAGAAGGTATCCCTGTGGGTCCCTACCCTGTTACAATGCCAGGTTCAAAAAGCGAGGCATGGAGAGTACACTACGGAGTCTCTCCTGAAAGATGGGAAGCTGTTAAGGGCGGAGGTGGCACATCAAGTAGAATGGGATCAATGGCTGGGCCAAAACCTAAAGGTATTCCTGTTCCCGAATGGTTGCCGGAGTTTGTCCCTGAATTAAAAGGCAAAACACACTTTACAGAATTTACTCCTCTCAGGACGCCCAGTGCACAACAGTGGGCAAAAGCGCCCTGGTCGGTAAGAGAAGGGTTACGGGGTTATCAGAGGGAAACAGGTGGCAGACCATGGAGTGACATTTTAGAACACATGGAAATGATGCAACCTAAACCAGCAAGAGGTGCTACGAGTAAGAGGTGGACACCGGCGAGGCAGAGATAAATGCCAGTATCATGGATGCCTAAGAGAAAAACATTAGAAGATGAGATAGTTGCAGAGAGGGAAAGACAGTGGTTGCAAAGTCAACCTATACCCGAACCTGCATGGGAACCTCCTATGTTGGAAGAACCTGTAATGCAACCTGAACCTATGTTAGCGCAACCACGTCAATGGATGCCCCAGACTTCCATGATGCAGGTTACACAAACATCTCCCCCGATAGCTCCCCCGATAGCAGAGCCAGAGGTCTCTAAACCAGAATGGTATGAGTTACCCAAAGTCGGGATGGAAAAAGGTATGGAAGCTGTGGGTAGAGGTATTTCCAAGATACCTATTTTGCCCAAAGCCCTTGAATTTGTTGCTCCTGCCTTTGAGTGGGTACATGAAAACTTAGAAAAGCCATTTGCTGCTATAATTACATCTCCTTTTGCACCCGACCTTTCCTGGAAGAGTGGCGAAAGTTGGCTCGACCATAAGAAGAGAGAATATGATGCCTGGGATGCTCCAGTTTATGTAAAGGGGGTGGCTGAATTTGCCATGCCCCTGTGGTGGATGCCCTGGTTTGCTTGGGCAAGGGTTGGTGCTAAAAGCCTTGCTATTGGCTCAAAGACTGCTTCTGCTATAGCCAAATCAGGCAAGTTATTGACGATTGCAGAGAGGGGTTTGCCTGCGAGCGAACTTCTGGATAATGTTTTATTCAAAGCTGGCCGACTTACAAAGGCTATGGAAAATGTTCCCATCGTTAATAAAGTAGTCGAGGCAGTTGGTGGGGTGGGTGCTTTCATAGATGCTAAGACTGCGGGCAGAATATCCACTACTGTAAAGGCAGGAGAGAGATTAGGCAAAGCCGATGCGCTCACTCTGGCAAAAATGGAACTGGTTAAAATGGGTTTCGTCAATAGCATGAGAGATGGTGTTTCACGGTTACTCGTTCCTAAATTACAGGTTATCGAACACGCTTCCAAGGGTGGCTTGACAAGGTTGCTTGGTATGGACTCTAGGGGTATTGTCGGTAATATTGTGCCCAAAGTGAAGGGCAAAAGTCCATATCTCTATGATGTTCTTGAAGGGGCAATGAAAAACCCTGATAACTATAAATTCCTGACCAAAGAAGCCAAGCAATATGTCGATGTATTATCTGAAGTTACAGGTGATATTTTCAAAATGGCGAAGCAGGAGGGGGTACGAGTACCCAAGGACAAACTGCTTCACAGGACAGTCAAAGGGAAAGTCAACCCCGATACCGGGAGATTTGAGGCAACCGAGTTTGGTTCACTATTTGAGAAAACCCGTGTTCACAAGACGATGATGGAGGGCGTCGAGGAAGCAGAGAAAATTGGTTCGCGGTTGGAATACGGCTTAGATATTTCCGAAAGTGTCACCTCTACCATAAATCACTATATGAAGGAGATAGCTAAAAAGCGGTTTCAAAGAGCTATACACCCCTTGGGTAAAACCCCAAAGGCTAAAGCATTGGAGGCAATGGGAGAAGAGGGTGCTGAACTTACCATGCTTCGTATTATGCAAAAAGCCGGTGGGGTGATTGAAGACCCAACTAGATATACTAAACTTATTAAAACTGAAGAGCAGATATTACGCCATTACGGTGGCAAGCAAATTATCGGAGAAGATTTAGCTAAATTCAGTATGCACCCGTCTTTCAAAAACAAGTTATTCCCAACCTCGGTAGTTAAGACAGCAGAGAAACTATTGGGTGATGAAGGACAGAGATGGCTATCCGTTGGTGCTGGTTTATCGGGTACATCCCGTATGCTGGTAGCAGCTATGGACTTGTCAGCTCCATTTATTCAGGGACTTGCTGTTGCTGGCAGAAATCCCGTTGCATGGGTGGGCATGGTTAAGAAAAACTTAGAATTTTTCTTGAAGCCAGCCAATTTCTACAGGTATATGACAGACCCGAAGACAATGGCTATCGCCATGGAACGGATTGCATCCGGGGGGTCTGGGTCGACCTTTGAGTTTTTTAAGGCACTTGGCCCCACCCAAAGAGTTTTAGGACAGGTACCTAAAATTGGTGAACCATTAAAGAAACTTGTTGGGCAAACCTATGGCAGAGCTGAGGCAGCTTTTACAGGTGGTGGTGAGGCTGCAAGAAACTATATGTGGCAGGCTTTACGGGGAAAGGCATTAACCCCCGAAGGTGTTTTAGACCCTGTAAGGGCAATGAATTTAGCCAGAACCGTTGACCGAATGACAGGCATAATGTCTACTGAAGCACTAGGTATAGGTAGAACCCAGATGGACTTTGAAAATGCGTTTGTGTTCTTTGCCCCAAGATATACGAGGGCTGGTTTATCATTTGTTAGCGATGCCTTAAAAGGTGGTATGGCTGGTGCAGAAGCCCGCAAATCTCTGGGTGCTTTAATGGGTGGTGGTTTATCAATGTATTACGGGGTGTGTACGGCTTTAGGTCAAACACCTAACCTAAACCCCAACTCAGGAAGGTTTATGACCGTCAAGGTGGGAGATTCCCATGTTGGTATCGGGGGGATTATAGTAGCGTTGATGCGATTCGGTTATGATATTGGAGCTACGGCTTATGAAGACCCTGTAAATTTAGTTAAGCCTATCAGTGAAGGACATCTGAATAGATGGGACAACCCGTTTATAAGGTTTCTTTATGCCAGAACAGCGCCCCTCACCTCTACTCTTATGGGGACAGTAGTAGAACAGGCAAACTACTTTGGAGAACCCTTCGAGGATATTGGGGATTGGGCAAACTTCATGGCGGATAAAGTAACGCCGATTGCTGTACAGGGCATTATA
>Ga0180007_10007423_pt1 | contig 10369 bp, 9 predicted proteins | sample MM_PC_MetaG_FD_121122 | JGI IMG/M metagenome (GOLD analysis project Ga0180007, IMG submission 121122) | Groundwater microbial communities from the Aspo Hard Rock Laboratory (HRL) deep subsurface site, Sweden - MM_PC_MetaG | ecosystem: Environmental > Aquatic > Deep subsurface > Groundwater...
CCACCTAAAAGAGAATCATTCAAGCATATTTTATGCTTCCTGTCGATAGAAAAAAACGCTGGAAACCTCCCATCCTGGGCACAAAACACCATTAAAAACCCGGCTGGCCGGCTTTGGAGCCCCGGCCTTATCGCCTTGCCCATCATAATGGTTGACTGGAAAGACCAAAATATCGTATTATCCCCCACAAATTTTTTCACTTATAACAATGGAGCTTAAGCATGAGAAAAAAGATCATTGTAGTTGCCTTATTTTTTGTTTTTTTATCCGGCCTGTTCTCCTGCGGCCAGCAGGAAGAACAAACCGACACATCAAAACCAAAGGAACAAATAGCCGCATCCGCCCAAAAAGCAGATGATGCAGCCAAAGAACAGGCCCCTGCCAAAAAACTCAAGGCAGGGTTTATCTATGTAGGCCCTGTGGGGGATTACGGCTGGTCCCATGCCCACGACCTGGGCAGAAAATTTGCCGAAGAAAAATTTGACTGGCTTGAAACGGTTATCGTTGAATCGGTTGCAGAATCTGACTCTGCAAGGATCATCGACCGTTTGATCCAGGAACAAAAATGTGATGTGGTTTTTACCACAAGTTTCGGGTATATGGATGACACCGTGAAAGCCGGTACCAAATATCCGGACAAATTGTTCATGCATTGTTCGGGATTCAAACGATCTGCCAATGTGGGAACCTATTTTGGGGATCTTTACCAGATGTACTATCTGAACGGCATCATGGCAGGCGCCCTGACCCAAACCGATAAAATCGGTTACGTGGCCGCCTTCCCCATTCCGGAACTGGTTCGTCACATTGATGCCTATGCCCTGGGCATCAAGGCCGCCAACCCCAAAGCAAAGCTCAATGTCCGATGGATCTATGCCTGGTACGGACCGGACAAAGCCAAGGAAGCTGCCCAATCCCTTATTGCTGAGGGCTGTGATGCCCTGGCATTTACCGAAGATACCCCGGCGGTCATTGAAGTGGGCCAGGAAGTAACGGAAAAAGGCAAACAGATTTACACCTTTTCCCATTACTCGGCCATGCAGCCCTATGGAAAAGATTCCGTTGTCTCCGGTCAGCTCATGGACTGGGGCGGAATGTATGCCAAAATTCTGGAAGATATCCACACACAAAAATGGAACAATGAAGATATCTGGTGGCTGGCCAAGGAAAAAGCAGCCCTTCTGGGCGGCAGTGCAACGGACTTGATCAACCCAAAGTTTATCCCGGCATTGAAAGAGGCCATGATCGACACCCCGGAATTCGGCTCGATATCTGCCTATGATCTGGTGATGAAACGCTACGAACAGATGAAACAGGGCGTTGATGTTTTTGAACCCTTTACCGGCCCCATTGCCGACAACAAGGGAGTGATCCGGATACCAGCCGGTGCCAAGGCATCCAAAGAAGACCTTCTGAGCATGATGTATTATGTGGACAATGTTGAAGGCGACATCCCCCAATAATAAAACACCCAACCAAACCAGCGAAAAGGCCGGGGAACACTTCCCGGCCTTTTTGTAAAGTCGCATATGAAAAAAATACAACGCCTTGAAATGAAGGATATCTGCAAGTCATTTCACGGCATCCATGCCAATAAAGATATCAACCTTTATGTCAGGTCCGGCGAAATACTGGGCCTTTTAGGGGAAAACGGGGCCGGGAAAACCACCCTGATGAACATCCTCTACGGGCTCTACCAACCCGACTCGGGAAGAATAGAGATCAACGGATCTCCCATTTGCATCAGCAATCCTGTGGAATCCATCACCCACGGCATCGGCATGGTTCACCAGCACTTCATGCTGATCCAGAATCATTCGGTCCTTGAAAACATTGCCCTGGGGTATAAAGACACCCCCTTTTTTTTCCCGAAAAAAAAATTACGCAACCGGGTGGAGGAGTTTTCCAAGCAATTTGATTTCAAGATGGATCTGGACCAGCGGGTATGGCAATTGTCCGCCGGAGAGCAGCAGCGGATTGAAATTATAAAAGCCCTTTTAAACGGCGCGGATCTGCTGATTTTAGATGAACCCACCTCTGTGCTGACCCCTTTGGAAATCAAGGAATTAATCAGTATCCTGCGCCAGATGAAGGCCGAAGGCCATATGGTCATCTTTATTTCCCACAAACTGGACGAGATCATGGACATCTGCGACCGGGTGACCGTGCTGCAGAAAGGCAGGGTTGTGGGACATGCCGACACCGCCGACACCAGCAAAAAAGCCCTGGCCCGGATGATGGTGGGGCGGGATGTGGTTTTCAACATTGACAGGGAAAAACTTGAACCCGGAAAAAAAGTTTTGTCGGTTCAGGAAATCCATGTCACGGGCGACAAGGGAATGCCGGCTGTGAAGGGCGTTTCCTTTGAATTGTTTGAAAACGAAATTTTCGGCATCGCAGGGGTTGCTGGAAACGGCCAGAGGGAACTGGCCGAAGCCATCACCGGCATCCGGAAAATCGATTCAGGGTCCGTTCACATGAATGGCAAGGATATCACCAACAAATCCCCCCGCCATATCTATGACAACGGCGTCTCCCACGTGCCCGAGGAACGAATCCGGTTCGGTATTGCACCGGGACTGTTTCTCTACGACAATGCCATCTTAAAACAGCACCATTTGAAAAAATTTTCAAAGCGGTATTTTCTCAAGTACAGCCAGGTGAAAAACCATGCCAAGACCATTATCAGCGATTTCAAGGTGGCCACCCATTCCATTAACAACCAGATTCGAAACCTGTCCGGCGGCAATATCCAGAAACTGATCCTGGGAAGGGAAATCAGCGAACAGCCCCAGCTTTTAGTGGCGTCCCACCCCACCTACGGACTGGATGTGGGGGCCACACAATTTTTAAGAGAACACCTGCTGGCGCTTCGAAAGCAGGGCAGTTCCGTATTATTGTTTTCAGAAGACCTTGAAGAAATCTTTGAGCTGTGTGACCGGGTGGCTGTTATCTTTGCCGGAGAATTCATGGGAATTTTAAAATCCGATGATGAAAGACTAGCGGACATCGGCCTGATGATGGCCGGTTCCAAAGGATTCTGATAGAACGACCCTAACCGTTTACGCCAAGATTCGTGATAAGAAGAAACCCCATATGATAAAAATCACCACAAGCGACCGATACGACATTTCCCCCTTAAGATCCCTGATGACCAATATTTTCTCCCTGGTCGCAGGCCTTTGTGTTATCGGCATTATTTTTCTTATTGCCGGTGTAAACCCCTTGTATGCCATTTCCCAGATATTTTTAGGCTCTTTCGGTTCTCTCTATGGCATTAAGGAAACCATGACCAAGGCCATCCCCCTGATTCTCATCGGTGCAGGACTTACCCTGGCCTTCCGGGCCAAGTTCTGGAATATCGGGGCAGAAGGCCAGCTGCTCATGGGCGCCATTTTTTCCACCTGGACAGGACTTACATTGGGTGATCAGCTTCCCTCCTATCTGATTGTACCATTGATGTTTTTTTCAGGTTTCATGGGCGGCGCCCTGTGGGGCATCATTCCCGCCATCCTTAAAATCAAATATTCCATCAATGAGGTTATTTCCACATTGATGCTAAATTATATCTGTGCCGAATTTTTGACCATGCTCATTGTAGGCCCCTGGAAGGGAAACACCCGGTTCGGGTTTCCCGGCACCGACAATCTCCCGGGGGCAGCCATTCTCGGTGTAATCCCCGGATCCCGTATTCACTACGCCACCCTGATTTTAAGCCTGATCTGTGCCGTTATCCTCTGTGTGGTGATTTACAGGACACGGTTCGGGTATGAAGCCCGGGTGGTGGGGGAAAACCCCGATGCCGGAAAATATGCCGGCATTAATTTTCTCAGGACAAGCCTGATTCTCATGGCCATCTCCGGGGGACTGGCCGGATTTGCCGGCGTGGGCGAAATTGCCGGCATCCACCATTATCTGGGATATCCTGCATCCGTCTCATCGGGATATGGATTTACCGCCATCATCGTGGCCTGGCTTGCCAAGCTCAACCCCTTGTATGCCATTGTTTCGGGTCTCTTTTTTGCCGGTATTCTTGTGGGGGGAGATGCCATCCAGATCTCGCTGGGACTGCCGGCCGCAACGGTTGAAATCGTTAACGGCACCCTGCTGATTTTTTTAATCATGGGAGAGTATTTCTTAAACAACAAAATAAGTGTGCACATTTCAACCAAATCAAAGGGATAGGAATTAAAAAATTGGAAGAAATTATCATTTCAACACTCCAGCGGACAATGATTGCCGGCACGCCTCTGCTGCTGGCCACCACCGGAGAAATTATCTGTGAAAGAAGCGGCATCCTGAACCTGGGGGTGGAAGGAGTCATGGCTGTGGGAGCAGTGGTGGCCTTTATGGTTACCATGACCACGGGTCTTCCCTGGCTGGGGGTTCTGGCTGCCGTTGCCGCCGGCATGACCCTGTCCGTCATCCATGCCGTTGCCGCCATCACCCTCCAGGCCAACCAAGTGGTATCGGGCCTGGCACTGACAATGCTGGGCCTGGGACTTTCCGGCATGCTGGGCAAACCCTACGTGGGCAAACCCCTTACCCTTAAAATGAACGATGTTGCCATTCCCTATTTGTCAGACCTTCCCTATATCGGGAAAATACTGTTTTTCCAGAGCCCATTTTTCTATCTGGCAATTTTTCTGGCACTGGGTGCCTGGTTTTTACTGGAACGGACACGCCTGGGCATCCAGATCCGTTCCACAGGGGAAAATCCCAAGGCCACCGAGACCCAGGGGGTAAATGTGTTTTTAATCCGCTATCTGTGCGTGATCACAGGCGGCGGGTTTTCCGCCCTTGCCGGGGCCCATCTGTCCACCTCCTATTCCAAATCATGGATCGAGGGCATGACCGCAGGCCGGGGCTGGATTGCCATTGCCCTGACCATCTTTGCCTTGTGGAATCCGGGCCGGGCCATCTGGGCCGCCTTTCTTTTCGGCGGCATCTTCGTGGTCCAGTACCTGATGCAGCCTTTGGGCATCTCCCCGAACTTTTTGTCCATGCTGCCCTATATTGCCACCCTGGTGATTTTACTGCTCATCAGCCTGAAAGACCCCAAACGGCTCAATGCGCCGGCCATGCTGTCGGCACCTTACAACAGGGGGGAAAGATAACCTTTGACTTTTTCCTTGATTTTATTGATACTTATCTGATGATGAACACCATCTGAAACAAAAAGGAGCCATCATGCCAGAACCCATCATGTCCATAGACGAAATTTCCCGGATCTTTCTTAGGACCGCCCAGAAGACCCTTGAATTGAGCACCAAACAAGGGGTAACCTATTCCAGTACCATCCAGAAGATTCCCAAGGTTTCCATGAAGCCGGACCTGACCTGTTTTGTTCAGTTTGACGGGGATTATACCGGATTGGTGGTCTTGAATTTCTCAGCAGATGCCGCCTATGAGATCTATAAAAAATACATGCTGGCCATGGGGATACCCAAGGAAGAGCTGGCTTCCAGCATCACCTCTCCGGAAGTCTCGGACAGCATCGGAGAAATCACCAACCAGCTCATGGGCCAGCTGGTCAAGGATGTGGGAGAACGCTTTGATTTGAATGCCGTCTTCGGCCAGCCCAAGGCCCTGACCCTGAACTCTGCCATCACCCTGGTGATTGATGCCCATTATGCAGAAAACCGGCGGCTGTCGTTTAGAATCGGCAATTATAGTTTCCGCATTGAAATTGCCATGGAACATACGGAATTTATCCAGATCTGATTTCCCCTACCACAAGTTTACAGGGTTTTTATATGCACGTTTACAAACGTTTCTTAGCCGGCTGTCTGAGTATCCTCTTCCTTTTTAGCAATTGTTCACCCGGTTTTGCCATTTCCATTCCCGATGAACAAAAGCTTAGCAAGGAATTTATGGAGATGATCCAGGAGCAGCAGATCACCCTTCGTGATCCCGTTGCCATGCACATGATCAATACCGTGGGCAACCATATTCTGTCATGTCTGCCTGTCCAGCCCTTTAATTATACCTTTTACCTGGTAAATGATGATTCTTTTAATGCATTTGCAAGCCCGGCTGCCAATATTTTTGTGTATAAGGGGCTGATTTTCGCCCTGGAAACCATTGATGAGTTTGCCGGAATCATGGCCCATGAAATTGCCCATGCCGCCAGCCGGCATGTCTCCGAGTCCATTGACCGGTCCAAGGTGGTGGGATACAGCTCCATGGCCGGCATGCTGGCCGGAATCCTCATCGGAGCCGCCGGCGGGGGAGAGGCGGGCTCGGCAATGACCATCGGCTCCATTGCCGCAGGCCAGTCCGCCATGCTGGCCTTCACCAGGGAAAATGAAAGCGATGCGGACCAGAAGGCCATTTCCTTTCTGGGCGAGACCGGATATTCCCCTTCAGGGCTTTTATCCGGGCTTACCAAGATGAGGGCCGCCGATTACCAGGGGATTGAAGGCATCCCCGACTATTTTAAAACCCATCCGGGAACGGGGAACAGAATTATCCACATCGCCGGACTTTTATCCGATTACACACCGCCCCCCCATATAAAATCAAGGCCGGACACCTTTGATTTTAACATGGTCAAATTCAGGCTCATGGGGCTCTACGGAGACCTGGCCAAAAGCGTCACCAAAGTGGAAACACGGCTGAGGGATGAGCCGGAAAACCCTGCCCTCCACTATGCCATGGGACTGTTATATGCCAGAAAAAACAAACGGGCCCTGGCCATCACCCATCTGCAGAAAGCCCTGGCCATTAACTTGTTCGAGCCCATGATCCTTTTGGAACTTGGCCGCGTCTATACGGATGACGGTCAGTTTGAAAAGGCCAAAGAGGTGCTGGCAGGCGTTGAGGAAAACCCCGTCATGGGGCTTTGGGCGAAATATTATCTGGCCATTGCCCAGTTGGAATCCGGATATCTGGGTCCTGCCCATAAAAATTTCAAAGAGGTGGTTGACCGGGAAGCCGAAAGCTTTCCCAGGGCCTATTACCACCTGGCCAATATCATGTCCCAGGATAGAAACCAGGCCATGTCCCATTATTATCTGGGCGTTTACTATTCAGCGGACAGGGATTTTAAAAATGCGGTTCTCCACCTGAGCCGGGCCATTGACACCCTGGAAGATCAAAAGGTTAAGGACGATGCCAAAAAACGCCTTGAGGGCGTTTCCGGCATGATCAAAAGACAGCTCCCTTAGGAGAACATCAAACCCTGTCAAATTTTGAAAACTGCATGCTGAATGTCCCCCTGCCCTGGGTGGCAGACCGGATGGCCGTGGAATACCCGAACATTCTGGATAGGGGAACAACGGCCTTAATCACCTGGATACCTGCCTTTGGGTTAATGGACTCCACCCTGCCGCCCCGGGCGTTTAAATCGGAAATGGCATCCCCCATGTAGGCATCGGGCACAAAGACTTCCACGGACATGATGGGCTCCAGGAGTGCAATGGTCGTGCTGTTCAGTGCATTCTTACAGGCCATGGACGCACACACGGAAAAGGCAAGTTCCGAACTTCTGCCCTCTTCAAAGGCCCCGCCTTCCAAGACAATTTCCACATCCACCAGGGGATATCCTTTCAGGAAACCGCCTTCAAGGCTCTCCCGGATCCCGGTTTCAATGGCCGCAACATATTGCTCGGGTATGTGTTCGGGTGTGGTTTCCGAGGTAAAGCAAACACCCTTTCCCCGTTCCAGGGGCATCAGCCGGATGGCCACCTTTGCATAATGCGCTTTTCCGGTAATCTCCCGTTCAAAAACAGCCTCCCCCTTTGCCGGAGCGGTCAGCACTTCCCTGTAAACCACCTGGGGGCTGCCCACATTGACGTGGGTGTTAAATTCCTTGTGCATCCGGGATATGATGATCTCAAGATGGAGTTCTCCCATGCCCGAAAGAATGGTCTGGCCGGTTTCTTCATCCCGGCTCACCTTAAGGGTGGGATCCTCAATGGTAAATTTTTCCAGCACATTGTCTAGTTTTTCCTGGTCTGCATGGGTCTTGGGTTCAATGGCAATGGAGATCACCGGGGCCTCATATTCCATTTTTTCAAGGAATGCCGGATGGTTCTGGGCGCACAGGGTGTCGCCGGTACCCGAATCCTTAAGCCCCACAATGCCGATGATATCCCCTGCCGATGCCTGGTCGATACGTTCCCTTTTATTGGCATGCATTTTCAGGATTCGAGACAATTTTTCAGTTCTGTTCAACGCCGGATTAAACACCTCTGATCCGGATTCGAGTTTTCCCGAATAAATTCTGGCAAAGGAGAGCTTTCTGCCCTCAATCATGGACACCTTGAAAATAAGGGCTGCCAGGGGGCCGTTCTTCTCGGGTAAAAATTTTACTTCCTCTCCTGTCTCCGGATGAATCCCCTTTATGGGAGGAACATCCTTGGGGCTTGGTAAAAACAATTCAACGGCATTAAGCAGGGGCTGGATCCCTTTGTTTTTTAATGCGCTGCCGCAGAGAACCGGTACAATTTTCCGGGCAATGGTGGCAGAACGGATGGCCTTTACCAGATCCTGGCTCGGGATCTCTTCTTCGCCCAGATACCGTTCCATGACCGTGTCATCCACCTCAGACACGGCTTCCAGCAGGCGCTCCCGATATTCCAGGGCCAGGTCTGCATATTCATCCTCAATATCGGAGACGGTAAATTGGGCGCCCAGGCTTTCATCGTTCCAGCAGATCTGCTGCATGGTGATCAGGTCGATCACGCCGGCAAACCGATCCTCCGTCCCCATGGGCACCTGAATCATCACCGGGTTGGCATGCAATTTTTGGATCATGGAATCCACGGCTGCAAAAAAATCAGCCCCGATTCGGTCCATCTTGTTGATAAAGGCCATCCGGGGGACCGAATAGCGATCTGCCTGGCGCCATACGGTTTCAGACTGGGGTTCCACTCCGCCGACGGCGCAGAACACGCCGATGGCACCGTCCAGCACCCGCAGGGCCCGTTCCACTTCCACGGTAAAATCCACGTGTCCCGGGGTGTCGATGATCTGGATCACCGACTCGTTCCATTCACAGGTGGTCACCGCAGAGGTAATGGTGATTCCCCGGTCCTGCTCGTCCTGCATCCAGTCCATAACCGCCTCGCCGTCATGGACCTCGCCCAGTTTATAGGACTTGCCCGTATAATACAGAATCCGTTCGGTTACCGTGGTCTTGCCCGCATCGATATGGGCCATGATGCCGATATTTCTGATCTTTGATATATTTTTTTGTTTGGTCATTTTACAATCAACATATTGGTTTGATAAAAGTATTCAAGACTGACATGGCCCCCGAGGGTTGCCACATCAGATCCATTTACCAGTAGTTTCACCTGGGTCACCCCGGGGATGTTCAGCGTCAGAGAATTGACCAGAGAATAAACGGCCAAAAGCTCTGACAGGGTGTCCATATTCTCCAGGCGGCCGTCTTTTATGCCAAGGTCCACCCAGGCCTTTCCATCCTCGGAAATAAACAGGGCCATCACCCGGGTATCCGGCGGAAAGGTCGGAGCCAGGGCAGGATTGGAAGGGCCTTCCATCAAGGCCCCGAGGATGGCCCGGCCAAGCTCATGGGAGTTCAAGTTTGACGGAAACCTTTTGGGAAGGGCTTTTAAATACGGCCCCCCGCTATCTGCAAAATATAAAAATCCGTCAAAAAGACCTGTTTTTGCATCATCCTTGTCAGGGCTGCTCTGATGGTGCATGTCCGGGCCAGGGCTGCCCGGATTTGTATGTTCCCGGTTTGCCCCGCCAGCATACCCGCAAAACATAAACCATACCGGCAGAATAAAAAAAATTAATATTTTTTTTATAAAATTCATCCAGGGAAAAGATCCATAAATTCCTTAATTTAAATGGGAATTAATACAGTATTGCCTAGGGTGTGTCAAGAAAATATACCTTGCAAAACAGGGACAGGTTTAATAAAATCAGGCGCAAACCCTAAGGATGGTTCCCGGATGGATGCAACCGTCTTTTTCCAAGACAACCCTTTTTCACTCAGGAGCAACCGGATAAAATATGATTCCAGGGTTTGAGAAACTTGTGGAGCAGAGAATACAAAAGGCAAAAGAAGAGGGCCAGTTTGACAACCTGGAAGGCCGGGGCCGACCCTTGAAATTTGAAGATGAGCACGTGCCTGAAGAGTTGCGTCTTGCCCATAAAATTCTTAAAAATGCCGGTTTTCTGCCCCCTGAAATTGAATTAAAAAAGAAAATTACCCAGGTTGAGCACCTGCTTGAGGCTACGGAATTTGGCTCTCCCCAACGAGCGGCCGTTCAAAAAAAGCTCAACTACCTTTTAACCAAACTTAACACTGCCAGGGGAAGCGCCGCTTCTTTTCCCCTGATGACAGAACACTACAGGGAAACGATTTTAAAAAAATTATCATGAATATACG
>Ga0180007_10007424_pt1 | contig 10364 bp, 7 predicted proteins | sample MM_PC_MetaG_FD_121122 | JGI IMG/M metagenome (GOLD analysis project Ga0180007, IMG submission 121122) | Groundwater microbial communities from the Aspo Hard Rock Laboratory (HRL) deep subsurface site, Sweden - MM_PC_MetaG | ecosystem: Environmental > Aquatic > Deep subsurface > Groundwater...
CAATTCTTTCCATTGTAGCAGGATTTGACAAAAGATTCTTAATCTTATCTGCTAGCATATGAGAGTCATTATGCTCTATAAGAATGCCATTTATGCTGTCTAGTATGTAATTCTTTGTAGAAGGAGTGGAGGTTATGATTATAGGCTTAGAAAGTAAGGCGGCTCTGATCATAACTATAAGCCCAGCTGGGGCATTGGTGGAAAGAGGTAGTGCGACAATTGATGATCCTTTCAAACGCTTATAAAAGTAATCTGGGTCTGTGTCGAATAGTAATTTTACATTTTTTGGGATAACAAGGTGATGGTTGAAATTAATTTTACGTGCTATAGCTATAAAGTTTATTTCAGGGACCAAGGTTGCAGCTTTAAACAAGGTCTCCCAGTCACGCATTGCTTCTCCGCCACAAAATACCGAGCCGTCGCCCATTGTAAAATCGCTTGTTTCATACGCCTCAGAAAAACAATCAGGTAGAGTGTAAAAATGATTTTGGTTGAAGTCGTATTCGCACGAGTAGCTTTTAAGAAGATCTTGAGAGTTTATTGTTGTGTAAAATTTTGGATATTTGAAAGCAATATTGTATGTTTTTTTTCTGAGAAAAGAATTTAACAATCCCTTTTTGTGACTAATCATGTTGAGTGAAATTATGGTGCGATTTATATTTAGCAATTGGCAAATAAAAGCAACAATAGCTCCGACTATAAAATTCCAACTAACTATGATTGATCCTGGTTTTGATCTGTATATTGAAGTAATGGCTAGTCTTAAATAGTGGAAGAAATGTATAGGGCGTCTCCATCCTATAGTTCTATTTTTCATAGAACTATTCATTCCAATTACTGTAGTTGAAAAATTTAGCATATTTAGTTGCTTTGCAAGCCAGTAATTGTTGTTTTCTATGTTGCTGTCAACTAGTAAATATAGCTTGTGAGTAATGGATTCGTTGATTCCTGTTTTTGTGGTCATTTTTTATGTATGATAGTGGTGTTCCCAGTTGTTGTGTACGTGTTGACAATAAGCGCGATAAATATAAAAGCCAACACACCTCTGTTTTGTGTGAAAATAGCATCACTTGTGCTGTCAATTATTAGATGGACAAGAAGTAATATGCCAGAGAAACACAAATATCTTTGTATGTTATTCTGTTCTGTGTTGTTATGTAGAAAAATCAGGTTTTTCAGGAAGAGAAACAGTATTGTCGCGAAAATAATGCACCCTATTATTCCGAATTGTCCCAATAGCATAGGCCAGAATGTGTCAGCGATAAAAGAGATATCGTTAGGAGAAAGGCCATAAATATGTTGGAAGCCAAGCTGATAATTAAGTGGTGAGTAATATTTTCCTGAAGCATAAGATCCAAATGTCCCAAATCCTGTGCCAATTGGGAAATGTTCTATAGAGAGAGAGATGCTGTTTACAGTGAGCACAGACCTAGCCCAACCGTTATAGTAACTATCTGCCGAATAATATGTTATTGCCTGCCTGTAAGATATTGTTATTACAAGAAATAGTGCCAGTGCTGAAAAGATAATGATTTTGGGGTCGAGAAATTTAATTTTTTTAATCTTTTTGATAAAAAGAAGTGAGAGGGCTGCAACAGCAGCAAAAGCTAAAAATTTCACCCTGAGGGACATGAGTCCCGGGAGCAAGGCTAATACAAGTATCTTTTTCTTGTTGTCAATATGAGATGGGAAAAGAATGCAAAATATATAAGCAGAAAAGAATGCAAGCCTGCTTGGATGTTGAAAGAATAACTGCTCTGGGACTATCCCAAATCTTGTAGCATTACTTTCTGGAATAAAATGGAGAAACCTATTTATTATGATAAGAGAAACAACCAGTACTAATAATATGATATGAAAATTTATTACTTTTCCCATAAAGAAATCGATATTTATGTTGCGAAATAAGATTCTTACGGAAAAATATGCTATAATAGATTTACTAAAAACAAACGAATCATGGAAAAGAGCATTCTTCACATTTGGTTGCGATATTATATAAGGAACCGTTCCGATTAACACTATAACTAAAAATAAGAAAGCCACTTTTTTTTCCCAAGAAAACAAGGTGACAGGTTTGTATATTGACAGCATGCAAGCCCACCCAAATAAAACAACACAAGCTAATTCATCAAAATAGCCGACAAATGTGCTTGAATGGGCCAGGGCTGGATACACCACTGCCAGCATAAGGCTTATTGTGCAAAATATATATATGGCTTTGTTATTTTTCATTTGTGCTCTTTAGAGCATGAAGGTTGCTTCCAAATATCTAAATTTCTCCCTATTAGGTTTTCGAGCTTAGCTACATCGTCTTCAAAATATGTATAGAGTTTAATTTCCAAGTCATGCCGCAGGCCATCGTGCCGCCCTTTTTTTTTGTTCATGTCACGCACAATGGCTCGTGCGATCTCCCTTATCTTCGGTGGCAGCAATTTTCTCAGTAGGGGATATTCCCGAAGGTATATATAATCTCGCAGCCATCTAAATCTTAGCTCCCCACCAACGTTATCTTTCTCAAGGTCGATATCGATGTCTTCCCTAACATCTAAGAAGCTAAGTATTTCTTTGATTTTTTCTCTTGGATTAGCAATAAGTTCCTCAAAAATAACTATTTTTACATTTTTAACACCAAATTGTTTAACATATCTCTTTACCTGGCAATAGTATTTTGCCCGCTCTAAGTACAAATAGCTTGCCCACCAGTTTTTGCACTCTTCTTTGAATTTATGAGATTTTCTGTAAGCGACAACCTGATCTGATAGTGTCTCTTCAAATGGCAAAGATTCATTGCCCTCAATATGCATATATTTCCAGTATGCATATGCCATTTTGACAGGATTTCTTAGAACAATGAGTATTTTTGAGTTGGGATGGTTATTGAAGATTCGTTGCGGAGCGTGTTTTTCATATAAGTAACCAGTAGATGCGTCACATATTATCTTGAAACCAACAGCATTTTTATAAAGCGCTATATATTCTGACCAATCAGAAAACCCTGCATCTTCTACATAGTATGCTGGCTCCTTTGATCCAGAAATGAATATTTCTGGGTGCTTATTTAATGATTTCGCTAAAGAAGTTGTCCCAGATTTGGCGGCACCAACTATAAATAGATTCGGAAGAGGGCTAGGCATAAGTAGTACACTTGTATTTTTATGTTGTTTTAGTCTTAGTTGTATCCGGTGAGAGCCAAACTAGAACCGATGGGTCAATTTTTAAACGGTGTTTCAAAAACACCAAAATCGACAAGTTCCATAACACGATTCCTATAGCATTTGCTGCTGCTGCACCCAGAATGCCGTATGACGGTATAAGTAAGATATTCAGGAGTGCAGAAATCAGTGCACTCATAGTGAATAGCCGAGCTGCCTGGACTTGGTGCCCTGTCATGGACATCATGAATCCGGTGGGTCCGCAAAGGGCGTTGATTGCTTGAGCGGTAAGCAAAATAAGTAGTGAGTAGTAGCCTGTTTGATACTCTGGACCAAAAAGTTTCAGAGCAAATTCTCCCCATATTCCCATGGTCAGTGCGCTAACCACACCCACCGATCCAACCAGTGCCACGGAAAAGCGAAGGGTCTTGCGTAAATCTGCATGCTTGCCATTGCTGTATAGCTCGGCAATTAGTGGCGCCATGATGCCGTTACTGGCACCAAGCCCGAAAGAAACGAGGCTAGCCAGTTGTGCGGAGGCCCGGTATATACCCGCAGAACCTGCATCGACAAAATATCCCACGAATACTGTGTCCATATTGCCAATCAGGACGCCTAGCACATTCATAAAAACGATGGATTTCGCCACCTGAAACCATTCTTGTCGCTGCGCGGATGTCACAGAGATACCGGAATGATGGGCGACCAAGTTGTGAGTAACGCTTCGCCCTACCCATGCCATGGTCATATGTACCAGAAAAATGGAGAATGCCACAGAAATCATTGAGGTTGACCAACCACTTATCAGGCTACCTCCTCCTACCAGTAAAATAATGCCCAGGGGTTTGAGGAGCATTTCAACCGTAGCAGCGGACACGACTTTCTTGACTCCCCTGAGAACATTGGCGCGGTTCAATGTAAACGCCAGCAACGGTGCTGCCATGACAATGCTACACAGGGCAAACAACTGGTTCTCACGGTAATTCGAGAAGATAGTATAAAGCAAGCCGCAACTTGCTACTCCGACAGCGGTGCCAAAGATCATAGTGAGATTTTGGCCCCAGCGCATGACAGCGGCGATCTGACTGTCATCTCCACGGGATTTGGCCTCGGCAATATAGCGGACAGAAACCGTATCGGTTCCAAAGCAAGCCAGCGTTGCGACAATGTTCAGCCATGAAAGTCCTAAGGCGATGACTCCGTAGTCGCTAACCGAGAGAACTCGGGCTAGTAAAACATTCATGAGCAGACTGGCGGCGGCAGCAAGTGCACGCACTGCAAATGCGCCAGCTGTGCCTTGTAGAATCTGTCTGTGAAAGCCTTGGTGTACCTCTGGTGGCTTATCAGAAGAGTTGGCCTGACAATTATTCTTATGGAAGCATGCTTTTTGCTGTATATCTGGCGAAAAGTGGCGGTCAGGCAGCTTTTTGCCTACATTAGAATCTTTACTGGATTCTGGCAAAATTTTGAATGGTGATGGGGGGGGCATATGTTGTGTGATATCCGGGCTTCACTGAGATTATAGTTGTTGAGAGTCCATAGTGGCGTAAATGGAGGAATGCCTTGTCTTGATTCAATTCTACAAGTAATGAATTAGTTATGTCATCGTTGATTGTCGTTATAGTTTCCAAGGCGAATTTGTCCTGTTCATTTGCGATATCTACAATAAGGTTTTTCGTTCAACCAGGAATAAGCCCCCAAGTCGTTTGCATTATTTTTATGTCAGCCAGTTTTTGTATGGGGAGTGAAAATAATACGGAACGGTTTGTAAAGGTAGTACAGCGGGAAGAGTGGCAACGGAATGGCCAGACATTGCCAGTCATCTGTACCCGGCACAGCAAACCCTTTTGCCAGGAAGCTGATAAGATCACGCGTCCTATCCATGAGTTTCCAGTGGTACCTGGCCTTATCTCGGAACCGCTCCGGAGTCTTGTCTAAAACTTGTGGGTCGGTAATCTCCTGTAGGATCTTCTCTGCTAATGCACTTATTGCGTTGTCGGTGGTCTTCTGGCAGATATCTTCAGGCAGTTTGACTTCGAAGAGCAGTTCGACGAGACGAAGTGACAGTAAGAGTCTGCGTATGATTTTATATTCGGCAGCAATTTCAAAAAGAAGTTTCCAGTTTAATGTCTGCTCTTTCTTCAGTAATTCTGCAATACAACAAAGTTGTTCCAAGTGCAGCCAGCCATGCTTGTTGCCGTGCAGGGCTAAATAGGCCAGAAGCATTTCCGGGCACATATCATTGACAGTGTGCCCCAAAAGTTTTGTCTGTTTGATATGGGGTTTGATACTTTCAAATGTCATTTCCTTTGGGGTGTACCAGTCTGCAAGATCACGATGGAGCTCAAAGAGAAAGCCTTTGTCTGTCAACAGGCGGCCGTCGTGGTTTATTTTGAGAAATTTCAGGAAGATATCTTCAGGGATGTCAGTTGGGACTAGCTTGTATTTGTTCTCAAGCAGTAACGCTATTGTCTTTTGAATGTCCTTATCCGGTACCATGATGTCAATATCGCTGAAGGATCGAAGAGATATGTCACCATAAACAGTGGCGGCGAGCAGTGGACCTTTGACTGGCAGAGTTTCTATATTGTTGGCAGCACAGAGAGAATTGATTTGTACTATGGCTCCGGTCATCAGGAAATTGCGGGTCGCATTGCTTTTGTAAGACTGTTTCAGTCTCTGTAAAATTTCCTTGGGGGTACTATCCGGGCATACAGAAGAAAGCGTCAGGTAGAGAAGAGGCATCAGCCTGTGGTGGTCGGCCAGATTGATGAGGTGGTCCCAGTTAACAGCATCTTGGCTGAGTTTCTCGATTACTTCTTTTTGTTCCTCTGTGTGTCTGGTGGAGGCACATAAAAGAAGTAATCGGGTTTCGGTGTCGAGTGGCTTGATCATGTCATGTCGGGAGGACTTTTTGATTGCTTCGTGGCAGGGGGAAACAGCAGCTTCCTGATTGTTTTTTTGGGTTTGCTCATTCTTTTTTGCTATCTCATTATATTGGTACTGTTTCTTCTTGGGAGCAGCTAATAAAAAAGGTGTTTGTAATTCGCTTAACCCAACCTACAAAATACTCAAGGCCCACAAAGTGGAGAGCTTTTTTTATGTCCTTTGTCAGTTGAAATGGGTGCCTGCCATTCTCTGTAAAAGGCTGGTTGTCTCAGGGAGCAATTCGAGATCCCTTGGGCGTGTCAGTCGGTATACGGGAATAGATTTTGTGAGATATGCAACTTGTGAGAAAATTTCTTCACGAAGGTCAAGGGGCTGGTTTTCCGGGAAACGATTTATAAGCATATGGGTTAAGATTTCCTTTACTGCATCCATGCCGTTGAGTTGTTCGAGTTTGAATTCGTCCCCTGTTTCGAGAACGCAGATGGCGCCGACCGGTTTTGCTGTGGAGCAGAAGCCTTCATCCATATCCAGTATACGTTTGTTGACCTTAGGGTGTACCTGGGGATAATGATCAGGGTTTTCGCCAAAGTGTTGTAGTACATCAGGGTTAAGTCTGATCTTTGGAAAGGCGGGCCGGATCGACAGGTCCTGGCCGTTTGCGTAGTCCATTGCACAGACATCGTCTGAGAGTAAGGGGAAACCCTGGCTGTTTAACCAGGCGGCTATGGTGGATTTCCCCTCTCCCTTGTTAGCCACGAAGATTGTGACTTGCTTGTCCATTAAAACAGCACTTCCATGTAATGCAATACAGCCACGCTGTTGCAGGGCCATGGCCATAATTGTGCCAAGAATTGGCTGGCGGATGTTATCGTGATTAACCGGTTCATTGGGGTGGATGAGGATTTCTTTCCCGGATTGTATTCGATACGAACCAAGTATGTCCCATTTAAGGTGCAACAGCTCGCTGTTTTTGTATTCGTACCAAACTCCTTCCCAGTTACGATTCTTGAAGACATCGGAGTTTGTGCCGAAATGAATAGTGATATCCGGGGCTGATGACGTGTGGATAGTTGGAATCAATAAATCGATATCCGACTGAATGGTTAAGGCATATGCAGAAAAGTAGGTGTTCATTTAACGGTTTGATGTTGCCAAAGTGTGTAGGTTATGTCTCAAAACTTTGCAGGATTTCACAGTACACACAAAAAAGGTCAGCGAAGTCAACAATGCTATATTACATATAAAGAAGAGTATAATAAAGAAGTAGAGAAGAGAAGTAAATAGGTAGAAGTACCCATTTTACAGAGTTTTCGGAAAAAAGGAGGGGGCAGGATGTTTCTGAGTCTGGAGTTGCCGTTTATAGAGGTGAAGGTAAGAGTGGTGTCATTTGAGTCAGTCCTGTTTCTCTAGCCACTTGGACAATGCCAAATAGCGCAAGGTATTGCACAATGGTGCAAGAGACGAATTGTCTTTATCCAGGCATTGCTGGTAGGTCTTTTGTATTTTATCTTTGTTAATTATGGAAAACAGCCCATGGGGTTGTTGTTCCATTGCCCGTGTCAGCCATGTCCTGTCTCGTACAACATAGGCGTTTAAGAAATTTTTGGCGAAATTAGTTTTCAGTTTTCTCTGGCGGATAGTGGCAGGCAAAATTGATTTTAGTGATTGCCTGACGATAGATCTATTATATCCGTTTTTGAACTTCTGCTCTGCCGGTAAGGCAAGGCAGAAAGAAATTAAACGGATATCAAAGAAAGGGAATCGCTGTTCTATGCCGAATCGACTTGCTGTTCTTTCAAGAAATTCCAGAGCAAAAGGGTGAAAGGGCTGGGAGATATTTGATTTATGATGTTTTCTTTCAGGTTGGCAAGAGTTTGGCAGCGTTTTGACAAAATTGTTGAGCCTTTCCTCGATATTGGTTTCCCTACGAAAGGTAGGGGTGAGAAGATTGAGGGAATCTGAATATTGGGAATGTATTGGTGCTTGATGAGCCTGAAAGGGTGAATTTTGTAACAAGATATTGCGATAGAGGCGTAGAATCCTACGGATAGATCTTTTTGCCGTAGCCTGCGGGAGGAGCATGAATTCGCGGTATAAGCGGATGAGTTTTCCCTGCATGGCAAGTTGTGGCCATAATCCGTATCCGTATGAAACAGCGGCGTCGCCGTCATGTCCATCAAGGAGCACTTTTATACCTTGTTGTTTTACTTGATGCTGGAGGTGCCAACTCATAAAGAAATGTGGTGAAAAGAAAGGTTCGTCCTCATAGCCCATCACGGTGTCAAAAGATTCACCCGGCAGCAATTCATCGCCATGTACATAGTGGGGATGAATGGGGAACCGATCCAGGATAGGTTGAAAGTAGGTTCTTTCGTCGCATTCAGGTATTTGATCAAAGATGCCTGTGAATGTGTTTAATGTTCCGGGAAAGGACTCGTTTAAAAGACCTGTGGCCATACTCACAATTGATGCAGAGTCAATCCCGCCACTCAGGTATGCACCTACCGGTGAACTTGATCTCAGTCGAACGTGAACCGCTTCTTTAAAAATATCGAAAAACGCCTCCTGGTATTCATGACTTTTTTTGAACTGTATATCTGCAGGTTCCAGGTTCCAGTATTTCTGTATTTTTACAACAGCGTTTTTCGTTGTTAAAAAATGGGCAGGAGGCAATTTGAAAATGTTTTTGTAAAATGTTGATTCGTTTTCTGTTGTTAAACAAGTTATGAAATCAGCAATTTTTTCGCTGTTTATCTCTTTTGGGATACCAGGTAACGCGAATAATCCTTTAATTTCAGATGCAAAAGCGAAAAATGTCCCGGTATTGATATAAAAAAAAGGCTTAACTCCCATCTGATCCCGGCCACAAAAAAGGGTTTGTTCCTCTTCGTCCCAAATCGTGAAGGCAAAATCACCAAGCAGTTTTTCTACACATCGGGAGCCTGATTTTTTATAAGCTGCCAAGACTAATTGGCTGTCAGGTATCTCTTCAAGGGGGCGTCTCTGGCCTGTGTAATGATAGAGGTCTTGTCGATTGTCAATTCGACCATGAAATACAATGAAATGCTTTTGAGAAGAGGTAGGGATGAGGAAGCGTTCTTGCGCAGACTCCGGTGTAATATGTGAAGTCAGTTGGCAAAGGCCTACGTGGCTGGAAATAGAGTAAGAAATACCGTCAGGGCCCCGATGGGAAATTGCTGACGACATCCTTTCCAGAAGAATATGGTCAGCGGGTTTTTTATCGAAATGCACAAATCCTGCAATTCCACCCATGAAAATACCTGCCTGACCAGTTGTATCTGGTTATGTTTATGAAGAATTGTTACATCAAAAGGTAACAGAATAATACTGTGTGTTGCTGCAACGTAATTAAGAGGAGGGGGAGGTAGGTGAGAGAATAATTGCCAGGGAGTATTTTTAAATTTATAACGCCTCAACAATGTGTATGGTTGTAAACATTGTTAAATCAAATATTCTCTGTGTTGACAAAGTGTTACTTGTCTTGCTCTTCCATAATTTTTTAAGACATATTCTCTCTAGTCAAGAAATGATGACTAGAGAGAATATCATGTGTTCCTGATTGGAATATATTTTAATCAGGAGCCAAAGGTGGCATGGTAAGTTACGCTACCGTCTGAATTTGTGGTGGTCCACTCGTTATCCATGGCATCCGCCATCGTTCCGCCAGCCTGGGTTATTTTTTTTACATCACCATGCTCGACAATTTTCGGAGTTACGTATTCATTTTTTTTCATTTTATCTCCTATGTAATGGTAGAAGTTTACTGAGCAACAATTCTATTATCTATTATGAATATGAAATATCTAATTTTAATGATAAACGGATACCATGAAGAATTGTTCAGCGCAACAAAAAACACAAATTAACCGAGAGTTAGTCTCTTCTTTTTGGGGTGCTTTTCCATTATATCGAGTAATTTTCTGCCTGTCTTTTAAACATCGTGGCATAGAGCCCTTGATATTGCATGAGTTCTTCATGGGTTCCGCTTTCTGCAATTGTTCCATCCTGCATGACAAAAATTTTATCTGCCATTCTGACGGTAGAGAGTCGGTGGCTGATCAGGATTGCTGTGCGTCCCTGAGTGAGTTGATGGAATTGTTGAAAAATTTCATATTCTATCTTTGCATCCAGAGAACTGGTTGGTTCATCCAGGATCAAGAGTGGTGCCTGGCGCAGGAAAGCCCTGGCCAAGGCTATTTTCTGCCACTCACCGATGGAAATCTGTTCTCCCTTTTCAAATAATTTGCCGAGGATGGTGTCGTACCCATGGGCGAGCCTGGATATCACGTCATGGGCACC
>Ga0180007_10007425_pt1 | contig 10364 bp, 8 predicted proteins | sample MM_PC_MetaG_FD_121122 | JGI IMG/M metagenome (GOLD analysis project Ga0180007, IMG submission 121122) | Groundwater microbial communities from the Aspo Hard Rock Laboratory (HRL) deep subsurface site, Sweden - MM_PC_MetaG | ecosystem: Environmental > Aquatic > Deep subsurface > Groundwater...
GGTGACGATGAACGGCACTTCGAGATCGCGTGCCTTTTCCATCACGTCGCTCAAACCTGTGCTGCTGTTCCGGGCCAGGTGCATGCTGGCGAAATGCGACAGGAGCCACGTCGAGAGCTGGGACTGCTCTTCGACCTTGTCCGCCACCCGGAACGCGATTGAACCGACACCCAGCACGATGGCGATGGTGCCGGTCAGGATGAACAGCCCGAAGAGCTGCCGCTTCCTGACTATGTTGAACGCCGCGGGCCACCAGGCCATGCCTTCTCCTCGTCCGGGATCAGCCGATCGATTCGGCGCCATTCATGTACGGGCGCAGGACCTCGGGCACGGTTATGGTGCCGTCGGCCGTCTGGTAGTTTTCCATGATCGCGATCAGGGTCCGCGGCAACGCCAGCCCCGAGCCGTTGAGGGTCACGACGTGTCCGCCCTGGTCGCCACCCTTGTAGCGAATGCCGGCGCGGCGGGCCTGGAAGTCGTCGAACACACTGCAGGACGACACTTCAAGCCAACTCCGGACTCCCGGCGCCCACACTTCGAGGTCGTAGCACATGGCAGCGGCGAAGCTCAGATCGCCCGAGGCCAGCTTGAGCACCCGGTAGGGCAGATCGAGACGGCGCAGAATCTCTTCGGCGTCATCGGTCAACTGCTCGAGCGTGGCGTAGCCGTCGTCCGGATGAACGAACTGCACCATCTCCACCTTCATGAACTGGTGGACGCGAAGCAGGCCGCGGGTGTCCTTGCCGGCGGCGCCCGCTTCACGGCGGAAGCAGGGCGACTGGGCCACGTACTTCACCGGGAGATCGGCGGCGGCCAGGGTCGACTGGCGATGGATGTTGGTGACGGTGACTTCGGCGGTCGGGATCAGGTAGAGATCGTCGACTTCGCAGTGGTACATATCGTCGGCCATCTTGGGCAGCTGTCCGGTGCCGGTCATGGCGGCGGCGTTCGCCAAGTAAGGAATCGCCACTTCGCGGTATCCCTGCTCCAGATGGACGTCGATCATGAAGTTGATCAGGGCGCGCTCCAGGTGAGCGCCTTGCCCCATGAGCACGGTGAAACCCGAGCCGGCCATGCGGGATGCCGCCTCGAGATCGAGCAGCCCAAGCCTTGCGCCGATGTCCCAATGGGGTTCGACTTCGAAATCGCGCTCGCGAGGCTCGCCCCAGGTGCGGACGATCTCGTTGTTCTCCTCGCCGCCCTCGGGCACCGACTCGTGAGGCACATTCGGTATGCGAACATACAGCTCTTCGACCGCCTCTTCACAGGCTGACGCGACGGCCTTGAGACCCTTGATGCGGGCCGAGACGGCTTTCATCGCCTCGATGGCCGACGAAGTCTCCTGACCCGACTTGCGGGCTTCGGCGATCGCCTTGTTGGCCGTGTTGGCCTCGGCCTGGAGGGTTTCGACCTCCTTGAGAGCGGCGCGCCGTTCAGCGTCCTTATCGTAATAGGCGTCGATATCGACTGATTCGCGTTTCAGAGCCACGGCGCGGGTCACAAGGTCGCGGTTCTCGCGCAGGAACTTCCTGTCCAGCACGGGATTCCTCCTGGTGCAGGTCTTGATTGCATTGCAACTTGACGAACGCTAAGAGGATATAGACGATCACCCGAAGGTCGGCAAGCCGATTTCACCGCCGCCGATCGATCGCACGACGAATACAGGATCCCTGGACGTCACCCCGAGGGGCAAAACACGATGGATCGTCACGAACTCCTCCGCTCCCTGCGCGACATTCCGGTCGGACACAGGGTCTTCACCGCCCTCGATGTTCCGGATGCAGCCGCGGCCCTGGCCCTCGCCGACCGCCTCGGACCCGACGCCCGATACGTGAAGGTCGGCATGGAGTTGTTCACCGCTGCCGGTCCCGATGTTGTGCACGCCCTGATCGGCCGGGGGCTCGAGGTTTTTCTCGATCTCAAGTATCACGATATTCCCAACACAGTCGCCGGCGCGGTCCGGTCGGCGGCCAGGCTCGGAGTTTCGTTCCTGACGCTCCATGCCGGCGGCGGTCGGGCGATGATGGCGGCAGCGGCGCAGGCAGCCCAGGCCGCCGAGGCGGCCGGGAATCGTCGCCCGGTCCTGCTGGCGGTCACGATCCTGACGAGCCTCAGCCTCGAAGAACTCGACGAGGTCGCCCCGGGCGGCGGCGGACTCGAAGTCAGAATTCCCCGTCTCGCCAAGGCAGCGAGGGACTCCGGCTGCGACGGCATCGTCTGCTCCCCCGCCGATCTGCCGGTCCTGAGGCGGGACGTGGGAAACGACATCCTGGCCGTCACCCCAGGCGTGCGCCCGGCCGGCACCTCGGTCGACGACCAGCATCGAATCACCACACCGGCCCAGGCCCGCGATTCGGGCGCCGACTTTCTGGTGGTGGGTCGCCCGATCACCCGGGCGTCCGACCCGGCCCAGGCCCTGGCGGCCATAGCCAAGGAGTTGTCCGAATGACCAACGGCGACATTCTCGACCTGATGACCGAACTCGGCGCCCGTCGCGATGGGCATTTCCTGCTCAGCAGCGGACGCCACAGCGACGCCTACTACCAGTGCGCCCAGATCCTGCAGTTTCCCGACCTGGCCCTCGAACTCGGACGCAGCATCGCCAACCTGTACGCCGAGGAAGATTTCGATCTGGTCGTCTCGCCGGCGATCGGAGCCGTCCTGCTCGGGCACGAAGTCGCCAGGGCCCTGGGAAGGCGCTACGTGTTTACCGAGCGCAAGGACGGCGTCATGAGTTTGCGCCGGGACTTCCGCATCGAGAAGGGAGAGCGCGTGCTGATCGTGGAGGACGTCGTGACGCGCGGGACCTCGACTCGCGAGGTGATCGATATCGTGGCCGCCGAGGGAGGCGTCGTCGCGGGGCTCGCCTGCCTGGTGGACCGCACCGGCGCCGACGTCGAACTCCCCCTGCCGCTCGCCTCGCTGATGAAGGTCGAGGTCGTGACATGGGAGCAAAGCGACTGCCCTCTTTGCCGAGAATCGGTCCCCCTGGTTAAGCCAGGCAGTCGCGGAAGCGTGTGAGCTGGTGACCCGCAACCGGATGATGACAATCACGATCCTGGTCCTGGCCTGGACCCTGCTCTGGGCATGGCTGCATCCACCGACGCCTCTGCACTCCGGCAACGACCTCTACGAACAACTGACCGTCGCCCGTCACCTCGTCGACGGTGACGGCTTTCAGTGCGACATCGCCTACCCCCTGTCGGCGACCTTTCCCTTCGCCGCTCGATTGCCGCAACCCCTGATCCATCGTCCGCCCGGTTTCTCGCTCCTTCTCACAACGACAGTGATGGCGTCCGACGACCCGGCCAGGATCATCGAGGCCGTTAGGATCCTCCAGCTGTTCCTGCTGGGCGGGATCGCCTGGATCGGAGCGCTGGCCCTGGGGCGCCGCGATCGATTCGAGGCCATGGTTCTGTGGTTGCTCCTGCTGATGGTCAACCCGCTGCTGGACATGGGAGCTCGCTGGGGGCACGTCGAAGTGGCCGTAGCACTGGTGTTGATGATCATCTGGACGCATACGGGCCAAGGCACCATGAGGTTCGGGTTGATCGACGGGCTGCTTGCCGGCATGGTCGCCCTGCTCCGGCTCGAGCTGTTCTGGCTGCCATGGCTCTGGTTCGGGGCGAGAGCGATCCGAAGGGGACAGCTGGATCGTCGTTGGATCATGGCGGCCCTGACCATCTGGGTCCTGATGATGACCCCTTGGACCGTGCGGAACTGGAAAGTGACGGGCGATCCGTTCTTCAGCCTGCAATCCCATGCCGAACACCGCAAGGATACTGCCGCTCTTGCCGGGGTCTCCCCCTACTTGACGATGGATCCGGAATCCTTGACCACGACGCTCCTGCGGGATCCTGTCCCGATCCTGCGCAAGACCGCCCGGGGCCTGCTGTATCAAGTCGATCACCTCAGACGATGGCTGCCATGGCCACTGCTTCTGGCAGGACTGGTGGCCGTGTTGGCAGGACGGCGTCGCCGACGCCACCAGCAGGGGGACCGGGATTCGGACTCGCTGCGGTTCCACCTGCTCCTGTCGGGTTTTAGTCTGGGATTGTGCGCCCTGCTCTACGCCCCCCTGTCGCATGATCCGCGACATATGCTGCCGATGTTGCCGATCCTGTCGCTGGAGTTGGTCCACGCTGCCGTGCTGATGGCGCGCTCGATCTCCCGCAGCGCCGTCTCCCGCTGGAGCGCCCTGGCCGTGCTTACGATTTTGTTGGTGGTTCTGGTGCCGGCTCGCATGCCGGGTTGGGAAAAGGTCAGGCAGGAAGCCATCGACAACCACCCCCGGATCCTGAGGGCCGTCCAGGAAGCCCGAGATCTTCCGCCCGGCCCGATCCTGGTCGATCAGGCGGCCGTCCTCTGGTACTCAGGTCGAGCCGGGATGATCAAACCCCCGAGCGAAGAGGATACGTCGAAGCTGCGGAACCTGATGATCGATCTCCGCGATGCCCCCGTGGTGACCGTACCTCTCGATCAGCTCAATTGACGACCGCGAGCACGAGTCCTCCAAGCAGACAAAGCGGCAAAATGACGAGACTCAACGCCACCGGAATCGCCGCGGTCAGCAGGACCCCGACCACCAACAGCACCGGAACGAGAATCACCAGGGACAGCAACCCCTTTGTCAGGAACAACAGGAGCTTCAGAGGAAGAATCGCCAGAGTGAAGACAACTTTCAGCAGGAACAAACCGATGGTCAACACCACCATGAGCAGAGCCAGTCCGATCACCATCTCCAGTAACATCGCACCCTCCCGAGTTTGATACCGAACATCCTTGGATCGTACGTCATTTCGTGTTGGAGGTTTCATGAAACTGACCCGGGACCACCTTACCGACATGACATTACCGTAAATCATATTCCATTATTGTGATATTTTATGTTATAATATTCTCATCAGGAGCTGCCCCAGCGGTGACACCCCGGGGTCCGTAAGGAGTCGCGCTGCCTGGGGAAGCCCGGGTCGACCCTGCATGGTGGCTCCTGTTCACACTCCGATTGTTGGCCATTCAATTCGGAGCGTAATCCAAACGAAACGGGCCGTGGTCTGAAGACCATGGCCCGTTTCACTTTGCCACGAATCCTATCCTAGCGGGAGAACGTTGCAGCATCGATCGTGGGGTTCATATTGAACGCCTTGACCGTCCCGACAGCGAACTCCTCATCATCGTGGTGGATGGTGAAGGCACCGGCGTAGGTCGTGCCCCCGAAATCCTTCCAGTCGGAGTAGTACGTCTTGGCGACGACCGGGCTGCCGGTCATCGGGTCGTTCCCCTTGCTCTGATTCATGAACGGCAGGCCGGTGGCCTGGTCGAAGCAGAGCAGGATGAAGTCATCGCCGACTCCGGTGATGTACACGAGATCGCACAGAGTGCCGTTGATCTTGGCCGGTTCGAGCGCCTGACAGGACAACGATGCGTGGTCCTTGAGCATTACGATCAGGTCCGACTTGACCTCGTCGCGCAGATCCCCGAGCTGCTCGGCGGGAATGTCCTGGGGGCCCATCGGGCCCACGGACCAGCCCTCATCCCCGTTGAGCACCTGCGACATCTCGCCGAAAGGTGTCTTCTGGACCATCTTCATGCGACCTGGAAGCTCCACGGTCATTTCGATGCCGAAGGTCATCATGCCCATGCCGGGGATCTCAAGATCGAGACTCGACTCGCTGTGGTAGCTCTTGAGCTTCGCCAGCTTCGGGCTGACCGCGCCGGCGGCGCGGGCCATCAGAGCCTGACCGGCGGCCAGATTCTCTGGGTCGGCGGCTGCCACTTCGAGGGTCATCTCGGGCTCGGGGATCGTGATGTCGATCTCGTTGACCAGCCCGAACTGGCTCAGGTCACCATCGAAATCGGCGGGGTTGCCGACCACGAGCAGGGACATGTCGTCGACTCGCCACAGTTCCAGGGCGGCCGCACGGACCTGCTCGGCTGTCATGCCCTGCACGGCATCGCGATAGTCGCTCAGGAACGAGGGCTCGTAGCCGTTCATCTCGAACATGACCAAGCGGTCGAGCACCTCCCGCTTGGTGTCATAGTTGAACACGTCGCTGTTGAGGGTTCCGTCCACGGCCACCCGCAGCTCCTTTTCGGTGACCAGTTCGGTCGTCATGCGCCGAATCTCGTCGAACATGACCGAAGCGGCCTGTTCAGCCGTTTCGTTCTTGGTGGCGGTGAAAGCCGTGAAGGTGCCGGGGAATCTCCAGCCTGTTCCAGCCTGGCTTCCGGTGCTGTAGGCCAAACCCCGCTTGCTGCGGATCTCGTTGAACATCCGCGAAGCGAAACCGCCGCCCAGGATCCGATTGGCGATCTGGATCGCAGCATACTGGGGATTGTCGTTTCGCACGCCCTTGAGGCCGATGATGACCGTAGCCTGGGTCAGATCGTCCTTCGGAGCCACGTTCACAGTGCGAGGCAGGGCCGGGATCTCGGGATCTGCCGGCAGCGGCGAGGTCGCTTTTTCCCAGCCGGCGAAGGCCGATTCGACCTTGGCGATCATCGTATCGGAATCGAAATCGCCGATCACGACGAGCCACGCCCGGTCGGGACGGAAATACTCGCTGTGGAACGCGGCAAGATGGTCGCGGGTGATGGCGTTGATCGTGTCGTACTCCTCGATCCTGGCCAACGGATGGTCGGGACCGAACATGACACGCGTAAACTCCCGCCTGGCGATGCCCATGGGCTCGTCGTTGCGCCGCGCGATGCCTGCCTTGTGCTGGGCCTTGGACAACTCGATCTTCTCTTCGGCAAACAGGGGAGCCATCAGCACCGAAGCAAGGATATCGAGAGCCTGGTCGGCGTCGTCCTTCAACGCTGAGAGATAGGCGCCGCCACTGGTCGTTCCTGCCCAGGTTTCCACGGTCACGCCCATGGCTTCCACCATGGCGTCGATCTCGTCACCGGTCCACTTGGTGGTGCCGCCGGTCCGCAGAACCTCGCCGGTGATCGCGGCCAAGCCGATCAACTCATCCGGCTCGTAGATGCCCCCGGCCTGGATCGTGGCGGAAAGCTGAATCAGGGGCAGTTCGTTGTCTTCGGCCAGGTACAAGACCATGCCGTTGCTCAGGACCACCCGCTCGAACTCGGGGAGTTTGATCTCGCCCAGATCGGCGTATTTGAATTTCTCCCACGGCTTGGCCGCCGAGGCCGTCGGGGCGGTCAGCGAGACCGCCACCAGGACCAGCAGCAACAGGGCCGCGGTCTTCTTCAGGAATTGGGTCATGTCAGATCCTTTCCATGAGGACGCGGAGTCCTGTTATTCCTCGACGGTCTCGATGAACGCGACCGTGCGGTTGTTGGGAACGAAGATCTCGGCAGCGACGCGTTGGACATCCTCGACCGTGACAGCGTCGATGGCCTCCAGCTGCTGGAACATCTCCCGCCAATCGCCGTTGCGGCCCTGGTAGAAGGACAACTGACGCGCCAGGCCCATGTTGCCCTGCATTCCACGCACGTAGTTGGACTTGGCCCGACGCTTGACGCCGTCCAACTCGTCCTGGGTCACGCCGTCGCTCACGAGCGTCTGGATCTCGTCAAAAATGGCTGCTTCGATCTCGAGACCGGTGACATCCTTGGCAGGAATGCCCAGGAACGCCAGCAACGTGGGATACTTGTCGGACGGGAAACCGGCGAAGGACACCACCTGGACGGCGATCTTGTCCTTCTTCACCAGACGATCGTACAGACGGCTGGTCCGTCCCTGTCCGATGATGTCGGCGATGGCCGAATACACGGCGGCGTCCAGGTGCGCGTAGTCGCCGATATGGAATCCGCACAGGTAGAACGGCTGCGATTCGTCCTGGACGACCAGTCGCTTCTCGCCCTTCTGGACGGGCTCAACCGTGTCGAGTCTGGGCGCAGGGCGACTGGAGATGCCGGAGAAATACTTTTCGGCGAGCTTCTTGACCTCGGCGAACTGCACGTCGCCCACGATGGCCACGGTGAAATTCTCGCCGACGTAGTGGGTATCGTAGAAGTCCTGGCAATCCTGGCGCGTAATCGTGTTGAGGTCGCTCATCCAGCCGATAGTCGACACGTGATAGGGATGCGCCTTGAAGGCCAGATTCTGGAACTCCTCGATGAGCATGCCGATGGGGCTGTTGTCCGTCCTCATGCGGCGCTCTTCGGTGACCGGGCCGTCCTTTTCGGTGTAGAACTCGCGCAGCACCGGAGCGGTCATGCGCGTACCCTCGAGGTAGGCCCACAGCTCAAGACGATTGCTCGGGAAGCTGTACATGTAGTTGGTGGCGTCGGTCCAGGTGCCGGCGTTCATGCCGCGGCCGCCGTTGTTTTCGACGATCTGGCCGAACTCGTTGCCGACCACGAATTCGCGGGCTGCATCCTTGGCGTCGGTGAATGCCTGCTCGAGGACGGCGAGTTTGTCCGGATCGGCCCGATCCCCCTTGTTGCGTTCGGTCTTGAGCAATTCGAAGGCGGCGTCCTCGGCCGCCATGGCCTTGAGTTCCTTCTTGAAGTCGGTCGTGCCGATCTCGGCGGTGCCCTTGAAGGCCATGTGCTCGAGGATGTGAGCGATGCCCGTGATGCCGGTGACCTCTTGGGCGCTCCCGACATCCACATGCGTGTTGAAGGAGAAAACGGGCACATCGTGCCGTTCCAGGACAATGAAGTGCACGCCGTTGTCGAGCGTGAACTCCTGGATCTCGTTCTGCAGGTCATCGATGCCGGCGGCCATGACAGAGCCGGCCAGCAGCACGAATCCGCTCAGAATCAAGCCGGACATCTTGCGATCGAAGGGCATGAAAGCCTCCCAGGTTCATGTCCGTCGACGGCGGCGGGAGCAGCCGGACGGACAGCCACGAAGAGGATCCACCGGAGAGGATCCGTTGACGACAGGGATGCGACGGGGGGTGATTCCCGCGACGCACGCTATCACCGGGAAAGCGGCATGTCAAACACGCCGCTTATCAGGAATTCCGACGGCTGCTAACGGAAGATCTCCTTCCGGCGCAGCAGCCAAGTGCCGAGCAAGGTACTCACAACGATCACGCCCAACAAGGTCAGCACCGACTGCCAGGGCTCCGGCGGCGCCTCGTTCAGAACCATCGAGCGCAATTCCTGCAGCAGGTTCGGCATGCTGCTGGTGGATTCGGCGTGGTTGTGCAGCAGGTTCCGCAGATGGAAGACGACGGTCAACTCCTGCAGTTTCAACGGAGCGTTGCCGCTGATGGCTTCCCAGCCAAAGGCGAACAGGATGGCCGGGAGCATGGGTTTCTTCAGCACCGTGCCGGCACAGGCGAAGATCGCCGTGTACACGAAGCCTCCGAAGACGATGACCGCGCAGGCCGAGACGTAGAGTTTCAGGAAATCCCAACCCAGGACACCGAAGTTGCCCAAGGTCATGACCAGGAAGCAGAGAACCAGGGACAAAGCGACCAGCAGTCCCGAAACCGTCTGGGCGGCCCAGAGACGGCCGAGATAGATGGCCTCCCGGCTCAGCGGTCGGGTCCAGTAGTAGATGATCGTGCCTTCGTCGGCCGTCTCGCCGATGGCCGAAAGACCGAAGGCCATCGAAACCAGTGCCACCATGGCATGGACGTACACCATGCCACTGAGGTTGGCCAACAGCAGATCGGCGCTGATGACACCGTCCTTGTCGAGCAGCCGCCAGGCAACTGCCAGGATGACTGGCAGGAGCATCAGAAGGCCGACCGAGACAATGCGCTTGCGGCGGATCATCTCGCGAAAGGAAAACACGCCGATCCAGACTGCGCTGGTGACGACGTTCAGGGGACCATCATTGCCCACGTCGGGGTTCCTGGTATCAGTCTCGCTCATCTCACTCCCCCACGAGGTAGTCGAAGACGGCCTGGAGATCGTCGTCGAGGGTCTGGAATTCTTCCACGATCATGCCGGCTTCGATCAGGGAGCCAGGAAGGTCACGATAGAAGTTCACCGCATGGTCGGTGCGGACGACGACCCGACCGAGAGCGTCCATTTCCACACCCATGACCAGGTCCCGGCCGGCCAGGAACGACGCCAGACGGCGCGGTTCGGGGCTGGTAAAAGCCACGATGGTCGGATGGTCGTGGATGGCGTCGCGGATCTCGGTGATGTCACCCTCGGCCATCAGCTTGCCGTGATGGATCAGCACGATCGAGCGCGTCATGGTCTCGATTTCCGGCAGGATGTGGCTGCTGACCACGACGCAACGGCCCGATTCGCCGAGTTCCTTGACCAGTTGGGTGATCTCACGCCGTGACACCGGATCCATGCCGTTGAGCGGTTCGTCCAGGAACAGGATTTCGGGCTCATGGGCCAGGGCCTGCGCCATCTTGATCTTCTGGCGCATGCCCTTGGAGTATCCGCCGATCCGGGCGTCGGCGGCGTGACTCAGGTGA
>Ga0180007_10007426_pt1 | contig 10363 bp, 11 predicted proteins | sample MM_PC_MetaG_FD_121122 | JGI IMG/M metagenome (GOLD analysis project Ga0180007, IMG submission 121122) | Groundwater microbial communities from the Aspo Hard Rock Laboratory (HRL) deep subsurface site, Sweden - MM_PC_MetaG | ecosystem: Environmental > Aquatic > Deep subsurface > Groundwater...
ACCATGCGCTCGGCGCCCAGGAAGTCCACCTGGCGCAGGGCGTTGCGCACGATCACGCGGGCGGCGTCCTTCTCCGCCGGCGCGACGGCGTCCTCCAGGTCGAGGATCAGGCCGTCGGGCGCGTGCAGTCCCGCGTTGACGAAGAGCTTGGGCTGGTTGCCCGGCAGGTAGAGACGTGTCCGGCGCAGGCGGTCGCGGGTGGTGCCGCAGGTGCAGCAATCGCGCATCCCGGGCAGGAACTCGGCCGTCAGCCCCGGATCGGCGCGGCGCGCGGCGCACTCGAGCCGCGCGTCGATGACGAAGGGCAGCGCGCCCTGGTCCTCGATCGCCACGGCGGCATGGGCGATGCCCAGGGCGGTGCAGCCCTCCGCCAGGCGCGTGCGGATCCGGTCGCCGTACAGGCCGGCCACCTTGCTCTGCAGGGCGATCTCCAGCCCGCCCTCGTCGCGCAACTCGATTGCAATCCAGCAGTCCGAGCGCACCTGCGGTCCGCGACTGCCCGCCTCTCCCCTGCGTCCCATGCTTCCACCTCGCGTGGTGAGTAGACCCTGGCCCACATCGCGTATGATGGCCCGCAGAGCCTTATTAGGCAAGATAATCGGGCCGGGCGGGCGCCGCGATCTCCCGGCGTTCCGCAGGTATTTGTGCGTCTGTTCCGACGATGAACGCGATCCGGGAGCACGATTTTTTTTTTCAAAATCCGTTCAACACGCTGCGACTTCTGCCGATTCAACGGGAACAGGGCTGTACTGGGCGTCGAAGCACGGTCCGCCACATCATTCGGGAGAACACGAGCATGAAGATCCTGATCGTAGACGACTCGCGAGCCATGCGTCGCATCATCCAGCGCACGCTGCGGCAAGCCGGTTTCAAGGGTTACGAGATCGTGGAGGCCGAGAACGGCGCCGAGGCGCTCGATCTGGTCAGGAGCGAGAGCCCCGATCTCATCCTGTCCGACTGGCACATGCCGGTCATGTCCGGCCTCGAGTTCAAGCGGGCCCTCAACGAGGCGGACCTCGATATTCCGTTCGGTTTCATCACATCCGAGAACACGCTGGAGATGCGCGCGGTGGCCGCCGAGGCCGGCGCCGATTTCCTGCTGGCCAAACCGTTCACGCCTAACGACATGGCTCAAGCACTGGGGTTGTTCGTCACGTGATGTTGACATCGATGATCGAAAGCCTCGCGAGGGACGTCTCGCAGGAGCTGCCTGCGGACGGACTGACGCACGCGACGGAAGCCGTGATCGAGACCTGCGACGTGCAGCTCGGCTGGTCGTTCGCCCCTGCCGACGGCCCGGCTGCGGGGCCCGCGACGTCTCCGTGCTGCGGCAGCGCCATCGCGCTGACCTCCGACGACGGCACCTGGCTCCTGATCGCCCTCTGCGACCTCGACTCCGCCCGGCGCCTGACGCGCGCCCTCTTCGCCATGGACGACTACGACGACGTGATGATCGAGGACACGGCCGACGCCCTGAACGAGATCATGAACGTGTCGGCCGGCGTCTTCAAGTCGCACCGTGACAGGCGCGGCGAGAAGCTCAGCATCGGCCTGCCGACCTATCTCGACGGCGACGAGACGGCCTGCCGCCCGAGCGATCGCGTCGCGCGCAGTTCCCGGTTGCTCTGCACCGACGACGACGCCTGCATCCGCGTCATCGCCTTCTGGCGGGAAGGATCCGACAGTGGCCGTCTGCATGCCTGAAACAAGCGAGATCCTGGACATCCTCGGCGCGATCCTCGGGGACGAGGACCTGCTGCGCCCCGCCGACGAGCCGTGGGACCTCGGGCGGGTTTCCGCCGGGACTTACATCACATGTCTGTGCAACGGCGAAGGCGAAACGCTGGGCGCCGTGGCGACCGACCTCAACGCCACGATCTGCCTGGGCGGCAGGCTGGTCATGATGCCGGAAGCCGGCCTGGCCGACAAGGCGCGACGGCTGGAGGTGGACGAGGCGCTGACCGACGCCGTCACGGAGATCGTGAACATGACCCGCATCGTGTTCAATCGATTGCCGGGCAACGAGCACCTGAGCCCCCTGCCGGCGCGGGCGATGAAGACGCCGCGGGCCGACGGCGGGGAGGCCTGGTTGCTGGAACCGTCCGCGCGCCTGGACCTGGCCGGAGAGTGCTCTTTCGGGGCGCTGCGCATCGCCATCCTCTTCCGCTGACGGCGGAGATCCCGTCCCGGACGCGAACGGAAGATCCGGACCTGCCCGCGGTCCGGATCTTCCGTTGGCGCCGCGTCGGCAGGGGCCGGATCAATCGGCGTCGTCGTCGATGGCCAGGTTCAACAGCACCGGGCTGTCGTCCAGCTCGTAGCAGATGGTGCCCGGGTCCTCCAGGAGCTCGTCCCGCGCGCCGGACGCCAGCATGCGGAAGCTGGGCACCGACAGCTCGAAGGCCTCGTCCTCGCCCTGCAGACCGGGGACCACGTGCCCCGTCACCACGTTCAGCAGCTCGCGGAGCGCGTCCTCGGCCAGCAGGCCGTCGTCGAGCTCCTCGGGATCCATGCCCAGGATGTTCGCGGCGATCTCCAGGCACAGGTCCCGGGGCGCGCTCAGGGTCAGCGTGCCGCAGGTGCCCCCCGAGAAGGAGACGCTGGACTGTACCCACGGCGCTCCGGTCGTCTCGAACTTTTCCTTCGCCACGGGATCGCCGAACATGAAGGCGAGGCGCTCGCTGATGTCCAGGAAGATGACGCTCACGATTTCTTGTCCGAAATACATCATCGCACCCCCGCTCCGGTGTGTTCGATCACCAGCTCCTCGATCTGTTCGGGGGTGAACGGCTTGTGCACGAAGCCCCGCACGCCCAGCTCGCGCAGTCGTTCCACGCGGGGCGAGCCGCCGGCGCTGGAGATCACGACCACCGGCAGCCTGTCGGTGAGTCCGTCCCGGCTCAGCTTCGCGATGAATTCCTCGCCGTTCATCTCCGGCATGACCAGGTCGGTGAACAGGATGTCGACGTCCTGTTCCGCCAGGATCTTCATGGCTTCCAGGCCGTTGGCGGCCTCGAAGATCTCGGTGATGGCCAGGTTCGTGATGCGCAGCGCCTTCCGGAGAACGGCCCTGACGGTGATCGAGTCGTCTACGATCAGGATCTTCAAGGACATGATGCTATGCCTCCTGCGGAACCATGAACTGTTCCATCATTTCTTTCATTTCCATCATGACACGGGCCACGATGACCTCCCCCTTGGCGAGATCGACCCCCAACCTGCGGGCCGCGTTCTCGTCCAGCCGGTACTTCATGCCGTCGTGGCCGATTCCCCAGCCGACGTTGAGACAGAGCGCGTCGGCGATGTGCACGACATCGGGCAGTTCCTGGCGCCGTTCGCTCTTGCCTGGACGATGATGCCAGTGCACGGCGTCGGAGACGTCCCCCGGGATCTGCCATCGCTGCAGCAGGGCGCCGGCGATGGCCGCGTGATCGATGCCCAGGATGTCGTGCTCGGCCTCGTCGAAGGCCATGCCCTTCTCCTCCATCACCCGCTCTATGTCGGCGATGTCCACGTCGACGTAACTGCTCAGGACGACCTTGCCCATGTCGTGCAGCAGCCCTGACGTGTAGGCATCGGCCGGGTCCACGCCCCTCGTCATCTCGGCCAGCATCTCGGAGGTCATGGCCGTGGCCAGGGAATGTTCCCACAGCTGGAGCGGGGACAGGCCGTATCCGCTCAGCTCGAAGCTGGCCAGCGGCGCCACGCTGACGGTCAGCGCCATCTGGTAGACCCGTTTGAGGCCCAGCCTGGTCATCGCCAGCTGCACCGAGGCGATGGTGCCGGCCCCGCCGAAATAGGCGGAATTGGCCAGCCGCAACAGGCTCGCGGTCAGGGCGGGATCCCGTTCGACCACCCTGGCGATCTTGTCGTAGCCCACGTTCGCGTCGTTGCAGTACTCGCGCAGCTTCAGGACGACTTCCGGCAGGGGCGGTACCGCGGCGATTTTCTTGAGTATCTCGGACTTCTTGCTCACAGCTCCAGCTCCTTGCCATCCATCTTCACGACGGTCCGTCCGGTGAGTACGTTGAGGATCAGGGTGCGCGCCGAGGAACCGCCCACGTTCTCGCCCTTGATCAGGATGTTGTTCTTCCAGAGCACCTTGCGCAGCACGGTGTAGTTGCGCTTGCCTATCTTGAACACCTGGTTCTTGCCGAGCGGCGAGCCGGCGCCCGCGACCTTCGCCACGAGGTTCTTGCGGGTCGCGCCCATGTCGTAGACCTCCTGCAGCAGCCGCGGCACGCCGGTGTCCACGAACATGCACGGATTCATCTCCGCCTTCTCGGGATCGATCTTCGACAGCGGCAGCATGCAGTGGACCATCCCCCCCACTCCGGCCACGGAGTCGTGCAGCGACAGCCCCACGCACGATCCCAGGGAGTAGGTGATGATCACCTTGCTGGAGTCGTTGGTCACGACCATGTCGGAGATGCCGACAGTGAGCATGGACTCGGTTGCAGGCCGCTTGTGCGGCGTTTCTTGCAGTACGGTCATACCACGCTTCCTTCACGAGCGGTTCGCTGTCCCATGACGATCAATGTCTCCTGTAGATCGCCGGCCTCACGAAATCGAACTTGCTCTCGATCCCGATCAAGGTCTCGGCATGTCCCACCATCAGATACCCGCCCGGCCTGAGCAGGCGATGCGCCTCGGCGACGATGCGCGCGCGCAGATCTTGGTCGAAATAGATCATGACGTTGCGGCACATGATCGCGTCGAAGGCGCCCCGGATCGCAAACGGCGTCTTGTTCAGGTTCAGGCGCCTGAACACGATCATGTTCTTCAACGCATCGTGCACGCGGTAGACCTCGCCGTCCGGCGTCTGCTGGCGCAGCAGGAAACGGTTCGCCAGCTCGGCCGGGATGGTCGCGGCGGTCCCTGCCAGGTAGCTTCCCTGCACCGCCTGGCGCAGCATGCGGGTGGAGATGTCGGTGGCCAGGATCCGGATATCCGCCGCCTCGCTGCCCGGCAGGGAACGCAGCGCCATGGCCAGCGAATACGGCTCCTCTCCCGAGGAGCAGGCCGCCGACCAGAAACGCAGCTTCTGGCGGCCCTTGGCGAGCCAGCGCGCGGCCGTATCGCGGATGAAGTCGAAATGATCCCCCTCGCGGAAGAATTCGGTGACGTTGGTCGAGATGGCGTCGATCAGCAGCGCCAGCTCCCCGCCGCTCTCGTCCGCACGCAGGAAATCGAGATACTCGCCGTACTGCGCGATGCCGAGCGTGCGCAGGCGCTTGTTCACGCGCGATTCCACCAGGGCCCTCCTGTTCCCCTGCAGGACGATGCCCACGTGGTCGCACATCAGCGCGCGGATCGTCTCGAACTGTTCGTCCGACAACCGCTGTACCGTCACGACCCCGGAGGTCTTCTGATCCCGCATCGTGGAATCTTGCTGCATCGGGTTCGAGTCCTTCCTAAGCGCCGACCGTCGCCAGCGACTCCAGTTCCGAGCCGGACAGCACCTTCTCGATGTCCAGCAGTATGACCACGTTGTTCTCGAGCTTGCCCATGCCGATGATGAACTCCGCCTGCACGCCGCTCCCGAAGGCCGGCGGCGGGTCGATCTGGTCGGCGGAGAAGTTCAACACCTCCGACACGTCGTCGACGATCACGCCCATCGTCACGTTCTCGTCGCGATGCCGTATCTGCACGACGATGTTGCACGTCTTCTCCGTGTCCGGTCCGGTTGCCATGCCGAGCTTGCGCCTCAGATCGATCACCGGGATCACCTTGCCGCGCAGGTTGATCACCCCGCGCACGAAATCCGGCGTGCGGGGCACGCGCGTCGCCTTGGTGAGCCCGTTTATCTCCTGCACCTTCAGGATTTCGACGCCGTATTCCTCGTCGCCGAGGACGAAGCTGAGATACTTGCCCGGTGCGGCGACCGCCGCGTACTGGGTGTCCAGGGTCATGACCTGCCTCCTGCTTCCGAGTTGGCGGCGATCTTCTCGTCATGCGCGACCTTCACCAGTCCCGCGATGTCCAGGATCAACGCCACGTTGCCGTCGGACATGATGGCGCCGCCGGCCAGTCCTTCCGTGGCCTGGACCTGGTCGCCCAGGCTCTTGATGACGATCTGCTGCTGTCCGATCAGTTCATCGGCCAGCAGCCCCACGCGCCGCCCTTCGCTCTCCACGACGATGACCACGGCGTCGTCGAGCGACGCCCTGGCGTCCGCCACGCCGAAAATCTCGTACAGGCGGATCAGGGGGATGATCTGGCCTTCGAAACGCAGCAGCTCTCCCCGCGTCATCACCGTGGCGTAGTGCTCCGCATCCGGCCGCACCAGGCGCACCACGTTGAGGGTGGGAATGATGTAGCGTTCGCCGCCGGTCAAAAACACCATGCCCTCGATGATCGCCAGGGTCAGCGGCAGGATGCAGCTGAAGACGCTGCCCCGGCCCATTTCGCTGACGATGTCCACCGAGCCGCGCAGCTTCTCGATGTTGCGGCGGACGACGTCCATGCCGACGCCGCGGCCGCTGACGTCGGTCACCTCGCTGGCCGTGGAGAAACCCGGCTCGAAGATCAGATCGAAGATCTCCTGCTCCGAGAGCTGGGCCCCCTCGCCGACGAGCCCGCGCTCGACGGCCTTGGCGAGGATGGCGTCGCGGTCGAGCCCGCGGCCGTCGTCCTCCACCTCGATGACGATGCAGCCGCCCCGGTGGAAGGCGCGCAGCTCGATGTTGCCTGCGGCGGTCTTGCCGGCCGCGAGGCGCTCGGCGGGATCGCTCTCGATGCCGTGATCCACGGAGTTGCGCAGCATGTGCACCAAGGGATCGCCGATATTGTCGACCACCGACTTGTCGAGCTCGGTGTCCTCGCCGCTGGTGGTGAACTCGATGCTGCGACCGGACTTCTTGGCCAGGTCGCGCACCAGGCGGGCCATCTTCTGGAAGATGGGACGCACCGGCACCATGCGCAGCGACATGCCGATCTGCTGCAGCTCCCGGCAGATCTTGTCCAGGCGGCCGAGGTGGCGCGCGAGATCCATCGATTCCAGGGTGCGGATCTCCCGGTTCTGGCTGACCATGGCCTCGGCGATCACGAGTTCGCCGATGGTCTCCACCAGCAGGTCGAGACGTTCGGCGTCGACGCGCACCGCATCGCGGCGCTGTACGGTGCCCGGCCGCTGCGGCTCCCCGGTCGGGCCGCCGTCCGCGACGGCAGGGGCCGGATCCCGCGCGGCGGTCCTGCCGGGCGTAGCGGGGTCCCCGGTGGACGTCTCCGCCCGGCGGGCCTTGGGCAGGATGACGAGGCCCGACGCGCCGCTTCCCGCCGCCGCGGCCGTCCCGGCCGGGGGGACGGCCGTCTCCCCGGCCGGTGCCGCGCCCTCCGCGACGCCTGTTTCGCCGCAGGCGGCGCTCAGCCGCTCGATCAGCGCCGACAGCTCGTCCCGGCGCGACAGACGCCCGTCGCCGGCCATGCCGGCGGTCACGTCCTCGCAGAGTCGCTTGAGCATGTCCACCGACGCGAAGGTCAGATCCATGGGAATGCCCTGCAGCCGCAACTCGCCCTTGCGGGCGCGGGCGAGCAGGTTCTCCGCCTTGTGGGCGAGCACCTTGATGTGCTCCATCTCCACGAAGCCGGCCACGCCCTTGATGGTATGGAAGCAGCGGAAGACGGCGTTGATCGCCTCCTCGTCCCCGGGATCGGCCTCGAGAGTCAGCAGGCGGCCTTCCGCCGCGTCCAGATGCTCGCCGGCCTCGGCGATGAAGTCGTGGAGCATGTCCACGTCAAGCTCGAGCAGGTTCAGGTCGTAATGCGCGTCCGGGTCGCGGTCCGGCGGCGCGGCGGCGGCGGCGCGCGGGCCGTGTTCGAGCGCATCGATCATGTCGCCCACGGGGCCGGGCCCTTCGTCCTCGCCGGTCATGCGCGCGAACTCGAGGGCGAGCCAGTCCTTCACGCCGAGGATGCGGTCCACGCAATCGGCGAGGTGATCCCTCTGCAGCATGTCCTCGGTGACGTGGGCCAGCCGCGAAATCCCCTCCATGCCCAGCAGGGCCGACTCGCCCTTGAGGGTGTGGAAGAAGCGCATGAGGTCGGGCAGGTCGGCGTCGGTCTGGTTGACTTCGATGTCGAGCACGAGATTCTCGAGGTATTCGAGGAGATCCTTCTGGCGCGAGACGAACTCGGCGACGATCTCATCGTCGACGAGCCGGCTGTCCCCGCCGGGCGTGACGGTGACCGGCGGTCCGCGCATGGCGACGGTCTTGTCCCCGTTATCCTTCACCTGAGCGCCCCTGTTCTCGATCTGGATGACGAACACCCACTCATGGTTCATCCGCTCCTCGACGCGAACGGGGTGTCTACCCCGTATAAGATTCGATTGCAATCAGTTGAAGGCAGACACTCCGAATCCCACGCCCCACAATCAGCAACTCCCGTGCCAACAGAAAAGGCCGCGGCAGGGCGCCGCGGCCTTCCTGGGCGAATCGGAGGCGGGTCAGTCGAGATCGGCCAGAACCGCCGTGAACAGCTTCCAGATCTTGCCCACGCTCTCGATGCTGACGCGCTCGTCGGGCGAATGGGCGCCGGTGATGTCCGGTCCGAAGGAGACGATGTCCAGGCCGGGGTACTTCTCGGTCAGCAGGCCGCATTCCAGTCCGGCGTGGATCGCCGTGAGGACCGGCTCGGTCTTGAACAGCCTCTTGTACATCCCGGCCGTGGTGCGGACCAGGGTGGACCGGGGGTTGGGCTGCCAGCCGGGATAGCCCTCCGGCTGCGCGATCGCGGCCCGATCGCCCAGCAGGGCGACGACGCTGCGGTGGCGGGCCACCAGCCCGTCCAGCTCCGACATGTTCGACGACCGGCTGCAGCAGATGATCCTGACCTGCGCGCCGTCGGTCTTGACGACGCCCACGTTGGAACTGGACTCCACGAGGCCGGCGATGGCCGTGCTCATGCCGAGCACGCCGTTGGGCAGGGCGTCCAGCAGGTGCAGGGTGCGCAGGGTGCAGTTGCCGCCGAGCGAGTGCGCGACCCTGGCGCCGCCCACCTTGACGACCAGGCCCTCGTCGGTGCCGGCCAGTTCCTCGGACTTGATGCGCGCGGCGGCGGCGTCCACGAGCTTCTTGAACCGGCGGGCCTCGCCCTCGGGGACGGCCACCCGCGCCTCGGCCTCGCGGGGGATGGCGTTGCGCATGCTGCCGCCGTCGATGTCGACCAGCTTGAACGGCACCTCGCCGTGGGCGGCCAGCAGAACGCGCGTGAGGATCTTGATGGCGTTGCCGCGGTGCTTGTGGATGTCCAGGCCCGAATGGCCGCCCTTGAGCCCCTTGACCGACACCCTGCGGCCCACGAGCCCCTTGCCGAGCTTCACCTTCTTGTTCTTGACGACGATGTCCGAATCGCGGCCGCCGGCGCAGCCGACGAACAGGGCCGCATCCTCCTCGGAATCGAGGTTGATCATCCGCCGCGACTTGAAGAAGCCGGCTCGCACGCCGGCCGCGCCGGTCAGCCCGCGCTCCTCGTCGACGGTCAGCAGGATCTCCAGGGGTGGATGCTTCAGGCCCTTCTCCAGCGCCACGGCCAGGCCCATGGCCACGCCGATGCCGTTGTCGGCGCCCAGGGTCGTGCCGTCGGCCTCGACCCAGCCGCCCTTGACGACCAGCTTGATGGGATCGGTCCCGAAGTCGTGCTTCGTGCCGCTGTTCTTCTCGCAGACCATGTCCACGTGCCCCTGGACCAGCACGGGCGCCGCCCTCTCCCGGCCCTTGCTGCCGGGGATCTCCACCAGCAGGTTGCCCACGGCGTCGTCGCGCCACTTCAGGCCCCGTGCGTCGGCCCAGGCCTTGAGCATGTCGATGACGGCGGTCTCGTTGCCGGAGCCGCGCGGTACCCTGGACAGTTCGGCGAAGATCTGCCAGACGGATTTAGGCTGGAGCGTTTCGTACTTGCTCACCGGTTCCCCCCGGGTCGTGGGTTAGCCCTGCCCCGCGGCGCGCGCGCGGAACTCCTCGTTGACGCGAATGTCGACCTCGACGCGGCGGTTCTGCTGCCGGCCGGGTATGGTTGCGTTGTCGGCCACGGGCGAGTTCTCGCCGTAGCCGCGGGCCCGGATGCGCGACGCCGTCACGCCGTGGGTCCGCAGGGCGGCGCCCACGGATTCGGCGCGGCGCTCGCTCAGCCGCATGTTGTATTCCTCGGGCCCCGTGCTGTCGGTATGGCCCATGACCAGGATGTCGGTCTCCTGATAGCGGGCCAGCACGTCGGCCATCCTCTGCACCAGGTCCACCGACGCGGCGCGCAGGGCCGACGAGTCCACGTCGAACAGGATGGCGCTGTCGAAGGTGACCATGAGCTGGTCGCCCTCGCGGGTCACGTCGGCGCCCTCGATCCGCTCGAGCTCCTTGGCCTGCTG
>Ga0180007_10007427_pt1 | contig 10362 bp, 7 predicted proteins | sample MM_PC_MetaG_FD_121122 | JGI IMG/M metagenome (GOLD analysis project Ga0180007, IMG submission 121122) | Groundwater microbial communities from the Aspo Hard Rock Laboratory (HRL) deep subsurface site, Sweden - MM_PC_MetaG | ecosystem: Environmental > Aquatic > Deep subsurface > Groundwater...
AAGCATTTTTTGAAAGATAATTTGGTGAAATATCTTGTTTTTGCGAAGGATGGGAAGGAATATGAGGCGGAGGTTTTGGCGAGAGATCCTTTTGAGGATGTTGCATTTTTGAAGATTAAGGGGGATGGGGTTTTTAAAGCTGTTGATTGGGCAAATTCTGATGATTTGAGAGTTGGTGAAAGGGTTTTGGCTATTGGCAATGCTTTGGCAAAGTATAAAAATACTGTTACGGCAGGGATTGTTAGTGCAAAGGATAGATCTGTTTCCACTTTTATGGATTATGTGGATGATCGTAATAATTATTATGGCTTAATCCAGACCGATGCGGCCATCAATATGGGAAATAGTGGCGGGCCTTTGGTGAATTTGAATGGGGAAGTTGTGGGAATGAGTACGGCTTATGAGGATGGGGGACAGGGGATTGGTTTTGCGATTCCATCAAATGATTTAAAATCGATTATTGCCGGAGTTGTGCATTTTGGTGAAATTGTTCGGCCTGTGCTGGGGGTTAGTTTTGTAATGTTGACCGAGGCTCAGGCTCAGGATTTAAGTCCTGATTTGCTGGGAGGGGCTCTTATTGCGGCTGAGGATGGTTCTGCTGTTGTGGATGGGCTTCCGGCTGATTTAGCCGGATTGAAGGATGGTGATGTGGTTTTGAAAGTAGATTCTCGAGTTGTGGGAAAAAGCTCAGCTTTGAATAAGATTATTAAATTTTATGAGCCGGGTGATGAGGTTGTGTTGAATGTTTGGCGTGGGGGTGAATATTTGGATTTGGTTGTGGAGTTGGGAAATTCTAAAGATTTGTAATTGGCTGGGGAATTGTGTAGAATCGCTTACGAAATTTGCCCAGGTGGTGGAATGGTAGACACGCTAGCTTGAGGGGCTAGTGGCTAATTTTTGGCCGTGGAGGTTCAAGTCCTCTCCTGGGCACCATAATTATATCCTTACAATCCCAAATTTTTCTTCAAGTCTTTTTAGGTCTTCCGGGTTTGTGATATTTGAAAAATCTTCTCCACTACTTACGGCTTTTTCGATTACACCACTGTCTACCTGTGCTAGTGCATTTATAAAATCTTTGTCTTTTTGTGCTAAGGTTTCTATTCCTATCAATCCAATTGTTTTGTCGTTAATTTTGATTTGGATGTAATTTTTTGCCCATTTCGCTTTAGCTTTTTCTAGGAAATCCTTTACTGTTTTGGATAATTCCGTTTCCTTAGTTGGCATTTGTTCTTCTGCTACTTTTTGCAGACGTTCCACTAGCTCTTTATTAAACTCACTCATCCAAAACTGGTTTGATGTGTCTTTTGTTTTCATTTCTTCGTCTTTTTTGTCTGCTTTGATAATTTCTGCAATAAATTTCTTTACATCTGAGGGCGTTTTTATGTTTTCTCTTATTTCTTCTTGTAGTTTTCTTCCTTCTGTTTGTGCATCTTCTTCATAGGAAATTCTTTTCATAAGCAGGTAGTCGCTTATGAAATTTGTGGGGAATTGTAGGATTTTGTCTATGGGAAAGTGCGTAGTAAAGTTTTTTTGTAAAGCAAGTATTGCAAATAAATACTCTTTTTTGCCTGATTTTAAAACTTTTAGGAAGTCCTTTTTCGTTATGGTTTTTATGATTCTGTCTTCCCCGTAGAAGCTTAGAGCCCTGGATGCATCACTTTGATATTCGTTTATGGCTTGACAGAGCAGGTCAAATTTATCCTGGGGTAGTTTTTCGAGTGTTGTATATACATCGGTGGAAAAGTCATTGCTGACAGTAGACCATTGATCCCTGAGAATAAGCCATCTTGCTATTGCTTTTGGTGAGGCTAGTCCATAACTGCCTTTTTTCCCCGAAAGAGGGAAAGTTTCATTGCATCCTATGCAGGAACCTGTTTTAAAGTGAGATAAATCTTCCTCTGTAAGATTTAATAGTTTCTCTCCAAAATTGTAGATTTGAGCCCTTAGTATTTCTGGCTTTATTTTTAAGAATCTTTTGCTTGATGCGTCATCTTTTTCTGCCAATTTTTTTATGGGGATATTTCCATGGAATATTGCTATTGCAAGCATCCCCGCTGATAAATTTGTAGCTTCTTGTGGTAAAACTTTTCTTCTATCATGTGGGTCAAAGGAAACATCTGTTTGTTCCCAGGTATAGGCTTGTTCAATGTATGGTCGAATTTTCGCTATTTGATCGGGAGTCAATTTTTGAACATTATCGCCAAAAAAACAGTTTAATTGTGAAAGGTATTTAGCTGGAATTTCCGCAAAGTAGTCGTTTTTTTCCTGAGGTAGATTGCCTGTAATGAAAAGTACGGCTGTGTCGCTAGGTGATAGTTCTTTTATTTTTGCCATTATATCTTCTGGAAATGGCATTTTTGTTTGTGTGAGATCTCTGTTTCGAGGATGAGTATTTTGAGCTTCTGCTATTAGTTTTAGCTTTACTATGTCAAGGTCTAGGTAGTATTTCAATTTCCAGTGTCTTATTATTTCTCCGAGCTCTTTTATTTCGCAGATTTGTTCTAGTTTTTTCATTTGTTCTTCATCAAGGCTCTCAAATTCTTCCAATGTTAATAATGCTGATAGATCAACATTGCTATTGCTTTTTGTTTTTTCTGAATCGTAATATGAATCAATCTCTTTTCCTCTTCTTCCTTTTAAATCGTCGTAGTGCGCTAGATATCTTACCCCTTCAACTTCGGAGTTATATCCTTTCTGTATTGCATTTAAAAATACGCTGATTGTTTCCAATTGTAGGGGTGAAAACTCACTTAATTGATTGATGTCGCAAAATTTCCAGCTTAAGATCATTTTGTATTTTTCCTGATCAGGCGATTTGTCGACTGCCTGTACTTTTTTTTCTGTGAATACTGTTGATGGGCTTTTTTTGCAGGGGTAGTTTTTGTTTTCATTTATATCATGGGGAAATCCTACTATGTTGGTGGTTCTTATGGCTTCGTTGAATTCATTTTGAACGGCATTGATTAGGAAGGGAGACTTAAGTATTTCGGGAAGATCGTGTTGTCTGAGAATTGAGTTGGGATTACTTTCTTTGAGGTGTGTAAGAATATCTGTTGCTAGCATTTCGTTTCCTAATTTTTCCGATACATCGTATTTATTCGTCTTTTCTGACATAGTTTTAAGATTAGAATTTTGATAAAGGGATTTATTTTATCAGATAGTATTGTTTAGGCAATAGTTGGGGCTGATTTAGTTTGATTTTAGATTTGTGTTGATCTTTTTGTAGTGTTAGACTTTTAGCTAGCATTTAATTTTATTTATGACAAAAGCATCAAAAAAATTTATATCGGTGTTGGAGTTTGCATTTCTAGGGATAGTGGCTGGATTGGTGTTGGGTTTTGCCTTTGGTTCTTTGATTGGATTTTTGGGTTCTTTGGTTGCACATGAGAATGAAGTTAGAGGTCTTGGATCTTTTTTGGGTATGGGAGTAGGTTCGACTATGGGAGCGTTGTTTGGCGGAATTGTAGGCTATAAGGATGGAGAATAATTATCCCGGGAAAATTCTGACTGATGCTGGGGAGTTTTTGATTGAATATGTGGATGCGGCAAAGCGGACTTCTTCGGTGCGAATTAGGGATGGGAAGGTGGTTTTGAGGTTGAGTAGGTATGCAAGGGGGCGGGATAGGGATGAGATAGTGGCGAAATTTTTAAAATGGGCTGTGAAGAAGCTTAAGGGGGCGCAAGGGGCGATTTTTAAATTTCCGAATTATGAGGATGGGGCGAGACTTTGTGTGCATAATAAAGTTTATGAGCTTAGTATTGTGAGGGAGGATAGGAAAAATGTGGGTTTTGCTTTTAGGGAGGGGGTTTTGTTGGAGGTAAAGTTACCTTTGGTGGGGGATTTTTCTTCTAAAATCAGGGGATTGGTGGAGAAATGTATGATGGAGGATCAATTGGGCTATTTGGAGGAGGTTTTGGAGGAGTTAAATTCGCTATATTTTAGAAATGATTATCAGTGTGCGGGTTTTAGGAGATATAAATCTCGTTTTGGTAGTTGCACGCGGGATGGTCGCATTAGTATTGCGTATCGGCTCTTATTTGCGCCACGGGAGGTGTTTAGATATGTTTGTATCCACGAATTGGCGCATTTGATTGAGTTTAATCATTCACAGGATTTTTGGAAGATAGTGGAAGGGGCCTGCCCTGATTACAAGATCCAAAATAAATGGCTTAGGGATAAAGGTTTTATGCTTGGATAAGATATTTTGCTTGCAAGTTTTTACTCCCTATGATAGAAAATACAGGCGTTTAGACGCTTGCGTGGGCGATTAGCTCAGTTGGTTAGAGCATCTGGTTTACACCCAGGAGGTCAGTGGTTCGAATCCACTATCGCCCACCATGAATTGTATAAAATAGGGGATTTGAGGTCTCTGCGTTGACATTCCCTCTGTTTTTGTTATAATATAAAGAGTTATTTACTTTATTTATGGCTGTTGATGAGCAAAATTCGGATGGTATGGAGGATCGAGATTGGAATTTGGATTTTTTGCCTGCTCGTATGCATGTGGATGTTGACCCTGAGAGGATTCTGGCTTCGGATTATTTGATGCAGGCTGTTGATGCGGAGCTGAAAAAAGTACATGATCAGGATTTGAAGAGGGAAAAAATTGATAAAGAAATTCATTTTTTGTGTTTTAGGGCTGAGGCTTTGAAGAATTTGAAAGAGCGTTTTTCTGATGGAGTTATTGAGGAATTTGAGCAAACTTTCTTTGGTCATATCAAGGAGTTGATATTTAAAGATCCAATTTTGAGTTGGGATGCTCCCAGCTTGTTTGACTATTTTACTCAAGAGTTGGAAAAAAAGGCTTTAAATTGCGATTCGCATTTGAGGAGATGCCTTAAGGATGAACATGATTTTAAGGTAGAGGATTTTGAAAAACTTAATAAAGCTTTGGGTGCAAAGAATGTTTATCCTGAATTTATTGAGAATTGGCTTAAGACTATGGCGGAGTTGGAATCTGTGGATGTTGCAAATTTGTGGCATAAAAAAAGGGAAGTACAGTTTGAAGTAGGGCAATGTGTAAAGAAAATGGCTGATATTATCAAGCAATTGCCTGCTGATAGAATCGATATTTGTGGCAAAATGTCAGCTGATTGCCCAAAGTTAAATGAAGATTTTTTCCATGCCTTTTCATCACTTTTTTCTTCTTTTTCTAAATCTGATTTAAAGGGTTTTACCTCTGTTTTACACACTTCTTTTGTGGATGTTTTGGGGTTTTCGGAAGGAGAGGGTTCTTCCCCTATTCCTCTAGTTTTGTTGAGAGATGTAGATTCTCAATTAAATGAAAATATTGGAAGTTTGGAGTTTGATATTTCTGTGAAGGATCTTGATTTGAAGTTATTGTTTTTGTCTAATGCTCAGGAGTTGGTTAGGTCACTTCTTGATTTTTTGGAGTATAAGGAGCACATTACGCAATTGTCCATTGCCACAGACGCAAAGATTCAAAAGTTTATGGGTGAGAAAAGTGTTTATGATCAAAGAATTAGTGAAATAAATGATATTGATGCCCTTTGTCAGATTTTGAGAGATTCCAATCCTGTGACTGAGGATAATTTTTCTCTTCTTCGTAGTGTTATTTTAAAACTTAGATTTTTACATACCAGATTTTTGATTGATATTGAGTTTGATAGAGAGAAAACAGCAAGGGTTAGTGGGCAACTTCAAAAGGAAATGGGTTATTTGTTGACAGAGTTGTCGGGGGCTGGTGTTTATCTTAACGCTGGTGCTGATGGTGAAGAGCTTGAAGATACAATTCTTTTGGATTTTTTGAAGGTTGCCGATGCAAAAGAGGAGGATTCTGCTATTTTGAAGATTAGTAATAGGGAGTTGAACCATCCGAATGAGATTAAAGATTGGGTTAGAATGATGGCGATGTTGACTGCTGTGGATTCTGATCGACTTAAAACTTTGATGAATGATGCGAAGCTTAGTGCTAAGGCTGCAAATAAGCCTCTAAAAGTCACAGATTTGCCGGAAGAGGTTTTTGAAATTTTTGAAAAGATTATTGCTGTTTTTCTGGCTAAATTTGGTACGGATTTGGAGATAAAAAGGATTAAATCTTCAATTATTTCCGGGGGCACCAATATGGCCAGTACGGGTGATCATTTTGCGGTACATTTGACTTGTTTGGCTAAACTTAGAGATCCTTTGGAAACTCGGCTGGTTCCGATTCCTCTTGAATTTCAGATTAGACTTTTTGAAGATGAGGATGATCATGAAGTTTATAAGCAGATTCAGTTTAGCGAGTTTGCAAAAAAAATGGCTATGAATGTTAATTTTGAACAGTATATTTTAGGTATGATGGTGGCTTTGGATGTTAGAAAAGGTACCAGGGATAAGTATAAGAATAAAAATTTCAATTTTATGATTGACTGTTTGTTGAGTTATTTAACTTTGAGAGATCCTGAGACGAAGAGGTTTGTAAATATTGAGTCATTTAAAGGTTTGGTGAGAAATAAGCGAAATATGGCTAAGATACGCAAAACTTTTGGAAAGATAGAAGGGGCGGGGCGATTGTCTAAATTGGAAATCCAAAATTTGAAAAATACACGGATTTTGTTGGAAATATTGCATTTGAGGCATGAGTTGGATGAAGCGAAGTCTAATGGATTGCCCAATGTTGCTCAGTTGGATTTTTTGAATAATTTTCATGACCAAGCCTATTTTCTTTATGAACATTTTTTTAAAAAAGAAGGTTTGGATGACGATTTAGATTCTTTGGAGAATGAGTGCTCTGAGTTAATTACCTCTGTTGTTGAATTAATACCTTCTATTGCAAAGGGGCAGTCGTCTTTTGAGGAAGGTTTACTTGCCACTCAGAAGATTTTGAAAATTTTTGAGGGTTTACTTGAAGATGATATCGTCCCTCTTGACGCCAACTCCGATGGAGCTGACGGGGCAACCGACTAGTTCTTCAATTTTTTCCACATAGTCTCTGGCATTTTTGGGAAGATTTTTGAAGTCGCGAACTTGGTCAATTTTTTCCTTCCATCCTGGCATTTCGATGTATTCCACCTCGGTATCGGCCAAAACTTCCAAACTGCAGGGGAAGGATTTTAGATATTCGCCTTTGAATTTGTATGCCACTCCAATTTTCAGAGTTTTAAGTCCACTGAGGACATCTAATTTTGTAAGATTAATTGAGGAAAGTCCGTTGATCATTGCGCTGTATTTGCCAACAACCGTATCAAACCAGCCGCATCTTCTTGGGCGGCCTGTGGTTGAGCCATATTCTCCGCCGGCTTCGCGAATTTTTATTCCCAGTTCATCGTGCAATTCTGTGGGGAATGGTCCTGCTCCTACGCGCGTTATGTAGGCTTTCATTATGCCGATTACATTTTTTATTCTGTTTGGTGGCAGGCCGGCTCCGGTTACGATTCCTCCGATTGTAGAGTTTGAGGATGTTACGAATGGGTAAGTTCCATGATCTATATCTAGCAATGCTCCGTTTGCGCCTTCTACCAGGATTTTTTTGCCTTTATCCAGAGCGTTGTTTAGGAAATAGGCTGAGTCTATCATCATTGGTTTGATGATTTTGGAATACTCTTCGTATTGTTGCAGTTCTGCGTCTGCGTCGTATTTGAATTTTCCGTACATTTTTTGGAACATTTCCAGATTCTCACGGTATTTTTCTTTGAATTTTTCAAAATCGCATAGATGGTGCAGGCGGATGCCGTTTCTGCGAATTTTATCTGTGTAGGCTGGGCCGATTCCTCTTCCGGTTGTACCGATTTTTTTACTGTTTTTCTTCATTTCTTCCTGCATTTGGTCAATAATTTTGTGATATTCAAAAAGAAGGTGGCAACGATCTGATATTAAAAGTCTTTCTGCTGTATCTATTCCGTTTTCTTCCAATACTTTAATTTCTTCCAGAAAAGTGGGGATGTGCATTACAACTCCATTTCCAATAACGCAAATTTTTCCTTCGTTGAACATTCCGGAAGGAATAAGGTGGAAAATAACTTTTTTGCTTTCTCCGGGATTGTCCGGATCGTCGATGTAGATGGTGTGCCCGGCATTTGCACCACCTGTTGCGCGTGCAATGTAGTCGAATTCTTCCGAGAGTATATCAATTAGCTTTCCTTTGCCCTCGTCGCCCCATTGTCCGCCTAGGATAACCGTAAGATCTGAGTTTCGAGATTTTGTCATAGAATGTGGTTATGCCCTATAAAGCCCATGAATTAACAAAGGTAATATAGGTGAGATTCTTATTTTTTTTAAGGATATTTTTCCATTTCCTCTTGTCATATCAAAAAAACCATTTTACAAAATCCGAAAATTTAGACTATTATTGAAGTACTCTAATTTACAAATTTATGCTTTCTAAAGAACAGTTTTTGGCTCAAATTCCTTATTGTCTTAAGGGTACGAATTTCGAAGCGATGGGGGAAAGGTATGAGGGAAAGGTTCGAGATAATTATACTAAAGACGGTAAGCGGATTATTGTTGTTACCGATCGGCTCTCAGCTTTTGATAGAATTATTACTTTAATTCCCTTTAAAGGTCAGGTGTTAAATCAGATCGCCCGATTTTGGTTTGATAAAACTGCTGACATTGTGGGAAATCATGTGATTGAATTTCCGGATCCCAATGTGGTTGTGGCTAAGGAGTGCAAGGCTATGCCTGTGGAGATGGTTGTTCGTGGATATTTGACCGGGGTTACTTCTACAAGTGCTTGGAATCATTACGAAAAGGGTGAGCGAAATTTTTGCGGAAATGAGTTGCCAGAGGGAATGGTGAAAAATCAGAAGTTTGATAATCCAATTTTAACTCCATCTACAAAGGCTGAATATGGTGGGCATGATGAGTCTGTATCTCGTGATTATATTTTAGCCAGGGGAATTATTACGGAATCGGAGTTTGATTTTATGGCTGATGTATCGATGAAATTGTATCAAAGAGGTGTGGAAATTGCGGCAAAGCAGGGAATTATTTTGGTTGACACTAAATATGAGTTTGGAGTGAATGATGCTGGGGAAATTGTTTTGATTGATGAGATCCATACGCCTGATTCTTCGCGTTTTTGGTTTGCAAATGAATATGAAAAGAGAATGATTAGTGGGGAGGAGCAGAAGAAAATTGATAAGGAGTATTTGCGGGAGTGGTTGGCGGAGAGGGGATTTGTTGGTGAGGGCGATGTACCGGAGATTCCCGATGAAATTAAGGTAGAAACTGCTCGCAGGTATGTTGAGGCCTATGAATTAATTACCGGTGAGACTTTCGTGGCTGAAGTTGGTGATGTTCATGCTAGACTTGAAAGGAATCTTGCTAAATATTTTTAATCTAATTTTTATGAAAGTTTTAATTTTGATGGGGTCTGAATCTGATAAGGAGTTTGCTGAGGGAATGGTGCCGGAGTTTAAGGAGTATGGAGTTGAAGCGGAAATGCTTGTGGCTAGTGCTCATAAGGTTCCGGAGAAAGTTTATGAAATTGTGAAAGCAAACAATGAGATGGAGGATTTGGTTTATATTACTGTTGCGGGAAGGTCCAATGGGCTTTCCGGGGTGACTGCGGCGAATAGCGTGCATCCGGTTATTGCTTGTCCGCCTTTTAAGGATAAGGATGATTTTATGGTGAATATCAATAGTACTCTGGTAATGCCGAGTGATACTCCGGTGATGACTGTGCTGGATCGTCAGAATGCGATAATGGCTGTGCTTCGAATTTTTGCTCTAAAAAATCCTGAGTTGAAGGCGAAAATTGCGGATCGGATCAAATCTATCAAAGCTAAATTTAACTAAATATAATTATGGAGCACAATTTACTTGCTATTTCTCCGCTGGATGGGCGTTACAGTTCTAAGGTGGATTATCTTTCACAGTATTTTTCCGAATCAGCCTTGATGCGCTATCGAATCCTGATTGAGATTGAGTGGTTGATTTTTTTGTTTAATGAGTTGAAATTGCCTGGCACAAAGCCTTTTAAGCCTACTGAGCTGAAAATTTTGCGCAGTATCTATGAGCAGTTTGATGTGATCAATGCTAAGCGGATTAAGGAAATTGAGAAAATTACGAATCATGATGTAAAGGCTGTGGAGTATTTTATCAAGGAGAGCGTTAAGGGCGGATCTATCGAGAAATGGAACGAGTTTATTCATTTTGGATGTACTTCCGAGGATATCAATAATTTGTCTTATTCTTGTATGATTCGGGATTTCTTGGAAAGGGAATATGCTCCGGTGATGAGTGGCTTGGTGCAAGATTTGTATGAAATGGCTGTGGATTATAAGGCCGTTGCGATGTTGAGTCGAACGCATGGCCAGCCGGCTAGCCCTACAACTGTGGGAAAAGAGCTGATAAATGTGGTTGCGAGATTGGAAAGAGAACTTTGCATGTTGGAGGAAGGCAATTATTTGATGGGG
>Ga0180007_10007428_pt1 | contig 10362 bp, 11 predicted proteins | sample MM_PC_MetaG_FD_121122 | JGI IMG/M metagenome (GOLD analysis project Ga0180007, IMG submission 121122) | Groundwater microbial communities from the Aspo Hard Rock Laboratory (HRL) deep subsurface site, Sweden - MM_PC_MetaG | ecosystem: Environmental > Aquatic > Deep subsurface > Groundwater...
ACCCGAGGTCGGACCTTATTTTGCCGAACCTCCCCGCCTTGCTCGCCTCGCTGAGTCGAAGCGGGCCGGCGAGGCAGGTGCTGAGGTGCGGACAAAATAATGTCGGACCTCTAGACTGCCTTATCTTTTTTCTTAATTTTTAAATACTTTTTTAGATAAACAAACTACTTCGCTTCTAAAGATAATATTCTTTTTTTATGATCCTGTATTTCTGTTTCATGCTTTTGATAAAGTTCGGTCGAGACTATTCCTTCTTGTTTTAGGCTATCTAACTGATTGACAATTTTATCTTGACCATCCAAAACCTCGCCAAACTTACTATCAACTTTTTTGTCTATTTGATTAAACTTTTCATCAATGCTATTAAATTTTTTGTCTAAATAATTCACAAAATCCTTGTCCATAATATTTATATTATATCATAAAACTACAAAAAACTAAAATATCCTAATAATATCTCGCCAGGTAACGGCAAGCATCAAGACAATAAGTATAGCAAACCCAACTGTATGAGCAATCCCTTCTATCTTCTGGCTGATAGGTGAACCCTTAATCTTCTCGATAGCCAAGAAAAGTAATCGACCACCATCTAAGGCCGGGAAAGGTAAAATATTAATAATAGCCAAGTTAATATTCAAAATAGCCGTAAATTGAAGGAGGTAGATAAAACCAAGTTGAGCAGCTTGTCCGGTTAAATTAAAAATACCAACTGGCCCAGCTACATCAACAATCATTTTCCCAGTTGTAATTAATTGCCAAATAATAGTAGCAAAAGCAACAACAATTAACCCTGTTAAATTAATTACATCGACAATCCCTTTGTATATAGATTGATACCAAGGATAAGAAACAATGGCCGTTCTGGCTAAAGCCACTCCTAAAGAACCTTGATTCTCTGGATGATCAACACGTAAAACTACTTCTTTTTCTAAAATTTGATTACCCCTTTCAAGGACAACAATAACTTTATCTCCCTTATGATTATTAATGAATTTTTGGATATCCTCTACTGTATTAATTTGTAATTTGTAATTTGAGATTTGTAATTCTCTTATTGTATCGCCCATTTTTATCTCTGCTTCATCAGCTGGAGAGTCTAAAGAGACCTCAACGATTTGAACTCTTGATCCTTCAACTATTTCGTCACCTTCAATAATAGCCGGCAAACCAATCCAATGACCTATTCCTAAAAGAAAGACAGCCAAAAGAATATTCATGGTCACCCCAGCCACCAATATCTTAGCTCGGGTCCCAACTGACTTATTATAAAAAGCACGATCATTATTATTATCACCTTCTTTTTTCCCATCCTCACCAAAAATCTTAACAAAACCACCTAAAGGTAAAAGATTTAAAGAATAGATGGTCTCACCTTTTTTAATTCCAAAAATCCTAGGTGGAAAACCAAAACCAAATTCTTCAACTTTAATCCCAGCTCGTTTGGCTAAAACAAAATGGCCTAATTCATGAACAAAAATAATCAAGCCAAGAACTAAAAGAAATATAATTATAGTTGTAAACATATTAGATGGTCATTATTTCCGATTCTTTTTTACTTTTCATTTCCTCCACCTTCTTATTATACTCATCAATTAGCTTTTGCAATTCATCCTTAGCTTTAAACTTATTATCCTCGCTAATTTCTTTATTCTTTTCTAAATTTTGAATTTCCCGCCAAACTTCTTCCCGATGCCGTCGAATACTAATCCGACATTCTTCCGCCTTTTCTTGAAGCATTTTAGCTATTTCCCTTCTTCTTTCCTCGCTCAAAGGAGGAATAGCTAAACGAATAAAATCATCTTTAGTAATCGGACTTAATCCTAAACTAGATTTTCGAATAGCTGACTCAATATTTGGAACAACTGCCTTATCCCAAGGACGAATAATAATAGCTCGTGGTTCTGGTATTTGAATAGCCGCTAAATCTCTAAGAGCTATTTTTTGGCCATAGGCCTCCACTTCTAAATTTTCCAACAAACTTGGCGTCGCTCGACCAATTTGTAAACTCATAAATTCATTCTTAAGATATCCAATTGTTTTTTCTAGATGAGGTTTAATTTTAGTTATGCATTCCAACATATATTTTATTTGGTTCTTGAGGATTAATAACAATGTTTTTAATATTCCGACCACTATTTAATTCGTGAACTGTCCAATTAACTCCCTGATCTAAACTTCGATAAAGAATAGATCCAGCTCCGTAATAAAGATGATCTCTATTCTGAGGACCTAAAGCCAAACTTAAAACCGGCTCTGATTCGGGAGGCATAATAATAGCTACTTCCTGCCAGGTCTGACCACTATTTTTTGAAGTCAGAAGCCCATATTTAGAACCAAGATAAAGAATATTTGGTTGCTGAGGATTAATAACTAAACTTTCTATACCTCGAGCCTGACTAAATCCTTCTAGAGCTTCTTTGAAAGATTGCCAAGTTAAACCCTTGTCTGATGTTTTGTAAATACCCTGATCAAAGGTACTTACGTACACCTGTCGAGTGTCTTGAGGGTTGATAACAATATCAGAGATAACATTGTCAAACCATTTTATAATCTTCCATGATTTACCATAATCAGTACTCTTAAGGAATCCCCCCTGAGCTGTGCCCATATAGACAACCGAAGGATCATAACTATCAACAGCAACAGTAAAAATAGCATATCCCTCTTCAGAAACCAGATAAACATCTTCCCATGATTGGCCCCCATCTTGGCTTCTAAAAACATGACCCCGCTTATTCTGATAAGTACCGATATAAATCCGGTTAGAATCTTTGGGATCAATAACAATATCATAAACATTGGCCCGGCTATCTAAGGCCCCATTTTCATCATCCAACTTCTGCCAAACCTTGCCTTGATCAAAACTTTTGTAAATTCCGTTAACTCGAGTCCCAGCATAAAGAATATTTAAATCACTCGGGTCCATAACTAAACTTAAAATATCTAAACGGACTAAAGAAACTTTACCTTCAACAGATAATTGCTGCCAAGTTTCGCCCATATTATCAGACGAAAAAACTCCTCCATCCTTAGATATAACTGTTCCACAGTCAAAAGGAAAAAGAGCTAAAAAAGAAAAAATGGGGATAATAACTAAAAATGATTTTTTCATATCTCTAACATTAAAACTTCTAAAGCCAATCGAGCATTAATACTTGGATTAGCTAAAAGCCAATTTGTATTTTTAATTGTCTCGATAATACTCTTTAACTTAGTCGATGAATAAGATTTATGATATTTAGATATATTTTTATTAACAACTAAATCTGGGCAATCATTAGATAATAAGAGAAGATCTCTAAACCAAAAGATCCAATGATTAAGAATTTGTCGAGCCTCTGGTACATTCTTAGATATTTCCTCAGCGTATTGATAACGCTGATTTAAATCAGCTTTTAACAATTCTTCTAATTTATTAATAATTTTATTTTGCTCTTCTAGAAGTTCTGGATTCTCTAAATAATTAATAACCAAACCAGGTCTTCCATTAGCCAAGCGAATAATTTGTTCTTTAGCTTTAGGAAATGCTTTTTTAATTTCCTCTTCAGCAACCGGTAAAAAATTAACAACCTGACAACGCGAAATAATAGTTGGTAAAAGCATCTGGGGATTAGCAGTTATGAGAATCAAAATTGCTTGACCGCTTGGTTCTTCTAAAGTTTTTAAAAGACAATTAGCCGCCTCAAGATTCATCCTTTCAGCCTGATCAATTAGAGTAATTTTGTAATCGGCTTGATAAGGAAACATATTCATTTGATGCTGGACGGCCCTAGCCTGACTAATGCTGATAGCCGATTCTTTTTTAATATCATCTTTTTCAGTTATCTCAGGTTCAATAATTAAAACGTCCGGATGAACCACCTTCTCCATTTCATGACCAACTAAGGCTTTAATAAATTCTAAAGCAACAGTTCGTTTGCCCAAATGAGTTGGACCAGTAAAAAGATAAGCATGAGCTGTCTTTTTCTTCTCAGCGCTTCTCTTTAAAAAATTCAAAACTCGATTATGTCCAATAATCATACTTTAATTTTATCATAATCATTATCTCCTCGCAACTCTGGAGGTCAAATCTTTAAATGCTGGCAGGATAAGGTCAGACCTCAAAAAGTAGGAACCTTTTAATAAAGGTTCCGCTTTTTAGGTCTGACCTTAATTCTGAAGCAACTATATTCCGCAGAGGTCGGACCTCCCCGCCTTGCTCGCCTCGCTGAGTCGAAGCGGGCCGGCGAGGCAGGTGTTGAGGTCCGACCTCATCTTTGTCAGACCTCGTCTTTAAAATCTTTTTTTATGTTGTTCGATAGTTTCAATCACAAATTCTTTAATTGCTCGTTCAAATCTCTCTTGAGAGAACTTTTCGGCTCTTTTTCTGATTAAAAGAGGACTGTAATTATTAATATTAAGTAAGAGGCGTCGAACTCCATCAGCCAACCCTTCTGGTGTCAGATCATCAAAAAAATCACCGGTTATTCCTTCTAAAACCGTTTCAGTTGCCCCACCTCGACGATAAGCCAAAACTGGTTTACCGAGACCCATGGCTTCTACTGGAGCGATCCCAAAATCATCTTCACCCGGGAAAAGAAAGGCCTGACAATTTCGAAGATATTGTTTAACCACCTGATCCGATTGCCAACCTAAAAATTTAATGTTATCCCGAGCCATTTCTTGTAATTCTTTCTTTTCTGGTCCTTCACCAATAATAACCAAAGGTATCCCTAATTTATTAAAAGTCCTAACAGCTAAATCAATCTGTTTGTAAGGAGTTAATTGCGAGACTATTAAAAAGTAATCTGATTTGAGTTCGGACCTTTGAGAAGGTCTGAACTTTGGTTCCAAGACCACCGGTGGATAAATTACTTTTGACTCTCGACCATAAAATTTTTTGATTCTATCTGCGGTTGATTTAGAATTAGCAATAAAATAATCTACTCGATAAGCAGCTGATTTATCCCACATCCGGATATAGTGCATAATAATCCGAATGGCCATATTAGTTAAACGTCCTTTTTTTTGCTGTTGGACATAGGAAGCATAGGCATCCCAGCCAAATCTCAAGGGACTATGACAATAACAAATATGAATCGCCTGGGGTCGAGTGATAACACCCTTAACGAAGCTATTAGAAGAAGAAATAACTAAATCAAATTCGCGTAAATCAAATGTTTCCGGAGCCATCGGAATAAAAGGCAAAAGATATTTCTGTCTTTTTCTCCAAAATTTAGGAAACTTTTGTAAAAAAGAAGTATGAACTTGAGTGTCTTGAAAATATTGACCCATTTTCTTTTCGTCATAAAGCAAAGTAAAAATTTCGGCCTTAGGAAATATTTTTCGCAAATTTAAAAAGACCCTCTCGGCCCCTCCAAAGCGAATCAAATAATCGTGTATTAAAGCTACTTTCATAAATTGATCAAAACATTCAGTGTTTCCTGAGCACATTTTTGCCAGGAAAAATTCTTAACATTCTGATAACCCCGACTAATCAATCTTTTCCTAAAATCCTGATCTTTAATAATCTGATACATTCTTTGGCATATTTCTTCGGTATTTCTTGGTTCTACTAGAACTGCCCCATCTCCAGCTACTTCAGGCATTGAAGAAATATTAGAAGTAATGACCGGACAGCCAACTGATTGAGCTTCCAGAATTGGAATACCAAAGCCCTCATAAAAGGAAGGAAGAACAAAGATATCTGCATTTTCTAATAACTGCCATTTTTTCTCTTCAGAAACATAATCTTTTTTTATAACATCTTTTATTAGATTAATTTTATCATATCCATACCCCGGAGCACCAGCTAAAATTAATTGATGGGGCACTTGATGTCTTTTCTTTAATAATTCGAAAGCTCTAATTAATCCTTGAACATTCTTTTTTGTTTCTAAACGACCAAGATAGAGAATATATGGAATCTCGGCCCCAGAGGTCCGACCTTTACTAAGGTCGGACCTCTTTATATCTACTCCATGATGAATAACATGTATTTTCTCTGGATCCCCATCGTATAATTCAACTAAATCTTTCTTAGTATTTTCAGAAACAGCAATAATCTTACGAGCATTTTTTAAAGCATACTTGGTACTCCAGCGCAAATATCTTCTATTCTTCTGAGGATACATTTTTGGATAATACTCATATTCCAAACCATGAATTGTAACAACTGAATTTTTAGGATGAATTAAAGGCAAAACATGAACTGGAATAAATAAAACATCAGGCTTATTAAAAACCATTTCTGCAGACAATCTGACTTGAGTCCACATAGGCAAAGGCCACTTTAAATTCTTATCAGAATATAAAATAAAACGATGCTCTTTTGCTCCCCCAAGCATCGTTAAGTGTTTAATTAATTGATAAGTATATTCTTCTACGCCAGTCCGCGGCTCCTTAAAAGCAGCTAGGGCGTTAATTCCAATATTCATACTATTTTTTACTCATGATACTTCTTTTATAAACCTCCAAATGATCTAAAGCCATCCCCGTTCCCTTAGCGACACAAAGCAACGGCTCTTTAGCAATTCGACAAGTAACCCCAACTGCCTCGCTAATTAATTTATCTAAATTCCTAAGCAAAGCGCCACCTCCGCTCAAAACCATACCATGATCCATAATATCAGCTATTAATTCGGGTGGTGTTCCCTGAAGAACGTTTTTAACCGATTTAATAATCTCCCTTAATTGATCAGAAATTGCTTCTGTAACTTCATTCCCTTTTATCTCAATTGTCTTAGGTAATCCACCAACTAAATCGCGACCTTGGATACTCATAATGACTTCCTCTTCCTGGGGTAAAGCATTACCAATTTTTATTTTAATTTTTTCAGCTGTTCTATCGCCAATAGCTAAATTATGCCTCTTACGAATATATTCGCTAATAGCTTGATCTAGTTTATCACCACCAACTCTAACCGAAGCCCAAGAGACTACCCCGCCTAAAGAAATAACAGCCATCTCTGAAGTTCCTCCTCCAATATCAATAATCATTTGTCCAGATGGATCGTTAATTGGCAAACCAGCTCCAATAGCAGCCAAAACAGGTTCTTTGACGACATAGGCATTTTTAGCCCCAGCTTTAATAGTTGCTTCAACAACAGCCCGCCTTTCGGTTGAAGTAACTCCAGCCGGAACTGAAACCATGACATCGGGTCGGAAAACTCGCCAACGACCTAAAACCTTCCCAATAAAATATCTAAGCATTGCTTCAGTAATCCGATAATCGGCGATAACTCCATCTTTCATTGGCCGCGAAACACTAATTGATTCAGGAGCCCGTCCTAACATTTCTTTAGCTTGATTACCAATAGCCACAATTCGATTATCCTCAATAGAAACAGCCACTACCGTTGGTTCGTTAACAACAACACCTTTTTTGGGTAAATATACTAATGTATTGGCGGTACCTAAATCGATACCAATTTTTTTTGCAAACATATATTAACTAGCTACCCTTTTTATACTCGCTCCTAATTTTTGGAATCTTTCCTCTATTTTTTCATAACCACGATCTATTTGATAAATATTATCAATAACTGACTCACCCTCGGCAATTAAAGCAGCAATAACCAAAGCAATGCCAGCCCTAATATCTGGACTCGTCAAATGACGACCAGACAATTGAGTCGGACCTTGAATAATAACCCGATGTGGATCAGCCATAATAATTTTAGCCCCCATCTGATTAAGAGAATCTGTATAGAATAAACGCCCTTCAAAAATTGTCTCATGAATCAAAGAAAGACCTTCGGCTTGAGTCATTAAAACTGTAAAAGGTGATTGCAAGTCAGTTGGAAAGCCAGGGTATTCGTGAGTTTTTAAATTAATTGCTTTTAATTTAGAACTTGGCTTAATTTCAACAAAATCCTTGCCGATTTCTAAATTAGCTCCAACTTTATCCAATAAAGACCAAAGGACTTCCAAATGACTAGGATCCATATTCGTAACTTTAATCGGACTGTTACTCGCTACTCCTAAAGCAATAAAGCTGCCTGCTTCCATTCTATCGGGAATAACTTGGCATTCCCCGCCTTTTAAAGAAGCAACTCCCTCAATTTCCATAAACGGAGTCCCAGCTCCTTTAATTTTAGCCCCAGATTGATTTAAGAAATCAGCCAGATTAACAATCTCCGGCTCGCAAGCAGTGTTAATTAAGGTTGTCTTTCCTTTAGCTAAAACAGCCGTTAAAATCATCGCTTCGGTAGCGGTAACACTAATCAAAGGAAAAACAAATTTAGTTCCTTTTAATTGTTTAGTTGATAGATAATATCCTTTTTTACTTTCTTTAACTTTAGCTCCAAAGGCCTCAAACCCATCCATAAAGATATCACGTGGACGCTGACCAATAACACAACCGCCTGACCGACAAAAAGATGCTTCTCCTTGACGAGCCAATAAAGGACCGACCATAAGAATAGAACCTTTTAATTTAGAAGCAATATCTGGATTTAATTCAGTCGCCTTGATATTTTTAGCTTCTAATTGATAAACTCCTTTAGAACCATTCTCTATTTTTACCCCAACTTCCTTAAGTAATTCAATTAAACGAAAAATATCCTCAATTTGAGGAACATTAGAAACGGTTAATTTCTTATCTGTTAAAAGAGAGGCAGCTAAAATTTTTAAAGCAGCATTTTTAGCTCCATTGACTTGAATCGTTCCTTTTAATGGTTGGTTCCCTTTAATCACAAATCTTTCCATATTGCTTCCATCTTACCGCAAGCCCCACCTCTTGGCAAGTTGACCGACAGTGAAAAATAACATATCCTTAAGATATATGACACGAAGAACTCGGCGAATTATTCTTATTGGAACAGTGTTATTTTTTGTTTTAGCCACTCCCATGATTCTTCTTTATGCCTGGGGATATAGTTTTGATTGGCAAGATAAAAATGTAGTTTTAACTGGTGGGCTTTATTTGAAATCAGTTCCTAAAAAAGCCAATGTTTACATCAATAATCAAATCCAAAAAGAAATTACCCCTGCCCTTATTAAACGCCTCCTTCCTAAAGAATATCAAATTAGAGTTGAAAAAGAAGGATATCATTCTTGGCAAAAAAATCTTAAAGTAGAATCGAAAATAGTAACTGAAGCTAAGAATATTTTTCTTATCCCTATTAATCCAAACATTGAAGTAGTCAATCAAGAATTACCAACTAATTTTTCTTTAGATGAATTGATCGAAAAATCAAATGTAATCAGTGAAAAAAATATTCTTTTAGATAAAGATAATCAACTTTATTTACTTAATTCAAAAACAAAAGAATTTGATTTAGTTAATCAAAATGTTCAAGGTTTTCAATTCTCAAGTGATAACCAAAAATTACTTTACTACACTCCTTCTGAAATTTGGATCCATCATTTAAAGGAATCAGAACAAATAGCTGATGATAAAGAATTAATTACTCGATTAAGTCAAAAAATTAAACAAGCTGTTTGGTATAAAACAAATGAACATATTATTTTCTCAACTGAAGATAATATTAAAATATTAGAACTGGATAACAGAGGTGACCAGAATATTATTAACATCACTGAAGCAAAAGCTCAGGAAATTGCTTACAGCATTAGAGATAATAAACTTTACTTTATCCAAGATAACCAGTTGATGGGAATTTCTTTGGAGTAGATAACGTTCTGGTAAGGTCCGAATTGATAAGGTCCGACCTCGTTTTGTCCGCACCTCAGCAGAGGTTCGGCAAAAAGAGGTCCGACCTTAATTCTGAAGCAACTACATTCCGCAGAGGTCGGACCTCTGCTGAGGTCCGACCTCATCTTATTAAGCTATAATTTAAAAATCCCCGGCAGAACCGGGGATTTTTTTAATAAACAAATAATAAATTATCGCTTCTTCCATTGTGGAGCTTTTCTCGCTTTTTTGAGACCAGGCTTTTTTCGTTCTATCCTTCTTGAATCTCTAGTAAGAAAACTAGATCTTTTTAATTTCTTAGAAAAATCAGGATTAAATTTAACTAAAGCTCGAGATAAGCCAAGACGAATTGCTTCGGCTTGTCCTTTAATGCCACCGCCATTAACCTTAATACTTGCCTCAAAACGGCTAATTGACTTCATTTTTATAAGTGGACTAGCTACTGTTTGTTGGAGGTCGTAAGTTGGGAAAAAATCAATGTATGACTTATCATTAACAATGATCTTCCCTTTTTCGTCTTCAAAAGGACGACAGGTAAAAAGACGAACTCGAGCAGTTGATCTCTTTCTTCGGCCGACTGCTTCAAAATACGGTCGAGCTACTTTAGCTTTTTTAACTATCTTTTTAGTCGTCTTTTTAACGGGTTTCTTCTTGATAGTTATCTTTTTAGTTGTTTTTTTTGTCTCAACCATATTACTTAGTTAGTCCCCCTCGATACAAATCCA
>Ga0180007_10007429_pt1 | contig 10362 bp, 8 predicted proteins | sample MM_PC_MetaG_FD_121122 | JGI IMG/M metagenome (GOLD analysis project Ga0180007, IMG submission 121122) | Groundwater microbial communities from the Aspo Hard Rock Laboratory (HRL) deep subsurface site, Sweden - MM_PC_MetaG | ecosystem: Environmental > Aquatic > Deep subsurface > Groundwater...
AGGTGGTTATTATATTTTCAGCTTTCATTCTGTTTGTAGTCATATGATGCTAGCTATCCAGTTTGAATGCCTTTTATACATCAATGCATTTTTGATCAAAACTTGATTTTTTGCTTCTTCTGCATATTTTCTGGTCCAATCAGATATGGCTATAAGCCTCCTAATTACCATATTGAGCAACTCTTTTCTTGTGTACAAATAATGAGGATCATCTTTTGAATATGCTTTTAGAAACATATGTATCCTAAAATTCATCGCTTCAATATCAAAAGGTGAGACTTCCGATTCGTCGTCTATTGCAACAGTAGGCATAATAGGGATATACCGATATGCAGTATAAGACATATCCCACAAGCGACTCCCAGGTGCACATAGGTCAAAATCAAATAAACCGACAAAATCACCATGTTCAAAGACACAATTGTATGGAGCAAAGTCATTGTGACAAATAACTTGCTGTTCTGTATTTGTTTCAAAACTCCATCTAGGATTTTCACATTTAAAATCTACAGTTGCATCGTGCCATTCTCTCATGCGCACTGCTACCTGCGTTAGAACACGCTGATTCCAAACCCACGATGGCATATCGTGTGGTACTTCTCCCTTAATATAAGATAATACCTCTGTATTCAAATCAAATGAAATTGGTTCTGGTATCCAATTAATTCCTTTACTTTTTGCATGTTTTAATAATTGATGAATGGTCGCAGTTGATTTAGTTGTTTTGCGATAAACTTTATTATCTGAAAGCGTTGGCGTATTCATTAAGCCACCTTCAAGTGTTTGACCATTTATTTCAATCATGTATCCTCTTTTGCAATAATGCAGCAATGAAATTGCGTATAACTACCATATAGACGAATCATTTCGTCGATATGCACTCTATAGTCATATCTCTGCCCTGTCAAATAATACAGTCTACACGAAAATAATATTCGTATAGACTGCCGTTTATTCTTGTATGCCGACTGTTTCTAGAAATCCATATCATCGATCGGGCTTTGTACACGACTATGCTGATGTTTCTGGACACATGGGTATATCTCGGTGGTTTTGGAGCTGCTATGGCCCAGTATTTCCTGTATTACACGTAGATCGGTACCTTATTTTAATAAATAGGTTGCATAGCTGTGGCGTAGGGTATGTACTGTGGCATGTTTGCTGATGCCGGCCTGTTGGCAGGCTGCTGCGAATACATTCTGGATGCTTTTAGCCGTGTATTTGTCGCCAGTCTGCCCGGTAAATAGGTAGGTGGCAGGCTGGTAGGCTATTAAATACTGCTACAGCATGCGGTCGATAGTTCTGGACAGGGGTACTTGCCTGTCTTTTTTGCCCTTGGCTTGTCTGATGTTTTTAATTGACCGATCCATGTCGATATCGGCTATTATCAGGTTTACCGCTTCGCTAATGCGTAGACCGGTGGAATAAATCAGGGCGATTGCCATCCGGTGCTTCAGGTTTGTTATGCTGCCCAGTATGGCCTGCACTTGAAAAAACTGTCTAACCACTAGAGTCAGGCCGCCGAAACAGGGTCTGGATTGCGCTGGGTGTCGTGCTGGGAACAATTTTTTGCTCGGATACTGGATTTTGACTTGGGCACTTGGACAATTGAGGCAGAGTAGATGCGAAAGTTAAGAAGCTGAATGAAGGCTTGTCAATGAAATGATTAAGAATCCGATTGGCTATACAGTATGATGGCCTTATAGGGCTTTCTGAAGTGCACACTGCCAAAATAACAAGAATTGAGACAATAAAGTGGAGCGTATAGGTAGCTTGCAGGAATAGTGGTAATTGAAATTCAATGTCTTGTGCAAAAGCAGGTCGGAATGGCATGAATATACTTCTCTTGGATTTTTTCCGGGTTTTATGGTTGACGGCCTCCTGATGCTTTATTCCCGGCGTAGAAGCTCCCCACGCCGCGCCAGCAGCACGAGGACTTCGCAGTCAGTATCCATCCTTGTTGATTATCCATATCACTTTAATTTTATAACTATGGTAAGCGAAAAACTATTGACGGGAAAGCTGTAAAGTATAAGAATGAGTATAGCTTATCCTTGTACGATAGGGAGTATAATGGCAGACGATTCTGATAAAGATGTGATTCAGCATCAGGGAGTCCTCTACATCAAGCTGGGAAATCTGCTAGCTAAAACACGCGATAAAAGCGATCAAGAGAAGGTAGCCCAAATAGTAGAGTCCAATTTAACACTTGACGATAAAATTAAGCAAATTGAAACCCTGGATTCAGCTACCAAATCCAATGATCGCCCCAAGATATATATCATGGACTCTGGCAATGTTCTAAAGCAGACTGGTCCTTCTTCTCAACTTCTAAAAATACGCAAGAATCGCGGAACCATAAAAAAGGATATTACGCCGGGGGCTTGGATAGCCTACTTTTTCCGGGAGCGTCTTCGTCTGTCCGGGCTTAGGCGTTGCGAACCTTTTTTACGTTATGGTTTTTGGGCTCCTCGTTTTGACGTAAACCCTTTAACTCAGCTTCAAACCCGGCTGCGGGCAGTTTCCCTGCCGGTGCTCACTTTGGCTACTGATTCAGTGCTTAAAGATGGTTGGAAGTATTTAAGCAAAACCGAATATAACCTAATTGCGGCTTTGGGCGTTGTATTGCTCGAACTGAAGCGATGCAATTACGCACCAAAGCAAGAGGATTTAAAGAACCAAAGTTTGTATTGGGCTTTGGAGTCTTCTTGGCTGTTTTTTCATGCCGTACCGGATTATATACAACGCACTGGTGTGGCCCTGGAACGGATGATGGAACTTGATCCTGCATTGAGCAGTCGAAAAGCTGAGATAAAACAGCTATTTGGCGAATTGCTGGCAGTCAGAACCGCTGGCATTAATGTTGCCTCCTTTATTCTGGCTATCAATATTTATCGCTCGCGCCGCTACTTGGTCCTGGAGGATTTAATCGACACTGCGCATGGACCGTTTGTGGCTTCGGAAGATTTTGACTGCAGCGAAGAAACAAGAACAGCCATCAACAATGATATTGGCCAAACCTGTCAGCGCCTGGATGAAGTAAACACCAAGATTTTGGATATAATTAAACTGCGCAATTTTTTGCCTATGGACGAGACTAATGAGCCGGATTACAGCGATCTTTTATCTTTTGCCGGAATTTCGGGCGGAATGAACGACTCCAGTAAAAGCACTAAGCTGCCAGATGAAACGACCAAGATGGTGGATAACACTATAAATTTTATCAGCCATCTGTGTGGCTTGTTCCTTCGGCAAGCAGAACCCCTGTTCCTCAAATTCCGCAAATTGGCCGAGCAGCGGCAGAGTGGAGCTGCTGATCGCAATAATCCGGATTATGAGGCCGCCAAGCTTCGATCGCTTAGAGACAAGCTCGATCAGTTGATGTCTACACTTCCGCATTTGCCGCGTGTGCGGTTTCAGTCTCTGAAAAATTCCGGTCAAAATGCCAGTCGATATGAGATTGAAGCCTTGAGTATGCTGACCGAAGCTTCAGAAATGTTCCTACGCTACGGTCAAAAATTGTCCCATCTACTGGCCGAGACTCCTCCTCCTAAATTTGAGACCAAGCCCGAACCTCAAAAAGAGTCGAATCAAACCGGCGCAAGTCAGTTGCCGGTTCCAGATGCCTCCCTGCTGGAATCCTTAGCCGATCGAGATGCCATGATTCGTATTATACGCTGTCTGTATCTGGCCGCGGCTTGGCTGCAGAATAACGACATTATGGAAGCAATGCACCAAGAACGCTTGTACACACAGGAACGCAAGAGTCTTGCATTCAAACTCGAGCGTTTGTGCAACAAAGCCCAATGGCAACAGCTTAACGAACAATACAAACTGGCTGATTACTTGCACTAAATTAGAGGTAGGCTTTAACCTGGCTTGCCGGACCTTAAATCCGGGAAATGTCAGGCAGTCGCGGGTAAACTGCCGGGCGGGCTGGGGCTGTCGGCAGTGCAGCCAGGTGTATTAGCCCCTAGGTTTTTGGGGAGGAGCCGAAGGCGTAACCACATATTCCTTCTTTTACTTAGAAGCATCAACTATTCCTTTTGTGTGAGCAATTAGCGTTGAGTCGCCTGGATTTCCATGACCGGGAACAATTATTCTTATATTATCAAAACGCTCCTGTAAATTAGTCAGTGATTTTGACCATTCATCCAAGTTTCCATCTTCTATAAATCCAACTTTCTCGGTATTGGCGGATAGTATCATGCATCCTCCAAAAAGGATTTCCTGACTTGGAATATAGACAACCAGATTATCATATGTATGGGTTGGCCCAGGATAATATATGATAACTTCATTTGATCCTACCAGAACTTTTTGTTCTTCATTAATATTAAAAGTAATAGATGGTTTATAAAGTGATAAATTGGAATATACATCTCTGTATTTTTTATTCTTCTCTCCATTTAGCCAACCAATCATATTCGACATTGTAGTCTTACTTCTTGTTTCAAGAAGTTCACATGTCAAGTCAGAACCATATATTGGTATGTTTCTTATTGCCAATTCTTGATTGCCACCTAAGTTATCGATATGAAAGCCTGTGTTAATTTCTGTAATTGAAGACTGTTCACCAAACTTCTTTTCAATCCAATTCAATACTGAAATAGTTGCTTCTGGCGTATATGGTGTATCGATCCAAAGAATATTCTTTTTGTCCATCAAAACAATCAAAGAATTGCCCGGCCAAGGAAAACTGTGCGTCACCAAGAAAATATTGTTTTCGATTTCTGTAATTTCTAATTCTGCGTTTAATTGAACTATCGCCAGTTTTGCATCTTTTTTAGAGCAACTATGTAGTATAATCAACAGTACTGCAAATATACAAAAATATTTTATTATTTTTCTCATATCAATTCCTTTCGAAATATTATTAAGTATAACTCTCCGCTACCCGAATAATTTTGACCATCGGAACTATATGCCACCTACCGCCCCCTGTCAAATTCTCGATAAATATACTTTGTAGCATGGATCTTGCTGTGTATCGTTATAAAGGAGTTCGCAAATCCGACTATTCTGCAACCAAATACGGATTAGTCATGACTATTCTGCAATAGTGTTTAGAATAGTCAATAGGGAAAGACAGCAGGTTTCCGCGATTTTAGCAGATTTGGTGAAAAAAAATGGTTTTTGTTTCGGGACCGCTGCAGGTACAGCGTTTGCTGGATTTCCTGCACAAACTGTAGAAGTACCGAGTTGCCGCAAGGAAGTATAATAGTGTATTCAGGAGTATCAACAATTGCCCAAGTGCAGGCTGTGCCAGGATGCAAACCCTGATTAATGAGATTCCGAGGAAGCTGTGCTTTGCTAGCTGCTGTATACTTCACCCTTGTCGAAAATGATGCGCCATACGCCGGGCGAAACTTGTTTCCATATCGAGTTGAACACGGCCACCTGTTTGTGGTCGGAGCTTCGGTACACTGGACCGGAGCTTAGAGCCAGGTCTTCGGCAACACGAACTGCTACTTGCGCCGGTTCCCAGGAGAAGGGGGCCTCTGGTCCTGTGAAGAAATCACTCCAGGCTGCGGATACTGCTGCTTTACCTTTGATAAAGCCCGAGTTGCCATAAAATATGCAGTCTTCTTCTAGAAAAGAACAGAAGTCTTCGAAATTACGATCAGACATGCTCGCCGCGAAGGCTTTTTCAGTTTCCCATACCTGGTTTTCAATCGTGGATAAGTGGTTCATGCTTTTGTTTTGACAGCCAGCCTTTTGAAAGCGGACTGTCAGAATCTCCTTTGCACTTGGTTTGCGCCTTGCCACTGGCCTGGGTCCTGGCTCTGAAAGCCCCGCCGGCTATTGAGAAACAGTGGACAGAGAATCCTTTTCGGTACTCTTTATTTTATACCTATTTATTAGCTTGCGTGTTAGTTTTTTTAGCGCTATTTTCATCAATACCGCCAGGGTGTAAGCCGGTGGATGTCAGGTATTTGTTGTCGACTTAAGGCCAGGAGTGTATATTTGAGAAAACCATTGGACCTGGACACTTTGGTATTGGTATTGAACAAGATGGGCCACTCTGGAGTAGTGAGCGCTTGGTACGAGTTGGAGCAGCTGAGCGGCGGTACTGTCGGTGAAGTATGGCTGCTTAGCGGCTCAGCTGCACTTGCCGGCGGAACAAAGATTGCCTTCCAGCTGGTTTTAAAGGTTCAGCAAAAATGGGAACGCCATGGCGACCCGGATTCCTGGCGCCGGGAGTACGACCTGTATGTGTCCGGTTTGGATGCTTTGTTTCCGGGGAAGTTGCGCTGGCCGGAATGTTATCATGCGGCCATGAATGAGGCAGATGATGAAATACAGCTATGGCTTGAGTATATAAACGGCGTTTCCGGCGCGGATTTGCCGCCGCCGGCCTACGAGCTGGCAGCCTACGAACTGGGCCGCTTTCAGGGCACTTTGTACGCCTCCAGGCCGACCGTGCTGAATACTCTGGTCAACCTAAGTCCTGTCGATTATGCCGAGCGCTTCTACAAGCATTACCGTTCTTGGGACAGGGTATACGATTATATCCGGTCGGAAGGCTGCGCTATTCCAAAGCATCTCTGTGTGATGTTGATAGCGCTTGACGACAGCTCCGAGGCTGTTTTTGAACGCATTCGTAAACTGCCGCTGGTACTCTGTCATCGAGATTTTTGGGTTGAGAATATTTTATTGCAGAATGATACGATCTATCTTATCGACTGGGATACAGCCGGGTGGGGCTATCTGGGCGAGGATGTGGCAAGTCTGCTGGCGGACGAGGCCGATGTTGAACACCTGGCAGACAATTACCGGCGCTGTGTTCCCGCCTACTACAGGGGCTTTATGGAGTTTGCCGGCATATCCGCTATAGAGCATGATTGCATTAAAGATTTTATGTTTTTAATGTACGGCTACCGGCTGGTGGAATGGTTTCTGGATGCCGAAGACCAGGCTGCAAAAGACCTGCAGCTGAAAACCTTGCAAGGAATATTTGATATCGCTCAAAGCATGAACTGAAGCTGGCTGGACGACCTGTGTACGGAACGTCGCGGCTTCGACGACTGATTCCAACGCATTCATTGCCGGGTTTGTCTGCTCAATAATCGATGCTCTGCAAATCCCGCCAGCTTACCAGCTTGCCGCTGTTGGTCTGTAGGCTTTGGTCACCGCCATACACTACACAGGAGTTATCCTTGCCGGCACCGGAAAGATCCTGCCAGTATCTGAGATTGTCAAAATAGCTTGTTGTTATGGTTTTACCTGATTTTATCTCTATCGGCAATAATCCTGAACCAATTTCCAGCATGCAGTCGGTTTCTTTTCCCTGGCTATCCTGCCAGAACCACGGCCTACGTTGTCCGCCCCGGTTAAGCTCGCGCTTAATAAACTCATTGATAACCAGGTTTTCGAAGAGCGCGCCTTTCAGATAATGCACCGCAACCTGGCCGGCATCCCTGATTCCCAGCAGCGAGCAGGCAAGTCCTGTGTCATAAAAATATAGCTTTGGTGGTTTTACTAGACGTTTGCTGAAGTTTTTATAATAAGGCTGCATTCTGTACACAATAAAGGAACTTTCAAGAATCGCCAGCCAGGCTTTTGCGGTGTTGGGACTTATTCCCGCATCGTTTGCTAGGCTGCTATTGTTCAGTATCTGGCCAGTGCGCCCGGCGCAAAGACGGACAAACTGCAAGAATGCATTGCTGTCCCCTATATTTTTCATCATGCGTACATCTCTTTCGATGTACGTCTGGATATAAGAAGGGTAGAAATCTTGAGGTTCCAGTTCGCGGTCGTAGACGCGTGGATAATGCCCTTTGAACACAACGCTCTCACTGCTTTCGGACGATTTCGGGAGTTCTTCCATCGAAAGGGGCAACAAATTCAGGACAGCGGTGCTTCCTGCCAGAGTCTGGCTGATTGTTTCCATAAGCAAAAAGTTTGAATTCATGTAATTCTGCAATCCAATTGCGGATTTGTATGATTATCTTTGCGCTTGGGTTTTTCTCTGTCGCGCCTGCCACTCGCAAATGACGCACCGGACTGCAGGATGGTGTGTCTGTCCACCTGCGGGTTGCTTTTCAGCCAGAATCTGCAAAAATCCCAAATTGACAATTGAATCAAGTATGGTCTTTACATGACTATACTATAGTCATATACTATGGATATGCACACTATTGCTATCGCTGAACTAAAGGCGCATTTAAGCGCTGAACTCAAAAAAGTCCGATCCGGGCAGACTCTGCTTATATTGGACCATCGACAACCGGTGGCTCGTATCGTTCCGTTATCCAGCGGTATCAGCTACAAGCATAAAGCTTCACGGCCTCCCCATTGGCAGGAATATACTCCCTTGGTCAGACATGATCCGCTGACTGCTCTTGAGGCAGAGAGGGCTGATTCGTGGTAGCCTACCTGGACAGTTCGGTAGTGTTGCGCTATATCCTGCTGGGCGACACGGCCTTGCATCATGCCATGGCGTTTCCCCGTCTGGTATCCAGCGAGCTGCTGGAGATAGAATGCCGCCGTACCATCAACCGCTGCCGCCTGCAAAACGAATTGGGTGATGATACATTGGTGCAGGCCCTGGATCGTTTGGATCAGCTCCTGCAGATGGTCGATCTTATAGAACTTGATGGACCAATAAAGCAACGGGCCATGGCCAGCTTCCCGGTAGTGGTAAAGACGCTGGATGCCCTGCACCTGGCAACGGCCCAGGCTTTGGCGGCCGAGGAAGCCCCGGCCGGGCTTCAGGTTTTCAGTTACGACAAGGCAATGAATCTCTGCGCCCGTGCCCTGGGCTTTGGAACGCCCCTGGCTACAGGTTAATTCTGAAGCGACGCGACAACCCTCTCCGGTCGCCGCGCCGCCACGTTACTGTCTTATTCCCCATCCTCGCGCACACAGTCCACAAAATATCTCTTTGATCCGTCAGGCATAGTTTCGGTAACCAAGCCGTGGATGTCGGTGATGAACACCGGGAATCGGGAGTTAAAGCTGCGCGCGAACTGCAGGAATTTTACGATGGTGGCGTTAAAGCGCTCGCCGGGTATCAGGAGCGGGATTCCCGGCGGGTAGGGCGTCAGCAGCACCGAGGTTATGCGGCCCTCAAGCTCGTCGATCGGCACCCGGTCGGTCTCGTGGTGTGCCATTTTGTCCCAGGCATCGGAGGGCCGCATCGCCGGTATCATGATGGAGGTATACATCTCGGTGGTAAGGCGGGCCACATTATGCTTGCGGTATTCCTCATGCATAGACTGGCACAGGTCTTTAAGCCCGAATTTGTCGCGCGTTGGGTTTTCCTTCAGGTACTCCGGCATCACCCGCCAGATGGGCGTGTTTTTATCGTAGGCGTCCTTGAACTGCTGCAGTTCGGTAACCAGCGAGTTCCAGCGTCCCTTGGTAATGCCGATCGTGAACATGATAAAGAAGCTGTACAGTCCGGTCTTCTCCACCACGATGCCGTGTTCTGCCAGGTATTTAGTCACCACGTTGGCCGGAATTCCCCAGTCCTCGAAACGGCCGTCCACCTGCAGGCCGGGGGTTATGATGGTCGCCTTGATCGGATCGAGCATGTTGAAGTTTTCCTCGATCCCTTCAAAACCGTGCCAGTCCTCGCCAGGCTTGATCATCCAGTCCGATACCTCGCCCATGCCTTCCTCGGCTAGTGCTTCCGGTCCCCAGACTTTAAACCACCAGTCGTCGCCCCAATCGGCTTCTACCTTGCGCATCGCCCGGCGGAAGTCCAGTGCTTCCTTGATCGATTCCTCGACCAGGGCTGTGCCTCCCGGCGGTTCCATCATCGCGGCGGCCACGTCGCAGCTGGCGATAATCGCATACTGGGGCGAGGTGGAGGTGTGCATCAGATAGGCTTCGTTAAAGAGGTTGCGGTCCAGCTTCTGGGTTTCCGAGTCCTGCACCAGGATCTGGGAAGCCTGGGACAAGCCGGCTAGCAGCTTGTGTGTGGATTGGGTCGAATAGATCATCGACTCCCGGCAGCGCTTGCGGTTTTCGCCGATCGCGTGATAGTCACCATAGAAATCGTGGAAGGTGGCGTGGGGCAGCCAGGCTTCGTCGAAGTGCAGGGAGTCGATCTTGCCGTCCAGCATGTCCTTAATTTCCTCGACATTGTACATGACGCCGTCATAGGTACTCTGGGTGATGGTCAGGATCCGGGGTTTTTTGCCCGTTGCCTTTTTGGCAAAAGGATGCGCCGCGATCTTTTTCTGGATGTTCTCCCAGGTGAACTCGGAGCGGGGTATGGGGCCGATGATACCGTAGTTGTTGCGCGTCGGCATGAGAAACACCGGAATCGCGCCGGTAAGGATGATCGAGTGCAGATTCGATTTGTGGCAGTTGCGGTCCACGATGACTATGTCGCCGGTAGCGACCGTGGAA
>Ga0180007_10007430_pt1 | contig 10361 bp, 5 predicted proteins | sample MM_PC_MetaG_FD_121122 | JGI IMG/M metagenome (GOLD analysis project Ga0180007, IMG submission 121122) | Groundwater microbial communities from the Aspo Hard Rock Laboratory (HRL) deep subsurface site, Sweden - MM_PC_MetaG | ecosystem: Environmental > Aquatic > Deep subsurface > Groundwater...
GAGATATTAAAACTCTATTTTGAAATAGCGCCTTACGGCGGAAATATCCATGGAGTAAAAGCTGCATCGCTAAAGTATTTTCAAAAGCATCCTAAGGATTTAAGTCTTTCTGAATGCGCTCTCCTGGCAGGCCTTCCTCAATCGCCATCTTATCTTAGGCCGGATAGATATTCCACGCGCGCAGAGACAAGAAGAAATAGAGTTCTTTCAAGTATGTTAAAAAATGGCTATATAGCCGATGAACAGTATGAAAATGAAATTCACGAACCTGTTATAGCTGGTAATCGTCCATTTCCGTTTGAGGCAGCCCATTTTGCTCGTTTTATGAAAAATAAGTTTGAAGAATCTCAGATAGTAACTACCTTAGATTCGAATATTCAGCATTTTGCACAATTAGCTTTGGAGGGAAAGATTAATGAGTTAAGGCCATATGGAGTTACCAACGGGGCAATAGTTGTTATAGAAAATAAAATAGGCGCGGTGAGGGCGTTAATAGGCTCTGTTGATTTCTTCTCAGAAGAGAATTCTGGGCAGATAAATGGCGCTTTAAGTAGGAGATGCGCTGGTTCAACGCTTAAGCCTTTTACTTATGCATTAGCATTTGATAAAGGGTTTTATACTCCAAGAATGATGTTGGCCGATGTTCCAGTCCAATACGCAGGTTATGCGCCTCTCGATTATGACAGAGAATATAGAGGGCCTGTTACGGTAGAAGAGGCATTAGTTGATTCGCTCAATATCCCGGCCGTTGAGGTTCTTGATAAGGTTGGTTGTCGAAACCTTTACTACTTTCTGGAGCGTGTCGGTTTAAGTACATTAAATAAAGCGCCAGAACATTACGGCCTTTCTTTAACTCTTGGATCCTGCGAGGTTAAACTACTTGAACTGACCAATGCTTATGCTGCACTTGCGAGAACGGGTATTTATATGCCGGTTAAATATCTTGAAGATGGCAATCTTGAAACTTCAAGAAGAGTTATTTCTGAGGCATCTTCCTATCTAATAGCAAATATATTAAGTGATACTGAGCGTCTTAAGGCCATTGGGATATACAGAAACGATAACATTCATCCTAAACTAGCTTGGAAGACAGGAACGTCCTATGACCATAAAGACGCATGGACTATTTCTTATAATCCGGAATACACGGTGGGGGTTTGGCTTGGAAATTTCTCAGGTAAATCATCAAAAGTTTTAGTGGGCATAGAAACTGCGGCTCCGGTCGCAATCAGAATATTTGATTGGTTATACGCGAACAGAACCGCTCCATGGTATGAAATGCCCGATACTATTGGCGAGAGGTATGTGTGTGCTTTAAGCGGGGAACCGGCAAGCGATAATTGTGAACATCGCGTAAAAGATTTATATATAAAGCGATTTAGGACTACACAAATATGCAGCCTTCATGAGAAAGTAAATGGTGACGCTAAAGCATATGTAGTTCTCGATAAAGATAAGCCAATGATTGTATCCCCAGCTCATAAATGCGAGTATTTCATAACAGGTATGCCTAGAGATGAACAGAAACTAGTATTAACGGCCAATGTAGCAGCTGATACAAATAATCTTTATTGGTTTGTAGATGACAAGTTTTACGATAAAGGCTATATGGGCGAGAAGCTTTTTTGGGATATGGTACAGGGTAAACATACGATTACTTGTGCGGATAACTATGGCAGAAGTTCTTCTGTAACGATAGTTGTGAGATAAAAGGGAAAAAGGGAACAGGAAAAAGGTCGCTGCTCCCTTTTTTTTGAGATTGCCTTGTTCTTTTGCAGATGTTATAATATGTAATAAAATGTAATAATTCTGAATATGGACAAATTCATCGAATCTTATACTGTAGAAGAAGTTGCCGAAGCTCTGAAGCTGCATCCTTATACTGTTAGGAGGCTTTGCAGAGAGGATAAAATGCCGGGGTTTAAAATCGGCGGGCAATGGCGTTTCGATAAAAAGGAATTTGATGATTGGCGAAAAATAAAGAAATAACTTAATAAGAATATGAAAGTACATTACATCGCAAATATAACCGCAGGAGCGTTATTGATTCCTGAAAGCAGAAAAATAGCAGACCTAATGTTGAGACAAGTTTCAGCGGAAGAATGGAAGAAGGCTATTGAAGAAGAAAATATTCTGCAAAAGCTCAGCGTTTCTTCATCAAAGCGCGTAGCGTCATTTATTAGAGCTCGCCTTGGAATGATGGATTCTGCCTTATGGAAAATGGTGCGAGATGGCGATGGTATTTTAACAACACAGGCATTATTCTCATCGGCGATTAAGCATTGCCGGATATTAGGAGATTATCTTGATATTATTGTCTGTGAGCAGTTTAGAAGGTTAGAAGACAAATTGACTCCTGCTTTATGGGATGAATTTATCGTTTCGTGCAAACAAAGAGATCCTTCAATGGAAGATTTTCCACCGTCAACCGCAAAGAAGATGCGCAGTGTGGTGCATAAAATATTAGTTGAGGTCGGATATCTCCAAAGGGCGCATAATTGGACATTAAAAAGAATTGAAATTGTGCCAGAGATTATGGATTACCTCAAAAAAAACAATGAGTCCTATGTTCTTAAATGTATACAGGTGTCTAAATGAAAAAGAGTTTTGAAGAACGATTAAACGCTATTTTGCATGAGATCACAGAGGAGAAGTTTCTCAACAAAAAAGGGCTTGGTAATGAAATACCGTTTCATGTATTTGATTATCCGCCGGACTTCGAGTTAAAAATGAGGGAACATATCGATTTCATGATCAACCGTATCGCAAGTCATAATCAAAATATAAAACTCGTTCATATTAAACTTTTCGATTTAATGATTGAGCATATGCGTGAACGCGGCAATTTAGACAAGGCATTTGAACTTGAATCTGAAAAAGGGGCAACCGCGTTATGGAAGGCGATTTCTGCTTCCGTTAAGCCTGAGCGTTTTGTGAAGGTTATTGATGAAAAATATGAACTTAAAACCGCCAATCTTATTTTGATTAGCGGAGTGGGAACTATATGGCCCTGGGTGCGCGCACATTCGCTTTTAAATAACTTGCAAGGTATTACTGGTGATGTTTCTGTTGTTATGTTTTATCCCGGCAAATATAACGGCCAATCATTTCGACTATTCGATAGATTGGATGGAGATAATTATTATCGAGCATTTAGGCTCATCCCTGAATGAAATGGAGAGGTATATGAAAATTAAAGAACTTTTTACTAAAGATATCTTTAGACCGATCAATGGCGTTATTAAAGCGGAACAACAGGATCCCGCCTCAATATAGCAGGAATTAGATGAGCTGGTCTTAACAAAGGAATTAACCGAACATCTTGATAAATTCTTCTCAGTTTATTCTGAAACTGTAGATAATGCTTCACGCTCAGACGCTTCCGAAAAAGTCGGGGTATGGGTTTCTGGCTTCTTCGGTTCAGGCAAATCGCATTTCATAAAAGCATTATATTATCTGTTTTCAAACACGGAAGCTGAAAAAGAAGGTGTTCATAAAAAAGCGATTCAATTCTTCGAGGAGAAAATCACTGATGCAATGCTTTCTGGAAAAGTTAAACGAATCGCGGGTAAAGATACAGACGCAATTCTTTTTAATATAGATAGTAAAGCAGACCAGTCAAAAGGAAGGGACGCTATTTTAGCAGTATTCCTAAAAGTCCTAAATGATCTTCAAGGGTATTGCCCTGATTATCCTCATATCGCTCATATGGAACGTTATCTCGATAATAAAGGACTATTCGATGAGTTTAAACAGAAATATAGCGCATTAACCGGTGAGGAGTGGATAGACCGCAGGATTGACTGGCAGTTTAATCAGGATGAGATTATCAAAGTTCTTGCTCAGATTCTTGGACAGAGTGAAGAGGCATCAAGACGCTGGATTGACCATGCGGAAACAGATTTCTCCATGACCATAGAGAATTTCTCAAAATGGGTTAAAGAGTATCTGGATAAACAAGGTTCTAAACACCGGATATTCTTTTTTGTTGATGAAATTGGGCAGTTTGTCGGTTCTGATGGGCATCTAATGCTTAACCTACAGACCATCGTTGAAAACTTAGGTGTTACCTGTGATGGCCGGGCATGGGTTGTTGTAACCTCGCAGGAAGACATTGATAAAGTGCTTGATTCAACGAAAAGTAGTGGAAAATTTGATTTTTCAAAAATACAAGGACGATTTAGAACTCGATTATCCTTGTCTAGCTCTAATACGGATGAGGTAATACAAAAGAGGTTGTTAGAAAAGAAGGAGGGCTGCCATAAAGAATTAGCTGGAATGTACCAGCCCAAGGCAGACATCCTTAAAAATCAATTAATGTTTACCTCTGATACCGGGATGACACTTTCATCTTACCGAGACGCTCAAGATTTTATTAATGCCTACCCATTTATTCCGTATCAGTTTAAATTGTTGCAAAAGGTATTTGAAACTATTAGAAAAGCTGGGGCAACAGGGCTTCATCTTTCACGCGGAGAACGTTCAATGCTTGACGCGTTTCAACATGCTGTTAAAGAAGCAGCGAATAAAGATATGGGGATTCTTATACCGTTGTATTGGTTTTACCCATCGATAGAAAACTTTCTGGATACATCTGTAAAGAAAACTATTAATCAAGCAAAGGAAGTCTTGCATAATTTTGATGTTAATATACTTCAAACTCTTTTTATGATACGTCGAATTGAAGGATTTAAAGGGAATATTGATAATCTTGTCACTCTTTGCATTGAAAGTATTGATGAAGACCGATTTGAGTTGCGAACAAAGATTGAACAGACGTTATTAAGACTTGAAAAAGAATCCTTAATTGCCCGAAGCGGAGAGAATTATTATTTCTTAACAAATGAAGAACAGGATATTAGCCGTGAAATAAAGAATGTTGATCTAGGTTTTGGCGATGAAAGCCGTGCTCTAAACAAGATCATATTCGAAGATATTTACAGAGATGAAAAGAAGCACCGTTACGCTAAAACAGGAAAAGATTTTGATGTTTTGCGCATGTGTGATTTACAGGTGTTCGGCGGTCGCGTAGAGAAAGGGCTGACATGGTCGGTTATCTCACCATTCCATGATGAATATGCTTTATATGGCCAAGCAAGATGTATCGGAGAAAGCACTAATGATAATGGTTGTATCATTATTAAGCTTTCTGATAATAAACGACTTGGGGAAGAAATAAAAATACTTTTGCAAACGGATAAATATATTGCAAGAAAGAACGATGGCAATGAAGAGGTAAGACGTATTTTAAATGACCGCAGGTCTGAGAATCGTGACAGAAAAACAAAACTTATTGAGCTCGTCAAATCGCTACTCACAGAAGCTGAATTTTATATTAATGGACAGGAGTGGAAGGACGCATCGGAAGATGTTTTAACTGTACGTGTCCGTGCCTTAGACTATCTTATTGATAATACTTTCCCCAAGATGGGGTATATTGAACATCCTTGTGCCAATCCTCAAGCCGAAGTCCAATCTGTATTAAGGCATGATGATACAACTCAACGGACGTTTGATATGAATGTCCCTGAAAATAATCCCCGTGCGGCAAAAGATGTGCGGGAATATATTTCTCTTTGCGCGATGCAAAGCAAACAGATGGTCATACATGAAATTATTGAACGATATGGACTGCGTCCCTTTGGATGGAATGAATGGGAAACTGCACTTTTGTTGGTAAAGCTGTTTTGCCTTGGTGAAATTCAATTTGTATTAAATGGCGGGATTGTTGAGAGGAGCAGGGCATATGAAGTCATTTCACGTACAAGTAACTGGAAGAAGATCACTATTCGTCAGCGCAAAGTAGTCGATTCTTCTAATATCGAAGAAGCTCGCAAACTCGGACAACAGATATTCGGAGAAATGGGCCCAGATAAAGAAATCCAGTTATTCGAATTTCTAAAGAATAAGTGTGAAGACCTCTCCATAAAATTATCGCAGTATAAAACGCTCGCTGATACAGGAAAATATCCCGGATTAGACGATATTAATGAGCTTCTGCGCCTTGCAAGTATTCTAATAAATTCAAATGACAGCTTTGATTTTATAGCTCGATTTCTGGAAAACAAGGAAGATTTGACTGATGCTGCTAATTCCTTTGCCGACATTGAAGCATTTTACACCAAACAACGCATGCAGTGGGATGAACTCCGTGACGCGGTTGGGCGTTTTGAACTTAACCGGTTCGACTTGGAGAAAGATACAGATGCAAAAAGTGCTTTACTTAGAATGAAAAATATTTTACAGGCATCCGCTCCATATGGAATCATTCAGGAAGCGGCTAAGCTAATTCAGGCGGTTGGTGATATTAATAATAAGCTGCTTAAAGACGCTCGTGAATATGCCAGAAAAAGTATTTCTGAAGTAATGGGTCAATTTGAGAAAGAGGCAAAAGCTATGAAGGCTGCAAAGGAAAATATTGAAAATGCAGTTGATAAATTTAAAAGGCTTGCCGAACGGGCAGATAATGAGCCGAGTATTACTAATATCAGGCGCTTAATCGATGAATCAAAAAACCTTTTTGAAGAAGAGATTAATCGTATAGCTCAGTCTGTATCTGGATCAAAAGAAAAGCCTCAAGTCAAAGAAGTAAAAACTTTTCATGTTAAGAGTATCGCTAAGAAATCTTTCCTTGAAACAGAAGAGGATGTGGATGAATTTATTGATGATCTCAGTAAAGACCTGAAGTCTTCAATTAAAGATGGAAAACGTCTCAGGATAGAATAAACGAGATTAGGGAGAATAAACATATGAATAAAAAAGAAATTATTTCTTGGATCTTGTCAATCCCAACGGAGGATCGCACTACAGAGTTTAAACGTTTGGGAGACCAAGATGTTTCTGTTTCTAAAATTATTGAAAGTATTGTTGCGATGACAAATACAGATGGTGGAATTATTATATTGGGGGTTGCCGATCCGGAGAAAGTAAAGGTTAAAGGGCTCGAAAGAGTCTATGGGATTGAAGAAAATCTGGAAAAATATGATGAAATTGGTCGTGAAATTGCAAGAATTATTCCTCCTATGTCCATGCTGTGGCCGCCGATGCAAATAAAGTGTGAAAATAATCGTACAATCGGACTGATACAAGTTCCTAAAGCTGGGGAACATATTCACGCTATTAATAACAAAGTTTTTGTACGGCTAGAAAAAGGGAATAAAGTATTAACGCCGTATGAAGTAATAAAATATTCATATGCCCGTGGTTTTCAAAAAGCTGATAGAGAACTCGTTGATGTTGATTTTGAATTGCTCAGAACAGATTATTTTGATCACTGGAGAAGGGGGCGAAAAATTTCTGCAGGAAATATTGAAGATATATTGATGCACAATGGATTATCGCGGAAAAATGAAAACGGAAAGATAATGTCAACCCGCGCAGCTGTTCTTCTTTTTGCTCAGTATCCACATACTATAATGGATACGAAGTGTGCGATTAGGGTTTGTCAATATGAAGGGACTATTGAGAAAATTAGTGAAACACCAAATCTTATTGGCAAGCCAAAGACCATTGATGGTCCAGTGATCAAATTGATCGAAAATGCTCAGGAATATGTTCTTACTTTGCTACGATCCGGGATTAAGTTGCCATCATCAGGATTTGTGAATGAATATCGAATACCGGAAAGAGCAGTAAAAGAAGCAATTACCAACGCTGTAATTCACCGCGATTATTACATGAAACGGGATATTGAGATAAATATTTTTGAAGATCGTGTTGAGATTGTTAGTTCCGGTTTATTCCCGTATAATATTACCCCTTCGAATATAGGTTTTGTGCGGTCTGATGGCTATAGGAATGATTTATTAGTAAAACATTTAAGAGATTTTCCTGATCCGCCTAATCTTGATCAAAATGAGGGCGTGCGGGCTATGAGGGCGGAAATGGAAAAGTACAATTTATATCCGCCTGTTTACATAACATATCCTATTGTTAAAGATTCTGTTTGTTGTGTATTGTTGAACGCAAAACGTGCAAGCGAGTGGGATAAAGTATATAGTTATTTAAGCAAAAAAGAAAAATATGTAGCTAACGAAGATGTGAGAAAAATACTGGGAAAGACAGATACAGTTAAAGTCTCAAAGATTTTGAAAAAATGGGTTGATCAGGGGTTATTGAGGAGAATAGATTCAAAGTCTAAAAAGAACATCAAATATCGCCTCCCGAGCGGGGAAATGGCTGATTTCTTATTTACCCAAGGCAAAAGTAAATAAAAACAAACATATTGATATTAAAGGACTTACGGAGATTTTGTTTGCAAAATGGCTTAAAAATGAAGGAATTTCAAGCTAAATGAATAAAAACAAGTTAAAAACGTATGCCCCTCAAGCGCGTGAAGAATTTATTAAGATTATCACTGAGCGTGCGGCACTCTATGGTATTACTGCGAAAAAAATTGAGCCTTGTCAAATAAAAGGGGACTATGCTTTCATTTCAGGCAAGCCTTTCCCGAAATCAACTGAAAAGTCACGTGGCGAACTTGTAAAAAGGATTGAATCCAAAGGCTTTTCTCAGGTTATGGAGGAAGCAGCCTATACTTGGTTTAATCGGTTTGCCGCAATACGATTTATGGAATTAAACGGATACCTTTCTCATGGTTATCGCGTATTGAGTCATCCGCAAGGCCAATCTGAACCGGAAATATTGGAAAAAGCGCAATATCTTGAACAATTGGATGGGTTGGAAAAGGAAGAAATTATTGCCCTTAAAACAGCTGGTAATAAAGATGCTGAACTTTATCGTAAATTGATTATTGCCCAGTGTAATGAGCTCCATAGCGCCATGCCATTTCTATTTGAAAAAGTCGATGATCCTACAGAACTCCTTCTTCCGGATAATCTACTTAATACGGACTCAGTTATTCGCCAAATGGTGGATGAAATTCCTGAAGAAGATTGGAAGCAGGTTGAGATTATTGGCTGGCTGTATCAATTTTATATCTCAAACAAAAAAGACACTTTAATGAAGGCGAAGAAAGCATATAGAACAGAAGATATTCCCGCGGTTACCCAGCTTTTTACACCAAATTGGATAGTTAAATACCTTGTCCAGAATTCTCTCGGGGCTAAATGGCTGGCGACATATCCTACATCAATCATTAAAGAAAAAATGGAATATTATATTGAACCAGCAGAACAGACAGATGAAGTGAGGCAACAGCTAAAAGAGATAACGCCTGATTCATTAAATCCTGAAGAATTAACGGTTATGGATCCTGCCTGTGGCTCAGGACATATTTTAGTTGAAGCTTATAGCCTCCTAAAACAGATTTATTCGGAGAGAGGTTATCGGCCGAAAGATATCCCAGCCCTTATTCTTGCGAAGAACCTTTACGGTCTTGAGATAGATGATCGCGCGGCACAGCTTGCTGGGTTTGCGCTTATGATGAAGGCAAGGCAGGATGACAGACAGATTTTCGAGAAACAAATAAAGCCTAAAGTTTTGGTATTAAAGTCTGCTAGTGGTCGAGTGCAGGGGAAAAAAGAATCGGCTGTTATTGTGCGATTAATAGAAATATTTGAAAATGCTTCTACTTTTGGCTCGCTTATTCGAATTCCGGAAGAATTAATTCTTAAACTTTCTTCAATTAAACAGGAACTTGAACATAAGAAAGAAGACCTTAGCTCTCATGACGTCTTTACTGGATCTCAATATTATGAAGACTTACTTGACCTAGTAAAACAAGCTGAAATATTATCCAATCGATACGATTGCGTTATTGCTAATCCGCCGTACATGGGTGGTAAATATATGAATACACGATTAAAAGAATTTGTAAGAAACGACTATAGGGGATATGAAAAAGATTTGTTTTCTACGTTTATCATTCGAGGTCGCGAACTCGCTAAAGAAGAAGGTAACTTAGGATTTATGTCGCCTTTTGTATGGATGTTTATATCATCGCATGAGGATATGCGTTTAAATCTGATTAACACAGCCACATTAACCAACTTGATTCAATTGGAATATTCTGGTTTTGCTGAAGCTACCGTGCCTATTTGCACTTTTACTTTTACAAACACACACTTCAAGAACTTTAAGGGATCGTTTATTCGCTTATCAGACTTTCGGGGTTCGGAGAATCAATCTCCTAAGACATTGGAGGCCATACAAAATAAGAAGTGTAATTGGTTTTATACCGCTAATATTGATGACTTTAAAAAGATTCCTGGATCGCCAGTTGCGTATTGGGTGAGTGACAAAGTTCGAGATCTCTACTCAACTTGTCAATTGCTTGAGGATGTAGCTGAACCAAAGCAGGGAATGGCAACCACAGATAATGACAGATATCTTCGATTTTGGTGGGAACTTGATTATTCAAAGATTGGATTTAATCTAAGATCAATGAAAGAGGCAGTTAA
>Ga0180007_10007431_pt1 | contig 10358 bp, 7 predicted proteins | sample MM_PC_MetaG_FD_121122 | JGI IMG/M metagenome (GOLD analysis project Ga0180007, IMG submission 121122) | Groundwater microbial communities from the Aspo Hard Rock Laboratory (HRL) deep subsurface site, Sweden - MM_PC_MetaG | ecosystem: Environmental > Aquatic > Deep subsurface > Groundwater...
GCCACTCCATTTCTCATGAACGGCGGCAACCCCCATACCGGCCGCAAAGGGTATTACTCCTGCTATCCTCTCGGCACGGTCGCGGACTCCACCAAGGCCATATTCGACATGGAACGCGACCTGGTGACCATATTCCAGCATTCCGGCGGCGGCGGCATCGATGTTTCCAAAATAAGACCGAAGGGCACCAGTGTTGACAGGGGCCAGGGCACCGCATCCGGGCCGGTTTCCTTTGCCAAGGGGTATTCCCAGCTCTCGGCCCGCATCAGCCAGGGCGGCAAGAGACGCGGCGCCCTCATGATCCAGGCCGACTGGGACATCCAGGATGTCAAGGAGCTGATCACCTTCAAGGGCGACAAGCCCGGCATCTTTACCGGCTGCAATGTTTCGCTCAATATCACTGACGACAAATTCTGGAAGGATGACGAACTCATCCACCTGATTGCCGAATACATCTGGAAATCCGGCGACCCCGGCCTGCTTTTTACCAGGAAAAGCCTGGACAACACCCCGGTGCCGCGCAAGCACAACCCGGTATTCTCCAACCCCTGCGGTGAGTATCTCTCCACCAAGGACACGGCCTGCAACCTGCTTACCGTCAACCTGTCGAAATGCCTGACCAAGGATTACGGCGACTACCTTAATGAAGTCTATGACGCGGCCCGGCTGGCGGCGATTGCCGGCAACGAGATTCTTGACATGGGAGGCTTCCCGCCCATTGAGCGGATAAAAAAGAAGACTCTGGAGTTCAGGCCGATCGGCATCGGATTCACCGGCCTGCAGCTTGCCATGAACTATTTCGACATCTCCTACACCGAGGAAAAGGAGGCGCCGCAGTTTGCCAAGGCCACCCAGCTGGCCCTGATGCTCGGTTCCATGCAGGGAAGTCTTGACTATGCCGAATTCTCGGCTAAAAAAGGCAAAAAAACATGTGTCAAGAAATGGAGCAAAACTTATGTGACAAAAATCAAGAAAGATGCACTCCTGTTCGCGGAAATCGATATGCCGAAAAAAATCTCCTGGGAGAAACGGATCAACAGCATCTTCGGCGAAATAGAAAGGCTCGGAGGCCTGTACAATTCCGTCACCACGTCCCAGGCCCCCACCGGCTCGATTTCCCAGCTTATGCGGGTTGCATGCACCGGTGTTGAACCTTACTTTTCAATGATCCAGACCAGAAAAGTCAAGGACGTGGATGATTCCTGGAAGGAATTCACCCTGGTGCCGCTGGAATTTTACGGCTATGACGGGGAAAGGCTTACCTGGATCGAAGACCAGACCGCGCACAAGATCAATCCGTATCAGCAGATCCGCATCCTGGAAGCCTGCCAGTCTTTCAACCACACCGGCGTTTCCAAGACCATCAACCTGCCGGCCGATACCACGGTTGACGACATCAAGAAGATGCTCTTTGTTGCCAAGGACAGCAACCTGAAGGGAATCACCATGTTCCGCGATTCCTCCATGGCGGGAGTGCTCTCCGACAGCGCCTCCACCAAGTCCTCATCCATTTCATTTTCAGACATGTCGGAAAGGACCGGCAGCACCTTTAAATTCAGCGGACCATCCTCCCTCTATATCACTGCCAACGAGGGAGACCAGGGACACCTGCGCGAAATCTTTCTGAACACCACCAAGTCGGGATCAACCATCCACGGCATGTGCGAGGCCCTGGGCCGGGTCATTTCCGTGGCGCTTCAGCATGATTACCGGCTGGTGGGCAAAATCGCCCGCACCCTGGAAGACATCTCGTCGGACGGCGCCTGGCAGAACATAAAACTCGGCCGAGTCTATTCAATTCCGGCCGCCCTTGCCAAGGTCATGGATCACAACGCCACCTCACCGGAAGAGAGGGAGGATCCGGAGCCCTATGCCCATCCCTCATCCTACTCTTCATGCCCGGCCTGCGGCAAGCTGACCCTGCGACGCAGCGGCGGCTGCAGTCTGTGCGTGAGCTGCGGCTATACGACGTGTTGATAAATTAAAAATTACGAATACTCCCTGGTTTTCAAAAAGTTGATATCCGGCCACTCCTCCATGGTGCGTTTCAACCGCCAGTCGCCGGATGCCAGGTAGGTGAGATGGCCTTCCGAGTCCAGGGCCAGTGATCCCTGAAATTTTTTCCTGAACTCAGCCAGCTTCTCCTTGCTTGCAGAGGTTACCCAGCGGGCCGCGCCGTAATCCACCGATTCGTAGAGTGCTTCAGCGCCGTACTCGGCCTTGAGGCGGGCCATGGTCACGTCAAACTGCAGAACACCCACCGCCCCGAGGATATAGTCGCTGCCGAGAAGCGGCTTGAACGCCTGCACCGTTCCCTCTTCAGCCAGCTGCTCCAATCCCTTGTGGAGCTGTTTTATCTTGATCGGGTTCTTGAGGATTATACGGCGGAAATGCTCCGGGGCAAAGTTGGGGATGCCGGTGAATTTCAGGCACTCCTTCTCGGTAAAGGTATCCCCGATCTTGATCGTGCCGTGATTGTGGATGCCGATGATGTCGCCCGGATATGCCTCCTCGACATTGGTTCGGTTCTGGGCCATGAAAATGGTGGCGTTGGCCAGGGCCATCTCCTTGCCGGTCCTGTGGTGTATCACCTTCATCCCGCGCCGGAACCGGCCGGAACAGATGCGCATGAAGGCGATACGGTCGCGATGGGCCGGATCCATGTTGGCCTGGATCTTGAAAGTAAAACCGGAAAAATTTTCCTCGTCCGGCAGAACCGGCCTGGTCGTGGTCGGACGCTGGCCGGGAGCGGGCGCCAGCTCGACAAAGGCGTCCAGAAGCTCACAGACCCCGAAATTGTTGATGGCGCTGCCAAAGAACACCGGTGTCTGGTTGGCCTTCAGGTAATGATCATGGTCGAACGAGTTGGCCGCACCCTCCAGGAGATCGATGTCCCTGCGCAGTTCATCCGCCTGGGAGCCGAGCAGTTCATCAAGGCGGCTGTCGGCAAGATCGCCAATGACTATGGCATTCTTTTCACGGGTCTCGCTGCCGGATTTAAAGAGGTGCAGTTCGCGGCGGTAGAGGCTGTAGACCCCCTTGAACCGTTTTCCCATGCCGATGGGCCATGACAGGGGCGCGCATTCGATCTGCAGTTTCTCCTCGATGTCGGAGAGTATCTCCAGCTGGTCCATTCCCTCCCGGTCCAGCTTGTTGATAAAGGTGATGACCGGCGTGTTGCGCATGCGGCAGACTTCCATGAGCTTGGTGGTCTGCGCCTCCACGCCCTTGGCATTGTCAATCACCATCAGGACGGAATCCACTGCGGTCAGCACCCGGTAGGTGTCCTCGGAAAAATCCTGGTGGCCCGGCGTATCAAGCAGGTTGATCTCATAATCCCGGTAATTGAACTTCATCACCGAACTGGTCACGGAAATACCGCGCTGCCTCTCGATCTCCATCCAGTCGCTGGCCGCGTGCCTGGCTGCTTTCCGCGCCTTGACCGCACCGGCCATCTGGATGGCGCCGCCAAAGAGCAGCAACTTTTCCGTCAGGGTGGTCTTGCCTGCGTCCGGATGACTTATGATGCCGAACGTACGTCGTTTTTCAATTTCTTTCTGTAACTGCCTGCTCACCGTCTACCTCGATTTCAACTCCTGTACAGCAGCCACGAGCCCGCGGCCCTCCGCTCAAATCGCGGGATTGTTCCCCGCTCGCAGCGGGATCTGCGACGCGCTAACAAGCGTTTCACAAAACGAAACGCTAGGCCTCTGCCACAGATTGATAAGTACTACCCCGGCTGCGCCGGGATCGTTCGCTCTAAGCGTTTTAAAAGACAAAACGCTAGGCTCACAAAAAAAACGGGCCCCATTGGCCCGCTCGTCATCAAACCTGTCCCGGTCGGTAACTCGCAAAGCGGCCGGGGCAGGCAATACTAAACGCAACGAACCTTTTTTGCCATCATTTTTTTCAAAAGGGGCACCCACATCTTTCCTGACCGACTTGATGAGCGGAGTGACGGGAAACCGGACCATTTGCCAACATGTACCACAACGTGGTAATTATTTGATTTTTCTTTGTTTTTCTGTTTGACATGGTATGAGCAACTCATTTATACTGTAATAAATACCTATACAGCTGTCACGACTTTCCACGGCTTCTTCGCTGGCGACAATAAACGGACAGGACACATGCCCGAGGTCAGACAAAAAAAAATCAGCAAACTGATCCTTGCCCTGACCGTCACCTCCGGCCTCCTGTTAACAGTGTGCACCTCGCTTTTCTCCCTGTATTTCGAATACCAAAGGGATGTTCATCTTGTTGAAAGAGAAATAGACAGAGTCATCAGAAGCAGCCTGATCAGCCTGGGCAAAAACCTCTGGGAGGGAGATGAGGAACATGTCCTGCTCCAGCTGGAAAGCCTCATGAGTGTCCCGACCATCCGGTACCTGAAGATCGACAACTCTGACCAGATTTCCGGCGTTACACTGGGAAGTCCGGTGAACCAGAGGGAAGCCATAGCCAGTTCTTTTCCTCTTTCATATACCCATAACGGACAGGATATTCAACTGGGCGTCCTGTACCTGCAGGGAAGCACTTTGAATGCACGGAATGAGGCCCTTCATCATCTGCCGGCCATCATTCTTACCCAGGCGACAACCGTGTTCCTTGTTTCCCTGCTCGTCTACTTTCTGGTTCACAAGCTGGTCATTCGCCACCTGGCGACCATGTCCTTCTTTGTAAGACATATGCATCCATCAAACACGAATGGCCCCTTGCAGCTTTCCCGCCAGGCTTCCGAACCGCCCGATGAGCTGGATGAGGTCGCCAATGCCATCAATGAACTGCGGAACAACCTGCAAGAATCATATGCCGAGTTGCAGGCAACCAACGAAAACCTTAAAAACGATATTGCCGAACGCAAGCTGATCGAGGAACAACTGAGGACGGCAAAGACCACGCTGGAGAATGTCTTTGACAGCATCATCCCCCTCTGCATTACCGATACAAACCACCGGATCACCCAGAGCAACCATTCCTACAACACGGTTTTCGGCAAACCGAACCGCAACGGTTCCCCGATGAAATGCTATGAATCCCGCCCCGGCGACCAGTGCAGGACCACGGAATGCCCTCTTTACAAGATACAAAGCGGTGCCAGGGAGGTTGCCTATGAAACAAACAAGCAGGAGTCTGACGGCAGCAGGAAATATTTTGTCATCCATTCGAGACCGTTTATTGATGAGTCCGGAAACCTGCTCGGTTCGATTTCAAGCTTCCATGACATAACCGCCCGCAGATCAGCTGAAGAGGCCAGGGAAAAAACCGTTGCCGAACTGCAGAAAGCCCTGGCCAAAGTAAAACTTTTGAGCGGCTTTCTGCCCATCTGCGCATCCTGCAAAAAAATCCGTGATGACAAAGGGTACTGGAACCAGATCGAGGAATACATCCACGCCCATTCGGAGGCGGAGTTCTCCCACGGCATCTGCCCGGACTGCGTCAAAAAAATGTACCCGGATTTAAATATTGAGTTTAAAAAGGGTTGATTCTTTCAGTCCCTTTTCCCGCCCGCTTTGCCCCGACATTCATCCCATCCAGCATCCAGACCTGCTTCGGGGGTCCCTGCAAACGCCCGGCTTCAAAAAGCCGGTCATGTTCCCCTCTCCCTTGACAAACCAGGGCTGGGGTGTTTTTTTGATTGCGGATTACGGATTGCGGATTTGAGAAGAGATATTCATGAAAAAAAAGACCAGGGAAATTCTCCGGGCCAGGCTGCTCCACTGGTTTGCCGAGCACGGCCGCGACCTGCCGTGGCGGCGGACATATTCGCCCTATCACATCTGGATATCGGAGATCATGCTGCAGCAGACACAGATGGACCGGGCGGTCTCCTATTTTGAGCGCTGGATGAAACACCTGCCTCATATTGCCGCTGTTGCGGATGCGCCGGAGGAAAAAATCCTCAAACTCTGGGAAGGATTGGGCTATTACAACAGGGCCCGCAATATCCACCGGTCGGCGCTGCTCCTCCTGCAAAACCACATGGGGAAACTGCCGGAAGATTACGATGAACTGCTCCGGCTGCCGGGTATCGGCAAATACACGGCAGGAGCCATCATGAGCCTGGCCTTTAACCGGGACTACCCCGTTGTTGACGCCAACGTGGAAAGAATTTTTTCCCGCCTGTTCAATATCAGCACCCCGATAAAGAGCATCGAAAACAGGAATTTCCTCTGGGAAACCGCGCAGGATCTTCTGCCGGCCGGCAAGGCCCGCTCATTCAACCAGGCCCTCATGGAACTCGGCGGGCTGATCTGCCTGCCGGAAAAACCACAATGCCGGACCTGCCCGTTCACCGATATCTGCGAGGCCTTTCGTCATGACCTCATTGCGGAACGGCCCGTGAAACCCGGTAAAAAAAGAACGGTTTATATTGAAATGGCGACCGGCATTCTTGTCCACCGCAACAGGATATTTATCCAGAAACGACCGTCGGAAGGGGTGTGGGCCAATCTCTGGGAATTTCCCGGCGGCCAGCTGGAAAAAAACGAGTCACCGGAAGAGGCCCTGGTCAGGGAATTCGCTGAAGAGACCGAACTTGCCGTCGGCCGGCTCGTAAAGATCGGTGTGGTCAAACACAGCTACACCTTCTACCGGGTCACCCTTCACTGTTATTTCTGCCGCCTGACTGACGGCGGGACCACCCCTGTCCTGCATGCGGCCCAGCAGTATCGCTGGATTTCCCGGCAGGAGCTGCCGAACCACGCCTTTCCCGCGGGCCACAGAAAACTGCTCGAGCTTCTGCAGCACCATGCTACAGCTTTTCCCGGTTAAGGCCGCCGACAGGACAACACAAAAATTGATGCTCTTGCCAAATGACACGTACACCGATTATGTTTCTGTTTAACCTCAAAATCCCAGGAGCCTGTCGGAGATTCCCGACATGCTCCATAACCGGAGTCCACTCATTATGATGATTTTCGTCAGACATTTCATCGGGATACTGCTCACTCTTCTCCTGATTTTTCCAGCTGCCGCAACAGCCGGAGATTCCACGTTTGCCGACTGGCTGCAGGAACTGCGAATGGAAGCAAAATCCGCCGGTATCAAGGACTCCACCCTGGATGCGGCCCTGACCGGTCTCACACCCATTCCCCGAGTCCTGGAACTGGACCGCAAGCAACCGGAGTTTACCCAGACTTTCTGGAGATACCTCAACCTGAGGGTCACGGACAAACGGGTGGAACGCGGACGCCTTCTCCTGGAAAGGCACGGTGAACTGCTTGCCGAAATTGAGAAACAGTACGGCGTGCAGCCCCGTTTTCTCGTCGCCTTCTGGGGCCTGGAAACGAATTTCGGTGAATTCCTGGGCAAATATCCGGTCATCGGCTCCCTTGCCACCCTGGCCTATGACGAACGGCGCAGCGCCTTTTTCCGCAAGGAGTTGCTGATCGCGCTGAGCATTCTTGACCAGGGTCATATCACGGTTGACAGCATGCTCGGTTCATGGGCGGGCGCCATGGGACAGCCGCAGTTCATGCCCTCGACCTTCAGCAGTTTTGCCGTTGACCGGGATGGGGACGGCAGGCAGGATATCTGGCACAGTCTGCCCGATGTTTTCGCATCTGCTGCCAATTTTCTCTCTCAGTCCGGTTGGCAGCGCGATAAGAACTGGGGCCGCGAAGTGCTGCTCCCGGCAGGATTCAATCCTGCAGAAGCAGGACTGGAAAATACAAAACCGCTTGCCGGCTGGCAGAAAATGGGGGTGCGCTGTATGGACGGCAGCGACCTGCCGGAGATGGACATTGCCGCATCTCTCATTCTACCTGCCGGCTACACCGGTCCGGCCTTCCTTGCTTACCAGAATTTCCGCACCATACTGCAATGGAATAACTCCAATCTGTATGCCATTGCCGTCGGGCACCTTGCCGATCGCCTTGCCGGCAAAGGACCCTTTGCATCCCCACAGCCCCTGCTGGAGGTTCCTCTGGCCAGGGCCGATATAATCAAAATACAGGAATTGCTTGCTGCCAGCGGCTTCTACACGGGCCGTGCCGACGGCATCGCCGGTTCGGGCACCCGCAAGGCCATAAAGAAATTTCAGCTCTCCACCTCCATGCCGGCAGACGGCCATCCATCATTCGAACTGCTCGACAGGCTCCATGCAACAGCGTTGCCCGCAACAATGCCGGAAAATAAATAATTTTCGCAGCATGCAATCCTGCTGAGCGAGAAAAAACAGATCCTACCCCTCTGGCCCGTTTTGGCAGATATTACATTACCGCTATCCTGCGCAGGCTTAATGTTGCCGGGATCGAGGCAAAAATGCCCGGAGATGAGTCCCCGGCAAAAAAAAGGAAGGTCATGCGATCATCATTGCAGAACGATCACGTTTCTTCCCTCTTTATGCTGTGTCAGAATGATGACTTTATAAAGATGACTTTATAAAGAAGAAGTCAACGAAACCGGTGACATGTTTCCGGCTGGTTGACAGGTTACGCGGCGCAGACCCGGGAACGCCCTTCGGCCTTGGCCAGATAAAGGAACTCATCGGCCTGTTGCAGCCACTTCTCGCTCGTCGTGCCGGGCAGCCATTCCACCAGGCCGATACTGACGCCCAATCTGCCGCCGCCGGCGCTTTCGACCTCAAGGCCATCAACAGCGGCACACAGTCTTTCCGCCAGGCACTGGGCGCCACGCAGTTCCGTATGGGGCAGGACCAGCACGAATTCATCGCCGCCCATCCTGACCAGGAGATCGCTGGTCCGGATCATGGCTGCAAGTTTTTCCGCCACCTGTTGCAGGACCCTGTCGCCGACCGCATGCCCCAGTGAATCATTAATCTGCTTGAAATTATCCAGGTCCATGCTGGCAACGGTTATAGAATGGCCATAGCGGCGGGCGCTGTCAAGCAGCGGCCCGATTCTCTCTTCAAAAACCCGCCGGTTGGCGAGCCCGGTCAGGGTATCTTTCCGGGCCTGGACAAACAGGTCTTCAAACTCAGCGGCCCGGCAGAGGGGGTCGTGCAGGATTATCAGGCCCTCTTCAACATACCGCGTCTCTTCGGCGGCAAAGGGTTTTCCTTCACGGATCAGCAGAAGCCTGCCGCTGCTCTTGCTGGAATTGATCAGAATAGTCCAGATATGGTAATCATCTACTGTGACAAACTCCGCTCCCGGTGCTGCGGAAGTCCGGAAAATCTCTTCAGCCTGCTGCAGGATCAGCCGCCGGGCCGGGCCATGACAGGAGCAGAACATGTGCATATTGTCCCGGTCGAGGTCGTGATAGGCGATCAGTTTATGATCCGCGTACTGCATCAACCAGACCGACCAGGCCTCGATAATACTGCCAAGATCAACCGCCCCGGCAAGCCGGCTGTGCAGATTGTTAATGCGGCTCAACTTCTCTGACTGCCGCCGATAATGATCCAGTTCCACAATCAAACTGTTCAGGTCTCCAGCCTCTGCAAACATTTTCTGTTCCTGAACTACACTCGGGTGGGCCATGGCAAATTTCCTCATTCAGAAAGAAGTGAACATACTTTTTTCAAACCGCTCTTTTTTTATCGGAACGAGCATGCCCCTGCTATAGCTATTTCTGTGCCAGAGAGAGAAAAAAATTGACACTGCCGATCCCTGTCGATACCGGCCTGCTGTTTAATTACAACAATCACTTTAATTACATATAGTTAAAAAGGGCAAGGCAATGGGTTCTTTTATGGACTCGCTGTTTCATCTCAAGCAGATGCTTCCTGAAAAAAAACATTTCAACAATCAGGCTGCCCGAAAATGTCAAAATCATGACATGCTGCATATGCCGGAGCAAAGCGGGTGATTAGAGGGAAGGTTGTGACCGGGGAAGAAATGAGGAGCAGGCTAAGGCAGGCTACAAACAGACTTGCCGCGCTTATGCGGCATTCCGGCGGTCTTTGCCAGTGCGCTTGTCATTCCTGCTGACAATACTGACAATGACGCCGTCCCGGACCGACTTGCGACGGTCTGCCCTGGCTTTCCGGCGCTCCCGTTTTTCTTTCAGCATCTCTATATTCGGATTTCTTTTCTTCCCGGAAAACCCGCCAGAGATTTTGCCAACATAGATGTCCATGATAACTTCCACCAAGTGATTCTCTTTTCTCATTAATTTCACGATGTAATTTCTCCTTGATTTTCTTATCGGCTGTAGAATTTTATTTCTTTATACCTTCCGGACCAAAAAAGCCCGAAAAACAAGGCAATCAATGATCATATCCGAGCGAGCCACCCGTTATGACATGGTCCGGACAAGAAAATCGTGTCTATTTCATGCCTGATCACAGGGTATTACCCAACAAATTGTTGCCGCCGTCACTATTTGGCATGGATAACGAAGTCAGCAGCAATAAAACTTGCACGGTTATCTAAACTGATATTCCGCAAACA
>Ga0180007_10007433_pt1 | contig 10357 bp, 11 predicted proteins | sample MM_PC_MetaG_FD_121122 | JGI IMG/M metagenome (GOLD analysis project Ga0180007, IMG submission 121122) | Groundwater microbial communities from the Aspo Hard Rock Laboratory (HRL) deep subsurface site, Sweden - MM_PC_MetaG | ecosystem: Environmental > Aquatic > Deep subsurface > Groundwater...
GGTACTCTCTTTTCATAGAACAATCTTACCACCGACTTTGTCGGTGGACAACCATTGGAGTGGGGCCTTCGCCCCCACACCCCACCACCGACTAAAGTCGGTGGATTAGCTTACGCATTTAATCGACGCCAATATCCACATGAAGCGGAATAAATGCACTCTCACCGAGGCGTTACAGGCAACAGCAAAGAAACATCCGGGCATAGCCTCTACCGGCGATATCCGGCTTGAACATCTCAAGCGGGCCTATGAGTACAGGGATAAATTCGAATGTTCATTAACGGAGGCTTTGAGCCGGACAGCGCCTGATAAAAAAGTCGATACTGACAGCGTTTTGATTGCCGAGCAGTTAGAGCATATCGAACGTGCCAGAAGTTATCAGGAATCGAATGGTTGCAGCTTGGAAGAAGCGTTGTCGATTACAGCACCTAACAAAACCGAAAGGAGATAAAAAATCATGAAACTTAATTTTCTGAATATTCTGAATAAGAAAAGCACGCCGGATGAAATTGTCGAACAGATCGTGATACTCGAGAAGAAACAAAAGCAATATCGGAAGGAGCACGACGAGGCAAAGAAAAAAGTAAAAGAAATCAGAAGCCGGGCAATATGCGATGAGAAAATAAGCCCGGATGCGGTAAAGCAAGCGGACAAGCGCTTCGATGAGGCCAAGATAAATCTCGAGATCGTTGACGAAACTATCGAGAAGCTAAAGGCAAAGCTTTCTGAAACACTGACAGCCCTGCATGAGGAAGAATCACGCAATATCGTAGCAGAACGCAGAGTGCTTAACAGTAAGCGTTCGCAGGCGGAGCTTGAACTTTGGCGTGAAAAAGGAAGGCTTTACGCTATGGCTATTGCAATATACGGCCATCCGGAAACCGCACGAAGACGCCTTGAGGAACATCCATCGTTCAGTCCGGCGCTTGGAAGCGAACCGCATGACATATTTCATGAAGCCAAAGACAGAGCCATGGCCGATAGAAGCAAGCCAACGGTGGCGGATATCGAAAAGGATATCGAGCGCAAGGAGAGCTGGGTGCGGAGCTTCGATATCGAGGAAGAAATAGACAAACTTACGAAACGTTTCAGCGTGCAGTCTTCCCTTGCTGTGGATGTTCCGGAAGCGGTAACAGGATAATGATGTGAATAATGCGGAGAAGCCCAAGCGATGATCTCGGACGCTGTTCCATCGTAAAGGTTTTGTCAGGTAAATTCTGTTAGAAATGACGGCTTTCTAACAGAGTAAATGCGCCTTGACAGAGGGTGGAGATTGGCCTCCTTGCCACCCTCCTCCGCACGCATATTAATCGTGGGTCCTTCCAGGGCGGGTGTGCGGCGAGGGTCAGGTGAGGCGCAGTTTGTCAGTGATTTTGACTTCAAAAAACGATGTCAGGGACAATTTTGTCATTCGTATCATTGCTTTGGAAAAGGCTGTTTATACGTAATATATTGTATTTATTGATGTTATGGCTGGTATTATTTCTCATTTTAGGATAAAAAGTCCGGAAGACCCTGACATTTCAATGCCAATATGTCAGTAAAATGGGCTCAAAATGGTTCAAAAAAGGGTCAAAACCGGCCAAAATTGTCATCATTGACATGCGAATGTCAGTATAAATGTAGTTTTGCCCTGTTAAACCATGGCTTCGAAAGTCAGTAAAACCTGAACAAGTTTTGATGCTCTGGAAAACACATATGTTATTATCAGCGTTGCCTTTTCATCATCATGAAAATAAATCATTGACAAAGTTATCCACGTTGTATACAATTGTATGTATGAACAATTTAGTGATTTCTGATAAGGAAGCGGTTACTATAAAAGCCATCCGAAACGCTCTTGTTAATTTTGGCAAGTGCCCTTCATTAAGGGAGCTTATGGGAACTTTAGGATATCGTTCGCCCCGCTCTGTCGCCCTTTTGATTAACAAATTAATTTCTAAAGGAGTGTTGCGCAGAAATTCTTCAGGCGCATTGCAATTGGTTATGGATGTTAATAACAGCGATAATGTTCAAACGATTAATGTGCCTCTTGTGGGTACCGTTGCGTGCGGTATTCCCATTTTAGCAGAAGAAAATATCGAGTCGTGGTTTCCTGTTTCAACGAAGTTGGCACAGCCCCCGCATAAATATTTTCTGGTTCGGGCAAAAGGCGATTCAATGAATCAAAAAGGAATTAAGGACGGCGCTTTCTTGCTTGTCAGAAAACAGGAAACAGCAAATACTGCTGATATTATTATTGCGTTGGTCGATAATGAAGTTACGGCAAAGGAATATATTTTATCGGGAGATACGGTTATACTTAAACCGTGTTCGAATAATAAACAACATAAGCCGATAGTAGTTACCAGAGATTTTCAGGTGCAGGGCGTTGTAGTTACTACGATTCAAGATTTGGAAGGTTAAAATGATTACAGCTACAAGACAGGTTAAACCATTTTTAAAATGGGCCGGAGGTAAAGGTCAGCTTATTGAACAGATATCTTCGTTTTTGCCCACTTCATTTAAGACAGGCAAGATTAAAAAGTATTTCGAACCATTTTTAGGTGGTGGTGCCGTCTACTTCTGGCTTGCCGATCATTACGATTTTGAGCAAGCATATCTTTATGAGCTTAATCCTTCCGTTGCCATTTGCTATCAGGTTATTCAGACAAATATCAAGAAACTAATCAAAGAATTGAGCTCCTTAGAGAAAGAATACATCTCTGGTTCTGAAAAATCCCGGGAAAAACTTTTTTATGAAAAGCGAGAGGAATTTAATGGTTTTTTGAGGAGAAACTCCGCCAATAGCCATTTGAGACGTGCGGCCCTTCTAATGTTTTTAAACAAAACATGTTTTAACGGCCTCTACCGTGTTAATTCAAAGGGCGAATTTAACGTGCCATTCGGAAGATATAAAAACCCGACCATTTGTAATGAAGACAATCTTTTTGCCGTTCATGACCTATTGCGGAATACGGAAATTGCTTGCGGTGATTTTGAGCAGTGTTTAAAGCGTGCGGATAATACATCTTTCGTGTATTTTGATCCGCCATATAGGCCAATAAGTACTACAGCCAGTTTCACGAGTTATTCCAAGGATAATTTCGATGACAGCGAGCAGAAGCGATTGCGCTCTGTTTTTGGCGAGCTTGATAGCCTGGGCGTGAATGTAATGCTCAGTAATTCTGATCCAAAGAATGTGGATCCTGAAGATGATTTTTTTGATGATTTATATGATGGGTATAATATTGAGCGCTTGAACGCTACAAGATTAATAAATTGTAATGCTGAACGCAGGGGTTCGATAACTGAGATTTTGGTTATGAATTATTAATAAACCGTTGAGAGGAGAGTTTATATGAAGACAGGCGGTGTCGGAGGAGCGAATACCCAGACTGGTTTAAATTTTGAAAGAAAAGTCGACTTTCAAAAACTTCTCGGGGCGATTGCTGGATATGAAATAAAGAAGGTTTCCGGTAAAGCCGGGATGGGGGTGTTTTTTGAGGGAAAGATTGTCGCCAGATGTTTCCGCAAGCATGATTTCTATCAATATTTGACTGAGGAAGGCGTTGAATGGAAAGGACTCATCTCTAAGAAACTTTTGCCAGACGATGCGTTACTTGTGATCGTAAGAGAAACCCTTTTTATTATTGAGGTTAAATATCAGCAGGTAGCTGGTTCGGTAGACGAGAAACTCCAGACCTGCGATTTTAAACGTAAACAGTACCTGAAGCTGGTTTCATCCTTAGGATTAAAAGTCGAATATGTTTACGTTTTGAGTGATTGGTTTAAAAAGCCGGAATATAAAGATGTTCTGGAATACATACACAGTGTTAATTGCCATTACAGATTTAATGAATTACCGCTGGCATGGCTGGGACTGCCGGTAAGAAAAGTATAGTAGAGAAAATAGTGAAGGACAATGTTCAATGGAAGAAAAGTGTGTTAAGAATGATGAGGAGCTTCAGACAACAACAGTATGGTCGTTTCCTAATCGAGGTAAATGGCTTACGCATAATGCGAAATACAGAGGCAACTGGGCCCCGCAGATTCCGGGGAATCTAATCCGATTATACTCTAAAGAAGGTGACACTGTATTAGACCCGATGGTTGGCAGTGGCACTACCATGATCGAAGCAAAATCATTAGGCCGTCATGGCATAGGCTTCGATATCCACACAGAAGTTGTCAAAATAGCTCAAGAGGCTTGCAAATTCAGTTGTGAAAAATGCATCGAGCCGGTTATCAAGCAAGGTGATGCCCGAAATATGAACTCTATCCAAGATGAGAGCGCAGACCTCGTTGCCACTCACCCGCCCTATTTAAATATTATCAAATATGGAACCAAGGCTGTCGAAGGCGATTTATCCGGAATAAGTAGCTTGAATAAATTTTGCGATGAAATTGAAAAAGTGGCACGAGAATGCTATCGGGTGTTAAAACCGGGCAAGTATTGCGCTATTCTCATTGGTGATACTCGACGTCGCAGACATTATGTTCCCTTAGCTTTTTCGGTAATGCAAAGGTTTTTGAAAGCCGGGTTTATCCTAAAAGAGGATGTCATAAAGGTTCAACATAATTGCTCAACTACTCGATACTGGAGTTCCCAACAGAAGGATTTCCTGTTGATTATGCATGAGCATTTGTTTGTGTTTAGGAAATTGGGCAAAGATGAATCAAAAACTACGTTTAAGGATAGTAGCATATAATTGTAATTTTGCTTTGACAGATAACAAAAGATGAATGATAAACCGTTTAAGATAAATCCAATTATTTCGTTAGCATACAATATGGCAGATTGTAGCCAGAGGTATGTGCTTTTTGTCGGTGCAGGAGTATCGAAAGATGCAGGTGTGCCATCGGGATGGGATATTTTAATCCAAACCTTGCAAAAAATGATATCACAAGAAGTCAGTCATAGTGGAAAGATTACTGCAAAGGAAGCTGAAAAGTTTTACAGGGATAAATTCGAAGAAAAATTTGGTTACTCAGATATTATCGGACAGTTATTTCCTTCGAATGAAGAACAAAGAGACTACTTGAAAAGTTTTTTCAAAGGTGTTCTGCCTGGTGAAGCGCACAGATTAATTGCCGAGATGGTAAAAGAAAAGCTTATTAAATACATCATAACTACGAATTTCGATACATTAATTGAGGTAGCCTTGGATGACGCAGGATTAAAAGGTCAATATACCGTGATCGATTCACAAGATGATGTGCTTACGAGTAAACCTTGGAATAAGGAAGATGTGTGTCGAATATATAAAATCCATGGGACGATAGAAAAAGGTACTATCCGTAATACTAAGAAAGACTTATCTCGTTTGCCAAAAGAATTAGCTAAAGATTGTCTCGATGTTTTAGAAAGGCATGGAGTGATAGTTCTTGGCTATTCGGCAAATGAAGAAGATAAGGCCGTGTCTAATATTTTTCACCGAAGAAAATTTAAAGGTTATACGATGTATTGGACATCTTTTGATAGCGTGATATCAGCCGTCGCAACAAAAATACTTCATAAGCAAGATGGGATTTTAATTCCTATAAAAGGAGCCTCTTTATTTTTGAGAGATTTAAGAGATCGTATAAAGATTGCTCAACGAGGTGCAGAGCAAACGCCGGAAGCGGTTGCAGAGGTTCGATTTGAATCAATGTTTAAATCCCCTAAACCAGAAGTTGAAATACTTCAGACCATCGACCGTGAAAGAGCTCGATTAGTGACGTATCTTGAAAAAATATTGAGCGAGATGAAGGATATGAATCATACTTCCCTATGGAATGGATTTGTTAAGGTTTTTCAATATTCCCACAATTATTTATTGCTAATGGAGCAGATAATTAGGTATCGTAATGAATATTGGGAGCCTGTTACTAAGATATTTGACCATATATATTCCACCAATAGAAGCGGGGAACGATATGGTAAAGATGGCTTGATAAATTATCTTTTTTATTGCCTCATAGAGGTCGTCGGAGCTATGGTTGTGGAAAATAATAAGTTTACATTGCTCCGGAGTATGCTAGATATTAATAGATTAAGGAAAAATGAAAATGGTATTGAGTATATTTTAAATTGGAACATCCAGGCAAATTTCATTGAAGCCAAGAATGTAGAAGAAGCAAAACAGAAAGGCAACAAATGGATAATGCCAAGGTTCCATTATTTACTTGGGCTAATAGGTTCACAAGATTTCCCATTAAAATTTGATTTGAAAACAAGATTAATAGAAACCGATTTACTGTACTTTGTTTATTCAGTCAGAAATCCAGAAGATTCTGGATTTCCATACTGGTTCCCTTGTTCTCCGGTTTATTCATCGCATGGAGCACCTCCGTTTTTTAAAAAAATCAAATATGATAAAGCATTTGGCGCCATTGTCGCAAAACAGTTATTTGACAGTGACTATGAGACACTTTTAAGTGTATTGAAAAAAGCAAAAGACATTATACATGATAGATTTCGTTCAGCGTATTTTGATTCTTTCGGTGGAGAGGATGTTCTGGACGATTTTTAATTTCCCCTTTATCATATTGCTTTAAAGGAAAAGGTTGGTAGGAAGTTAAAAGAAAATATTATCACCGATGCGTGAAACCTCGAGCAGTTTAAAGCGGTAATTATCCGGAAAAATTCGAGGTTGATCAATGGCGACAGATAAAAATCGTCTTTTCCCCGAATAACAAAGAATTCGATGATATAGTCTTAGAGAACTTATTCGAAGGCGATTTTCACGTAGTAGCGGAGTTTATACAGCAAATATGAAACCGGAAGAATTAAAACTGTGGAAAAACTATCCAGAAAACTACCCAGTAAACTACCCAGAAAATTAGGATGAAATAAAGAGGTGTGATATGCCAAAAAAGAAGAAAATCGAATCAAAAGAGCTTGAACAGCCTAAAAAATTAGCGGTTTTCAAAGGCAAGCAGATACGCCGGACGATCCACAATGACGAATGGTGGTTTTCTGTGGTTGACGTATGCGGAGCCTTGACCGGAAGTCCTGATTCCGGGGCATATTGGAGAAAACTGAAACAAAGGCTTAAAAAGGAAGGTAGTGAAGTCGTGACAAATTGTCACGGGTTGAAATTGACGGCTCCTGATGGGAAATTGAGAGAGACCGACTGTGCGAATACTGAAGGTATATTCCGAATAATCCAGTCGATCCCCTCCCCAAAAGCTGAACCTTTCAAGCGTTGGCTGGCAAGGGTCGGATATGAGCGTATTAAGGAGATTGAAGATCCCGAGCTTGCCACTAAACGCACAAGGGCGTTATATAAGGCAAAAGGCTATTCAGACGCTTGGATTGAGAAGCGTATGCGTGGTATTGCCATCCGTGAGGAATTAACGGACGAATGGCAGAAACGAGGTATTGAGGAGCAGAAGGATTACGCTATCCTAACGGCTGAAATATCCAAAGCGACCTTTGACATGACGCCTTCCGAATACAAGAAGTATAAAAAACTAAAACGTGAGAATTTGTGGGATCATATGAACGATTTGGAGCTTATTTTCTCCATGCTTGGCGAGGCCTCAACAACAGAGATCGCCCGCAATAAAAACGCTCAAGGTATGTTAGAAAATCAGAAATCCGCAAAGCAAGGTGGAAGCGTTGCGGGAAAAGCCCGCAGGGATTTAGAAAAGAAAAGCGGGAAAAAGGTCGCAAGTAAACAGAATTATCTTAAAGCCCCGCAGGATAAAAAACTGCTCAAGGGTAAAAATAAGGAACATAATTAGTGGACGGAAATATAGGACATTATGGGACATTTTTATAGGACAAGCTACTGTGACACTACTGCGACATTTACTGTGACAATATTTTAGGAAGGTGAACAAATGAATAAAAAGAAAATTCCAGACCGCAGAGCGATGGAAAAAATAACTTCTGATCTGTCGAGGTTGTTGCAGAATAAGGAGTTTAAATCCGAAAAAGAGGTTAAAGAGTATTTAAATAGTATCATGAAAAACGGCGGGACAATACCGGAAGCTCCGCCCAAAACCGGTTTGGAATACGCACAAGATATTATGTATGAGGCGTGGGAATCCGACAGCCCCAAGGAGCGAGTTAAGCTGGCAAAAGAGGCTCTGGATGTTTGTGCTGATTGTGCGGACGCATATAATTTCTTAGCCGAGGAAGAAGCGGAAACACTTCAAGAAGCGACAGAATATTACAGAAAAGGTATGGAGGCTGGCAGGCGGGCCCTGGGGGAGGAAATATTCGAGGAAGATGATGGACACTTCTGGGGATACACGCCGTCAAGGCCGTATATGCGTTCACGTCTTGGCTACATGGAATGTTTGTGGGAATCCGGTGAACATGATGAAGCGATTAAACATGCAAAGGAAATGCTCAAGTTAAATTCCAGCGATAATCAGGGAATACGCTATATTCTGTCCGCTTATTTGGCGGACCTTGGCCGTTATGATGAGCTGGATGATTTTCTCAATCAGGGGGAACACAAAGATGATTGCGCGGCAGAATGGTTATATACTAGGGCATTGCTCTCCTTTGTTAAAAATGACGACTTTAACAAGGCGAATGTCGATTTGAAGGAAGCATTAAAAAGAAATCAGTACGTGCCGGAATATTTAACAGGTAAAAAGCCTATACCTCGATCTTTACCTGATAGAATTACTATGGGTGGAGAAGATGAAGGATTTTGCTATGCCTCAAGGTATCTAGGGGCATGGAAAAAAGTATCCGGCGCCATTGATTGGCTGAAAGAAAAAGCAGGTGTAAAGATTGTTCCCAAGGCCGGACGCAATGAACCCTGCCCTTGTGGAAGCGGTAAAAAATACAAGAAGTGTTGCGGGGCGTAAAAATTATATTACGGTTTGGTTGGTAAAGAAATGAGAAAAGACTGGATATTGAAAGAGGCTCGAAAGGCCGATGGCAGTAAGAACGCAATTACTATAGAAAATCCCGATGTCCGCAAGTATCTGGATAAACTTCTATTAGAGAAATTTTGGCCGGTTATTTTAAGGTGCCTCAAAGCGAGCCACTACAAGTATTCCTCAAAGCCTGAAATTGAGTCAGAATTAAGCTGGGATTTAGAAAGATCGCTTTTCTTTATGCTTTTTGACGGAAGGAGAGCATTTTACAAAGGCAAGCTGAAGGTATCCATAGAAAGTTGGATGATCGAGAATGATTTTTTTTTACCGTTGCATGTGAATACAGATCCTCAGGTAGTATTTCAAATTCTTGGGAACAGTCGTTTTAAAGGTCTGCCGCCTACGCTGACGATAGATAAAGATAGAGAAAATAATTTTTACCAGATAGATTTCCATAACGGGGACGGAGCCGGGTGGGGCCGTTACAGCGAAGACTATCTCGAAGAAAAAATTAAAAAAACAATCAGTGTTAATGAAAAGGTGTACGAATTCTCAAGAAACGGTATTACCGCAGAAACAGTAGGAGCGTTTTTAACCCTTGCATATGAGGTGTATGAGGCTTTTTAGATGTTTAGGAAACTCGAGAATGAATAACTTATCGCGAGAGGTGAAAATTGAATAAAAAACGTTTAATATGGTTACCGGACTACAAGATCAGTTCGAAGATCGCTAAAGCCCTTATGGAGATAGAAGCCGCTAAGACGGTAGTTGAGAACACTTATTTACCGCCTTCGGTTGAAGAAGAATTACGCCATAAAGCCCGGGTTCGTTCAACGCATTACTCAACACGCATTGAAGGTAACCGGCTGTCATTGAAAGAGGCCGAGGCGGTTATTGAAAAGAAAAAGACTCAATTCCATGGCCGTGAGCGGGATGTCAAAGAAGTCAAAAACTATTGGGACGCACTGCTGAAGGTTGAGGAATGGGCGGCTAATAAGATGGAGTTAACAGAAGATTTGATTAAAAGATTGCACGCTATTGTTGAGCGAGGTAAGCGAGCTAAGGCAACGCCCTATCGAGACGGCCAAAACGTGATACGTGATTCCGGTTCCGGAGCCATAGTATATTTACCGCCTGAAGCGAAAGATGTGCAGAAACTTATGGCTGAGATGGTTCGCTGGATGCGAAAATCTGAAAAAGAAAACGTGCCGGTACCGGTAATTGCGGCCCTGCTTCATTATCAGTTTGTCACAATTCATCCCTATTATGATGGCAACGGAAGAACCGCACGTCTTTTAGCGACATTTATTCCGCAAAGGGACGGTTATGGACTTAATGGATTCTTTTCCATGGAGGAACATCACGCCCGGGATTTGAATCAGTACTATAAATCACTGGCCGTTCATAAGCATCATAATTATTACGAAGGCTATAATACTTCCGTAGATTCAGACCACTGGTTAAGGTGTAAAAATGTGGTAAAATCACTAAAACCAGGAGGGCAGGATGAAGAAGAAAAAGTATCCAAAAGAATTTAAAGCGCGAGTAGCGA